>Ga0209671_1000089_pt1 | contig 39491 bp, 20 predicted proteins | sample WorMetHERISLAND2_2_FD_187401 | JGI IMG/M metagenome (GOLD analysis project Ga0209671, IMG submission 187401) | Marine gutless worms symbiont microbial communities from Max Planck institute for Marine Microbiology, Germany - Olavius geniculatus... | ecosystem: Host-associated > Annelida >...
AGGTGATATTGCCCGCATCACACTGACTGTGTGTCAATGTGCTGCTGAATAATATCACCTTTTGTAATTTTTGCTGTTTTCGATGTGCAAGTCCTTAAATACATTTATTGCGATAAACAACGGCTCATGTTTATAGCACTGCAGTTGCAATTCTTTATGGTGCAAGCCGTTAATTATTCAGTGATAATTGGTAAAATAAAGTGCAAAAACCCACAATATCACAAATAGAAAGCGCTTACCATGGTGCGAGTTAATAATTCCGTATAATTTTTTTCATTGTCAATGTGTTTTACCGTACGTCACGGAAAACGTCTCGGCGAGACGTTGAAGCTCCTGAGACTCTCAAGAGCTTCAAGGTCTCGGCCAGCGTCTCGGAAGCTGCAACGTCTCGTCTCGGTCTTGGCTCAGAAGGTCTCGTGCACATCCCTGCAGTTGGCAACCCTTCTGTCACACTGAACAATCTAGTAGTAAAGAAAAACAATGAAAAAACAACTAAAAAGAAAAAAAACTAACCGTCTGAGATGCAACACATAAAGTGATGTCAAGGCCTCCAATGTCTTCTTGTTTGCAGTGCTCTTTGCATCAGCAATTCCGACACAGTGTTGGCACTTAAGTCCTTGACTATCCGACGCTGGACATAGCAGCGTAACAGTCAACAAGGTCCAGTAACTGACAAATCCAACAACTGACCACTGACCAGTCCAGTTCCTGTGTCCAATATACTCGGCGGTCAGCGCACGATCTAGCTGCCAGCAGTCAACGCGCCATCACTGCAGCGGCTGTCAGTGTCAGTCGCTGTCGACAGACCAACCGACCCAAGCAAGCTCAGCTGCAGGACAGTGCACCAGCATCCCGGCTCGGCATAAGTAGAGCTGCCGCTGCGGCTGCAGTGCTCCGCAGATTCAGCAGCTGCGCATTGGAGGCAACGCAGCGATCGATAGCATCAGTGCAGACCCCGGGTTGGACGTGACTCCCCGACGTGCCACGCTGCTCAATTCCCGTCTAACCAGTTACTGACCAACGATCAGCAGTTTAGTAAGTCTGAAACATTTACCGGTACGCAATTACATCACAACCTGTATTTAGGCCAATAACTAATCTGTTAGTCCTACCAGTTACTGACCAATTCCATCCACTGTTCGCGTACCGAGTCGGTTTTACTGTTCCCATTAGCTGCATGCCAGCGCAGTCTATGCGTTAATGATTTTCGTGCCGAATAGCAGCTGATTATGCAAATGGTCGTCCGTGTGCGTGGCAATTACTGCGAACAAAATAATGACTGCACGTTGAATTCGGTTCTGGTTCAAGTCGCAATGCTGCTAGTGTCATATCGACAACAGCTGAGACGCAACGTTGATCGATAACAAAATGCTGGCAAACCTTGCTTTTGTTTTTTGGGGGCCGACCGTTAAGCTGTAAATTCTGGCCTTTTGCTACGAGTTGCCGTGTGTCCGTCCGACTGTTCGTCTGTGTTTAATGGATGTATTGTGGCTAAACAGTGAGATATAGGACTTAGGTTACTATTAATCACTAATAAGAAGTCGCATATTGCCTTTCAGTTAAGACGAAAATAATCGACCTTGGATGACCTTTAAGGTTAGTACGCGCCATTGTAGCTAAATTTTACGTCGTATCTCAAAAACGGCAAGAGATAGGGCCAAGCTTCTTATTGGGCATTAATAGGAAGTCGCGTAAACCCTTTCAAAACACACGAAAATAATTTGCTGACTTTCCGACACCCGTGTACGGTCGGCCCTCCCAGGCGACAGCTGGGTTTTTTGTTTTACTTATTTATATTATATATTTTCCATTTTGTTATTTTTTTGTCTGTCACATTTTTCGAAAGTTAGTAATGTTTTAGTCACACAGAGCGGGAACTGAAGCGTTGCGTGAACCGGAACACTCTCAGTTCGATCTATCTGGTATAGGCTATACGCCAGGTAGCGCTGCACCATTCTCGGCGAAGGTCTGTAAGCTCTGGTCGCTTCTAGTGTTGGGTATAGCTATAGGACACATGCTGGCTGAAAATAAAGGATCGGGAAATGGAGGACGAAGAAAGAACAATGAACGATAATTACAAACTTTTAGTCTTAAATCGTAGGCCTATTTGATGCACTATGAAGGTGTAAAATGGGGACCTCGTGATTTTTTTGGCAGTTTGGTCTTCCACTTTCCGATTCTCCATTCCAGCGCATCCCGACACAAAACAGAGCGGGTTGCGGAGACTTGACAAGTCTTGGCAAAGTCAATACTGTATTATAATTGTAAAGGACGACGAATGACGACTGCTAGCTGGAGACTGATGTGGTTTGTCAAACCGTCTCTTTTCTGTGTATCCATTCCACCGTGCCGCATAGAGGCCTATGTATTGATCCTAGCGTTGCGATATGACTGCTGAAGCAATCGGGCGGATAGCACACCCATGACATGTGCAGAGCCGGGGCGACTGAAAAAGCGGTAGCTGAAAACTCAGCACGAGATTGCAACGGATGCTTTCTTGCTGACATGTTTATCAAGAGTTAAACTGCAGTTCGCATTTCGCAGTTCTTAACCGAACATCAACGCGAAAATATTACTCAGTACACATACAAAACTGCAGTAGTTATGAAGCATTTTACCAAAAGCAAAGACGTAAGCATTATATTGGCGATAGGCTACCACAATTAGAAAGTCTCTGTCTACGAAAATATGCGCAAAACCATTAATTTAAATCACGTGTAATATGCTTTGGGACGAATAAATGATTGATTGATTGATTAATTGATTTGTGTTTCTCGTGCCACGTTTTCCACTCCCACTTTTTCCATTCCAGAGTTTTCAACTCTCGCATTTTCAGTGTCCATTTCTGCCGCTTGTTTTGTAGACAGACCGCGTATGGGATAAATAGCTTACACCAGAGTCAATATGATACAACTGCCATTGTCCGATCACCATGCATCAACCGTATTTTTAGCCGACCGTACTTAAGTAACGATCGAGCTTATGGTACGAGTTGTCGTCTGTCTGCTTGTTTGTCCGTCCGTCGTCGTAATCTGTCACGGATGTATTGTGGCTAAACGGTGCGAAATAAAATTATGGTTATGGTTGCTATTGATCGCTAATACGAAATCACGAACGCCCTTTCAGATAAGATGAAAATAATTGACCTTGGACGGCCTTGAAGATCACTGACAATCAGTACGGTCGGCCATCCTAGCGACAGCTTTTTGTTGTCTCTCTGCATAAAGGCGCGTACAGAGCGATGTAACTGAACTGAACTGACACGATGGTGTTTTTAACGAACTGACCAATAAGCAAGCAGTAACGCACTACAGTAGGCACCGTCTAACGGCGTTGGTAGCCTACATGACTACGCTCACGTACGCATCAAGCAATGACCAATAGGCTCGCCCCGCTTGTCCATTGGTCAGTTCGTCAAAAACTAAACCGTGTCAGTTCAGTTCAGTTACGTCGCTCTGTACCGTACACGCCTTAACGCTTTTTTCTTGGCTACAAACAAGCTGGGACAAAAAGCTAATCGACACTCACTGAAAATGATATTCGCGGCAACCGGGTTGCATGCCGAATAACGGAAACGGAAGTCGTGGATGAGCATGTTCGCCGAGGAAATCGTCATTTTCATAGCGAATAGTTCACCACTACTGAGGATTGGCAGTGAATATTAATCACTCTGGCAAAGTTTTTGCCCTACGGGCGGTATGAAATTTAAGTGACTGTCATTCGTCAGATGGCGCCACAAAGCACTACACGCTGCGCTAAGCACTATACCGGCCGGCAACTCAAACCCCTCCCTCAGGCTGTCCGTGGGCAGAGGTGGGGTCGCACTTACCTAAGGCCCAAGGACTCGAACGCCGTGGTCGGAGTTCACGACTGTGCAACATAGAAGGCGCCAGAGGGTTATGACAGAGTGGACAGACAGTCAGACAAACAGACAAACAAACTCTCCGCACATTATAGTAAGATTATCGTTTCCCGGAATGAGACCTCGACGGAGTTTAGACAGGTTAACTTATTTTTTATACGTAGAAAGTATAATAGCGATTTATCAGAAAGATCAAAGACACACTTAAACCATTTAGTCGTCGTTAGCCTTAATTGTCTTAATTGTCTGATATCGTGACTTCTTATGAATTTTCAGTATTTCTTCGCGGTGTCCGTTTACTAGGCTCATTTCTTCCGTCAATTTTCAGACGTATTAGTTGACGAAGAACGAATCTGGCCTTCCATAACTTGCTCTGTATGCGCGTTAAATATTCAGCAAGATCCAAGTTCACAGCATCGCCATAAGTTAAAACTCCACTCATTTCGACCAGTTTTCTGTTGAAAACGCAATTTTTTTTACCCGCAGCCCCCTTTGTTCAACACCGAATTTGAAAACGCTTTCCGTGCACTAGATCGCTAAATTTTTGCACGCTTAAGTTTAAGATACGTGGCTAATTATTCATGTAAAAAGTTTCCCCCTACGAACTATCGCTTGGCCACAATACATTTGTTACAGACGACGACGGACAGACGACGAACAGACAGCGCGACCGTTACGGCCGCATGTTTTCATGCGGGCGTCGTTCTGCAGATTGCTCTTCTTCTTCTTTTGAATTTTGCACGTCACTTTTTACAAGAAATCTGAGCTGTTGCCCATGAGACGCGCGAGAGCCTATAGCAGTTCCTGTTCGCAAGCAATCTTGGTCTATCTCTATCCATTTCGTCGCAATTCACTCTTTTGCAGCCAAAAATCGCCAAAAAAATCACAAAAAAAACAATATTTTTAGGGTTCGATGTCATTTAAGCTCATCGATGTTGACATTTCTAAGAAGCTCGTCGCTATTGCTTGTTATGATAAGCAGCATGTCTGTGCATATCTGCAACTATTTTCTTGCTAGACAAGCCAACAACAGATAAATAACCACTTTTAGAAGGGTACCCCTTTTTGATACCTGCTTGCGCAACCCTCCTTGAACGTAGAGGGTTCGGAATTAAACTGCTATAATCTACATACAATGCTAAAAATTTCACACGCAGGTTGTTTTAATCTATCTCCAACCATTTTGGCGCAATTCACTTTTGAAATGCGTGTCGCAGCTCGAAATCGCGAAAAATTCACTAAAACCAGCTATTTTGGGGGTTCAGGGTCATTCAAGGTCATTGATGTTGACATTGCTAAGAAGTTCGACGCCAGTGCTTGTTACGATAAGCAGCATGTCTGTGCCTATCTGCAACCATTTTTACGTCAGACGAGCCTATAGCGCTAAAATAACGCTTTTTAAGGAGGTGCCCCTTTTTCACCCCCTCGTTCGAGGGATCCCTTTTACCCAGCGAGATACAATTTTGTCACTAAATACTAGAGACAATAGGCAATATGGCGCAAACCCGAAAATTCTATCTCACCTGGTCTTGGATTGGTACCGGGTCGTGACGGACGGACAGACGGACAGACAGACAGAATTACCGTAGCTAATACGCGCTATAGCTATGCTAGCTCTCGCGCGTAAAAAGTAACTTTCTTTATCAAGTTTATATGGCCTGTCATTTTCAAAGTCCTTCAACTTCCAGCCCCGTAATTTTATCATGCATTTTTGTAGTTCTGCTTTTACAGTTATTGCTATCTCGTGATCCGTCTTTTTAGGTCCTGCAAATTCAGTGTCTTCCTTCCTATTCACATCGTATAGCGATGTCGCACACAGCTTGTTATAGCCTAGGCGCAGAACTTGTTGTCTGACCTGTTCGCAACAAATCGAAACCTGTGGAGTTTGAGATGCAATAACGAGTGGTGTTTGATCTATACAATAACCCGTGCTGTCAGTCTGTCTCAGGACTGCGTCTTGAAGTGGCTTGCAGTGCTGCTGGCGTGTCGGATGAAGAAGTAACGACCAAGAGACTGGCTACTGGCGTGGTGTGAGTGTGGATTTTATGCAGTGGCATCACAGTGGCGTAGCTAGAAATGTGAAATTTGGGATGGGGGTTCGCCTTCTTCTCCTTCCCTTTCTTCTTTTCTTTTCACATCTTTTGTACTTTCTTTTCCTTTTTCCTCTCTATTCTTTTTCTTTCTTTCTCCTCTACCCTTTCATCCCCCTCGTCTTTTTAGAAGTTGGACACCTACATTTCAGCTAGGGAGTCTGGAGGAGCGCTTTGAGTTCGCCCAGCAGGATCTGGGGCGTAGGTCCATTCTAAAATCAAATTTGGTGCATTAGGCTTACATCTAGTGGCAACAATTTGAATTATTTTCCTTAGTCCTTAATGTCTAGTTCTAACAAAGACAAACATAATATTGAGGGCGTGCCCCCCCTCCTGGCGGACGAGGCCTGGACTTGTGCTCTAGTCAGACTCGAGTCAATGTTTCAGTAGGTGCTGTTGTTCCTATACCTGGTGGGCGCAGCTTGCGCCGAGTAAAACATAAGGGGGAGAGGTTTGTAAAGGGTGTAGCTCAAAACTTCCGCCCTATTTTCAATGAGCAATGAATATACACCATGAACAGAACTTTTTTTTCATTTTCACTAAGCAATCAACACAATTAAGCCTCAACAAGGAGCTCGAAGGGGAAGGGCTTGAGCCCGAAAGTGAAGGGGAGGACTTAAGTCTGAAAGTGGGGAACTTGCGCCTGATTTCGACTCCAGATTTTCGGCATGGAAGCCACTGTGTTTAATTGGATTTAGACTTGAACTTTCCGGACTTAACTACGAGTCTGCCGCCTGGGCTCATATATCCCCCGTGTCTATGTACGCCACTGCAGCAGGCCTGCATCACCCACAGGGAGGAGGTAGGCGACGCACCGCGGAATGGAATGGATATGACTTGTCAACGACACCCGGTGGACCCGACCGGACACTGCAGAGAAACATGGAAGCATAATATTACCATCGCAGCGCAGATGATGAATGGCGTACGCGAGTTTTACCACCAGCGGCGGCGACTCCTGATCGGCAGCGGGACGGCCCCAACAACTAGTAACAAGAAGCCCAGCTGTCGCTAGCGGCTTGAAGGTCACTCAAAGTCAGTGATTATCATTTCACCTGAAAGGGCGTATGCCACTTCCCATTAGTGATTAATAGTAACCATGCTGTGTGTCTCGATCACCGTTTTAAGATATGGCCAGTTTTCCGTTGAAAAAACACATTTTTCTTACTCTTCTTTGCATTCAACCCTCAATATGAAAATGTTTCCCTCGCACTAAATGGCTGAAATTTGGCATGCCTAAGTTTAACACATATGGCTAATAAACGACAGACAGACAGACAGGCAGGACAACCAAAAATGTGTCTCTTGCATTTGGTCGCTGTAGGCCATCATGTAGGCTATCCATAATAACCAATTTTAAAAGCAACGTTGCTGCCCACAGCCATCACCCACGTGCGCCGAATTACTGTAGGCCCCCTATCATATTTTAGCGTTTATTGCAGAGTTCGATATAGTAGCGTAGAGGTACCATAACGTCACATTGGCAACCGATGTGTTATTCCCGAGTGTTCGGGTGATAATACCAAGGCGTTACGGTAGGTACCTAGACGTCACACTTGAGAATCGGGAGATATAATACCATAGCATTACCAAAATAACGAGAATAAACGGAGAAAACGACAAACTAACCGAAGCAAACTAACTATAGCGTCGTAATTTAACGACACTTATGACTGTGGTTAATTTTTAAGTTCACTGACACATTTTAGTAGACGTAGGGCCTAAAGCAAACTGCCTTGCTGAACGTTCACGTCTTGTTCTTGTGCTTCTACAAGATTTACGTAGGCCTACATGTACTTATCATTTTAAAAATATCGATATCGTTATCGATATCGCGATATTTTGAAAATATCGTATCGATATCGTATCGAAATTGAAATCCTGATATCGAATCATCACTAGTAGACTATCTGCCACTCTGCTCTCAGACGGTCAGACCATCACACCGCAACTCGACCATTATCAGTCGCTACTCCATGGGCCTTGGAGACAATAGCACCAATCGCCCTCAGTCTTAACGCCGTTTGATACTACCGGAATATTGTTCCCAACCGTGGAATGAACCAATTTTCGGGGGAATCGTTCTTGCAGCGCAAGCGATTTGCCTATTCCTGCACATTTCTACGTAGCGTGGCATGTCTGTGGTCTGTCACATACGCTCACCCTGATTAAACCACTCTATAGATTTTGGCATGCTATTTGGTAGGTGGTACACAATGTAAGCTGCAATCACTAGAGAATAGAGAGATTAAAGTGGACCTACAGCACAGGAACCGAATTTATCACGACTATATAAATTTCTGGGACCGCACACCTCTATTTGTCATAGAGTAGGGGCGTTGTACTTCCGGTCATTTGCGTGTAATGCGCGGTATTTAAATGACAGTTTATGTCGAAGTACGATTTGGATGTGACTTTTGCTCTTCAAATATTTTTAGGTATGGTTGTCATGTGTTATTACAGAAATGCATCCTGTTGTTAGAAACTGTACAGTTCAAGTGGTTCATCTTCTTCATCAATTGTAGGGTCGGTTCGGCACTCAGCACAATTTGAGGAGGGCGGCGTTATATCGGAACAAAATGCGAGGCATAAACAACTGCGAGACATAAACTGCTGTTTTACCCTTGTAATTACAATCAGTGCCATTGAATAGCATGAAATGTGTAGTGTGTACCGGAAATGGTGACTTGTTTCTTGGCATAAATAACCATTCAATTCATGTTTGAGCTAATGAGTTGACTGTTTTCTCTGTGGCTCGGTAATTATGTGGAATTTTTTGTGCACACGAGCGTTGTTCAGTTGCTTTTTCATTGTTGTAGACGATGGATCCAAAATACGAGTTCAATGCGCCACAGTTTGTTGATTTTAATTCTCATGACAACGATTCTGCTGATACAGCCGAAATGGAAAAGTACTTTGGTAAGTGCAACATGTGTATATTGACAGTTATGTAAGTTTTTAATTTTTTGTTTTATTGATATTTGAGTTTATCGTTTTTTTTTGTTGTAATTGGGATACTATTTGTGTTGACAATACTAACGTTGTCAGAGGACTGAAGATTGAATGATCTCATTTGGTCAGTTTGTCAAAAAAACTGGCATTAATATCAACTTGCATACGTTTGTCCATACATACACATATTTTTTTATCTGTCCACAAATAGTTTCTGTGGGTTGTTCGATTTGAGTAAAATTTAGCATTTATGTAGAGGTCAATAAGTTCTACACCATGGCTACATGACCTGACTGAAGATCTAGCTTGTGAGGTTTTCTAACTTAAGAAGAATTCCTTTCATTTCAAAGTTTCCCCTGTCATTCACAATGTCATCTGGTGAATGATTAGTGATTTTTAGGTTAAATTGAACTATAGGTCCGTTGGCAATAATCGCTGTTTTTGCAACTCAAAAACTGCAGCAAATGTTAGAAAAAACACTGTTATGAAGAATTTACCTGTGGGACAGTGAAGATTTTATTCATTCTTTATATGCTGCTTATTCAGTAGCTGCAGTTTGTCGATGGAGATCTTTCCAGCAACGGACGTATTGTTCAATTTTACCGATTCTAAAAGTACAGGACAATATCTAAAATTAATCAGTCTGGTTTTTTGGAGATGTGTGTTTGAACTTTGCTGGTATGCAGCATTGCGGAAACATTTTGGAGGAGTCAACTGCATTCCCGTACATAATCTTTGATTTGTTTTTGAATTAGCTGCTGTTGATAGGAATTGAGCACATAGTATGCATCTGGATTTGGATGATAATTATTAAACTCGTGCTGGATTTTGTGGCAATGGAGCATGCACGCCTACGGGCACGATGTAGCAGTCAGCTGGCTCATAGCTGCCAAGGTCCGGAAATCAAAATGCATGAGATAGATTCTCTTTCGTTCACTTTTCCCATTGCTCTTGACCTTCCTTTCCTTTATTTGCCTTACTTTTTCCCATTTTTTCCTGTTTTTCTTTCTGCTCTCCATTTTTTTCTTTGCTCCTTCTTGTCTGTACCCAAAATTAGCCAGGGGGTCTATAGTACTGTAAACTCCCCCAGTGAGGTGTGTGATGCCGATGCAGTTTATGCATTTTAATCTGCATAGTTTTGCGTAGTGAAACAATATTTCATTGCTGCAATGAAAGACACAAGTCACAGTTGTTGGACATTTAAAGTTAATTGACTGTAGGTGTAGGAGTCTACCGGTACTTTCACTCTGCTTTTTTATTACAACTGAAAGAGCAAAGTGCATGAATGGAGCTTGATTATTGCATAGACGATACATAGGTTTAACTATACAATATTTTCTGCACACCATCATACTATGTCAAAATGTTTGTTATTTTCTATTTTTTTAGTTTTGTTTAAATTTTTTATGTTTTTTTAGTTTATGTGCTGGATTAAACTAGCAGTTTGTCTGTCATTTTTCCAACTGGTGCAGATTGTATCGTATTGTTTTGTTATGCGCAAAGTCGAGAAGATCAATTCCATCTTCTGGCATTGACGATTTTATGCAGTTTATGTTGCTGGTATATCGACCACAACTGCCAGTCTGCGATACAAAATTATGCGTAGCAGACAGCAAAATAAAATGCGTTCACGAGGTAAAAATATAAGCGGGCAGAAAAGCTTGAGTTAACTGAAAATGCGTGAGAGTGGGCATGACTGCTGGCTTCTGAAGGATGGTATTGATGGAATCTGGTAGTGAAGTTTAGTCTCTAATAGGTTTTGCCGTAAAAGGGGACTTTTGAAGCTGAGTTGAGGCATGTAATCCATGTGCATAGCCACTATGTATCTTGAGTCTCTGTTAGGTAGTAGGTCTTCTGTTGGGTCTTATCACGCAGAACCATTCACTATATAACAGTAAAGAATTGCGAATATAATAAATAATTAATTGTTTGATTTTTGTGTGCTGCACACAGAAGTGGACCACGAACAACAGAACGACAATCGGAGCACTGGTGATACTGGTACAGTTAGAACAGTTGGTGCTGCGAAAGGTATGTACACTACACAACAGCTGCTACTTAATAATACATGTTTAGGCAACTAATAATAGTAGTAAATATGGCAGCAGTACTGTATTATTTAATGGAAAATGTTTATGATTCACGTTCTTTTGCTTTCGAATTTTTACTGCTGGTGGTAATTAAAAATAATAGCAATAATAACAGTACTGCAGCTGCAAGGCCAAATGTAAGTTGCACGGCTCTGGCAACATAAGCGTGATGTATGTTGTTATGTAGGAATGGGAAATCATGTTAGATAGTACCACTGGATTTCAGTGATGCCACCTAATGGTACTATTTATAGAGCTGGTAACAATTTAAGAAATTTTCATAGTTATTTTTTTTCAAAAATTAACAATATTCCATCATTAATTTTGATTGAAACTAACACCAATTATTAGTTATTCAACTAACTGTTGTAACAAGTGCACTGAAACGCGAATACGGTAGGTCCATATTATTATTAGTGTAGGCCTAGGTGTTTGTTTTATCCAGTTATATTTAAAAACCTAACAAAAGTCATTTTTTTCTTATTTTCCAGGTCTGGTCATTGTGTAGGCTGACATGAGTGGTTTGGAGATGTTGTTGAAATTAATGATGTTTTATTAATAGCCTGGACTGGCAGTCTATAGGGCTAACTAGTGCCTAGTCAGATGATGGCACTATCATAGCCTAATTGGAAGATACTGTCGTCATATGAGTTAGGCTGTTGCACTGATGTGCATATTCGTTTCAGGCTGTCATCCACACACAGAAGTCATGCGACACCACAGTAAACATTGTTCGAGTAACCGTATGATAAATTGAAATAATTTAAGAACTGTGTAATTTTGAGTGAAAATTAATTTAAGATATATGCCGAATGATCGAGAATGGACAATTTATACGGACTGACACGTGTTTGGCTGACGTTCAGTGGTCACTCGATGACAGCGAAAGTGGGTGTTGCCTTGCGGTGCCACTGCGGAAAGCTGAGCTGCTGATCTAGGCTATTAATACACCGTGTCTGGAAATGAGGGAACCAGCAGTTTTCCGTTAATAACTTTAACAAATTTAGACATAATTACGCCCACACTAGTAATGACAAGCAAATTTCGAAAACATATTTTGCACGTTCTTAGCAAAACGTATCATTGGAATAATGTGTGCCAAAAATGGTAAAAATATGTCCAAATGTGTTAGTTATTTGGGCAGAACTGTTTGTTTTCTTTTTTCCTGACTTGATGTAAAATGTCATTGGTTGAAATTGTGGTCAGGTGATCTAGAGCCAGCATCTGAAGCTGCGCCAGGTCCGAGCAAACTGCCAGCTCAGTTGGTTGCCACAACCAGTCAAAAACCTAAGACTAAGAAACCACCGTCTGCCGGCAATAAACAAAGGTGCTCACTCATTGTTTATTATAACTTTGATTTGAAGTATTTTTATCAAAGATTTCTGTTGTCTCTGCTATTTGTGTCTTTGTAGTTCTAGGATCTTAAACAGCGAAACGACTTGCAATTGATAAATCATAAAACACTGAGACATTTTACATAATATGTTGCTGCAGTTGATGAATATTCCGTTTTTTGACACATCTGCCATATTTAGTTGACAATACTAATCTATAAGTTGATGACATATTGGCCAGTTTCTGGCACCGTAAACAGGTGTCAGTTGTCTGGTGCTAGAAACCATGACACACTTTGCCAGCAAATGATAATGGCAAAAAAATAACAAAAGATTTATTTCAGTTTTGAGAATTTTGAGGTTGTTGATGTTAAAGCAGATGTTTTATCGTGATGTGTTGTTTAAAAAATCCAAAAGAAAAAGCAACTTTATTTTCATTTTTTTTGTTTACAAACAAATGAGCAGTGCTATCGTCTGCTCGGACTGACCAATCACAGTTCAGCTTTCCAGCCGGTTGCTGGCACGAAATTGAACATGCTCTATCCAGTGCTGGTTTCTGGCACCAGAAAAATATGACACACTGACCAGTTTCTGGCACCCAGCAGAAACTGGCCTGTGTGTCATCACTATTAGTACAGGTGCACGTTATTGTGTGGTTTGTGGACCACAGCAGTAATTTTTCATGATAATTTGATGCAAGTACATCATGGTTACGATATTTATGAATTTACAAGCATTTTCTAGGACTATTGGTATAGAAAGAGATACCAGATATCTGTAGTCTACTCTTTTCTGGTGCTTGAAGTGAGATAATCAGTGCCGGTATACAAGCTTTCAGAGTGTGACTGAAGATTTAATTTTGTGTGTTAAATATAGTATTTTGTAATAGAGCTGTCAAATTAATGTGTTAACTTAATGCATGTTTAACTGTGTCAGTGTGATCCTATATGGCAGGTGACACTCAGTAGTTCTGAGATCCGGTACACGCTGTCCCCCTTGAATCCTGTATTGATTGATTGTCACTGGCATTTTCTGTTTCTGTGCTTGTAGGACCATGACGAAACAGCAGAAACTTGCAAGTCTGCGTAATGCGCCACCCACAAGGTTTGAAATAATATCAGTCACTATCTTGTCTTCTTCCTACAGCATTTTTGGGGATTCACAGTTTACAAGAAAGTACCTGTACTAGTTGATGTTCAATAGTGTTTACTGTATTTTTGAGATTTACACTCCTTATGAAAAAACTGTTACAGTACAAATAATTGTTTGAATGCTTATTACTGTGATCATCTAAGTTTACTGAATCGCAGAAGGTAAAAAATCTGCAATCATGTGTAATGCTTGGAGCATGGCAGTAATTCTCCATGATAAATTGATAAATAGGATTGTCGACATGTTGGTCTGCCAGCCGTTGTCAGCTTCCGTAACATGCAACTGCTAGTCCAATAAGTTCTCAGTAGCAGAGGCATCACATCATGGGGACAGGACGGGGCAGTTGTTTCCAGCTCCAAGTTTTATTATGTTGGAAAATAGTCTTCCTGTCGATAATTTTTGCTTTGGAAAGTACAACATTTTTGGTGAAAATTTTGAACTTGCATTTCAGGCTTGTCGGGTAGTGCCCAGTACGCTCAGCGGCTTTTATCCCTATACCTGGTGGGCGCAGCTTGAGCCCAGAAGCCGCGCCCAGTAGAAACTAGGAGGGGGGAGTTTCGTTAAAAGTGTAGATTGAAACTTCCCTTTATTTTTGACTAAGCAATCTACACCCTTAACCAGCAGCTCGATGGGGTGGGGGGTGGGATAGCTTTTGTCCGAAAATGTGGGGGGAACTTGAACCTAAAAGTTGGAAGAACTTGCACCCAATTTTGATTCCAGATTGGGGGGGATAGAAGCCGCTAACTTACACTTCTTATATGCAACTGAACTGAGCCATCATTTCAGCTCAGTTAATTTCCGTTGCTTTGTATACATCCGTAGACCGGAAAATGAGCCGGCTCCAGCCAAAAAGCTGAGATCGCAGATCGGTTCGAGCTCCAGTGCGAGACAGAGTTTCAGCACACTGCACCACCGTGGCTCGCTCAGCAAGAAGCCAGACCCAGCACATCTGTCTGCTGTGTCCAGAGCTCGTCTGTCATCCGCGGAGGTAAAGCCACACTGGTTTAACAGTTTCTCAAAACATCAGGCCGCTAAAAATAACTTCCATGATAGTATGTAATCTGTCTCCTTCCTAGACTCCCCAGATATTTCTGTCTTGCACCGAGGGCCGAGGCTGGCCACAATTTTTAATCATTATTGTATAATTGTTGGCCATATATACATAAATGGTCTTGACATTAGCAGACCAAACTAGGTTTGTTATTTAGGCATAAAATATGTACAGTTTCTGCTGGAACATTAAGGAAGTAAATGCATTAACCAGGACACACAGTCAGTTGTGTATAGTACTGATTGGTGAATAGAACCATTTAACGTAAAATTGGGGAAAACTTTAAGACACCGGTGGACCAGCTAAGAAAAGCATATATTTAAAAGATATTTGGCACAGTAATTACCTATAAGCAAAGGAACAATTTAAGCATAGAGACAGGTGAGTTGAATGATCTTCAAAAATTTGATGCACCGTAGTATGTATGGTAGATCACTTATAATCATCCATGTCATGGTTAATGGTATAGCTCTTGATGGAAAACCCACTACAGAGCTGCTGAGCATCATCTGCCATATGGGATCACTCAGCTTTACCTGCCACTCGCCACAGGTGAATGCGCCCCACCATACTTCCAGCCAGACAGGCCAGCATTTGATTTAGCTACCCCGGAGGGATAGAAGGCTGAGTTGATCTTGGTGTTGGCTATTTATTCAGATGGTTTATTGCACAGACAGTCACCCATTCAAGTACTAATTACTAGATAGTGACCCATTTGGGAGTTGAACCAGTAACCTTGTAATTTGCTAGAAATGTTATGTCGGCATATAGTAGTAGTAATAGTCAATTACAGTGTTTACAGTGACACTGCCATTTTGAAAGTTCACCACGTCATTTGTTCATATATAGCATGATTGTCGGGTGGCCATTGATCTTTGGACTTTGCCAGTCAGCTTGAGCTTCAGATATGCCTAAACTGGCATCTTCTACAGTAGTACATACACCATTACATCTTACGTCTAGTCCAACTCTGTATTTTATGTGCTGTTTTTTACTTATTATCTCTGCCAAGTGAACGTAGTGAACATTGGAGGAGATGAAGAGATTGGTCGTTCTGTCCATCGTTCTGTATGTGTTTCCGTGTGTGTACATGATGACTCATAATGGCAACGATGTTATTGCACAAACAGCAATGCCGTACGGTCTACTTTGGAAGTTTTTAAAATTCGACATCGAGTTTCATTGGACGTGATGAAGAGAGTTTTGTTGTGATTTAAAATTTGAAGGCAGGATCATCGTCATCGAGTGATGGAATCCCGTTCGCATCTGCTACGGAGGCAGCAGCAGCCAGTGTAAAGGAGGGTTCGAAGCCAAGAGCTCATCGGGATGTTGGCGGTGGGGCAAAGGCACATAGCTCACAGCCTATCGCTGGCGAGATTGACTTTCCTTCACTGCTGCGTCGATCCGACAGCCCTCCTGTGAGAAAATCAACTTGCTTTATTATTTTAGTTCCATCTGTTGTAATTTTTGGTTTATACTTTGTTTTTCTATCTCTAATATTATATATTCGGATTAATTATTTGTTGTGCATTGTGCAATTTGTAATACTCCATGCATTGATCTGTGAGTCTAGTGTCATAGGTAGGGAGGTGGTACAATGCTCACGAGGTCTGGTGACCATTGTCCCCCTTATGGGGGTCACAGAGCAGACTCAGAGCTTTTGTGGTACTGGAAACCTTGGCAAAGCCCCCAGGAACTAACAAAAATGCAGGCAAAACATGACCAATCATAATATAAAATTTGATGTGTAGTAACTTTACGTCAGATACCTCGTTCCACAGAACGTATTTCTAGTTAAGAATGTTTAGTTTGTAAAAGGATAGATGGCTAGACATGATAATTCTGAACAAAGAAGTTTATGCTTGGTTTTAGTGGTATTTTCTGATATTATTGTACAGGTTAGGTTATTATTTATTTTTTCGTTGACCGCTGATGGAACTTTTAGTTTGGGTTCCACGGAACCCCCATTGAAAAAACACTGCCACATAGTATCGTAACAGTTGGCACATTTCCCAAAAACCCACCCCACATTTAATCAAATTACAGTTTTTATACATGAAAGCAACAACTGCTTTAGCGCGTCTTAGCTATCGCAATTCTGTCTGTCCGTCTGTCTATCACACGGGTGGATCAGTCAAAAACGGTGCAAGCTATGATCACCAAATCTTCATTGTCAGCTGCCTGGAAGACTCAAGTTTCAGGAACTGTAAAGCTTTTCCATAAATTTGAAGGGGGTCACCCCGAATGAGGGTGCTAAATGAGAGGGGGGTGGAAAAAATTTGTGATTTTTAGCCAATAAGTTGCAGTATCTCGATAACGTTGCGAGATAGGCTTAGGTTATTATTAATCACTAATAGGAAGTCGTACACTGGCTCTTGATTGCCATCGAAGTCAATGACCTTGGATGACCTTGAACGTCAAAAATAGAGGTTTTTATGGATTTTTTTGGTGATTTCGGGCTGCTAGACACGTTTCTAGAGCGAATTGGCTGAAATCAGTTGAGATAGACATGAAGAAGCTGCACATGAAATTTTCAGCATTAAATGTAGATTTCGTCTGTCACCAGTCCTTCGTGATAACGATTGCAGAGAGGCATGGGCATGCTGCCTATCACAACAAGCACTAGTGACGAGCTCTTCAGTCGTATCAACATCTATGACTATGAAAAACAGATCTTCCAAAATAAGGGGTTTTATTGATTTTTGCGATCTTCGGCTGCAGCGCACACTCCAAGAATGAACTGCGACGCAGTGGCTGAAGATAGACTGACAGTTTGCGAACAGGAACTGCTATAGGCTTTCGTGCATCTTGTGAGCATTAGCTCAAATTTCATGTTTGCTCTATTAATAGTGAAATATTTTATTGTTGCTAAGTTTCTCAAAGAATAAATCTGTAAATTTGCAAATATTGGTATATTCTATGCTGTGGGGAGCAAATGGAAAGTTTACTTGTATTAATCGGCCAACTGAAAACTGGACAAATCTTAAAACCCATCATGTTGGGCCTTAACTCGTTTAGTCTAGAAATGCAACAAAGCCCAAAGTGCAAAAAGTGCAAAATTTTAAAAACCAAATAACTTAACTGCGTTAACCTTTTTGAAAAGTCAGGTTTTTTGCAGCCCTCTGTATTCATTGTCACAAACTGAGTTTTCAGTAAACCTGAATTTTCAGGACGTCATGACTTTCAAGGTATAAAAATTTGGATGTCGAACATGTACAAAATCTGGAAGTCATGCAGTAGGCCTACAAGAAAACTCGAGCAAAAACTCGATGCAAAACAATACTTACTTCATATGCGTCACTTACGCACCACCAACATAGGTTGTGGTTTTATGCGGTACAGCTATGCTGTGAAGCGCATCTATGGCACAATTTCTGTTTATCAGTCTGTCGGTCGGTTGGTTTGTCACGGATGTATTGTGGTTAAACAGTGTTGCGAGATAGGGCCTAGGTTGGTATTGACTACTAATAGGAAGTCGCATATTGGCTTTCAAGTGACATGAAAATCTTTGGCCTTGGATGACTTTGAGGGGTCATAACGCACTTTGGTATGCAAATCATGCAGTACTGTGGCTAAACGGTAGGTCGTAGAGGGTCGTTGATGGTACCATCGGATAGGGCACTGGTGACATTTTATAGGCTGTCAATAGTAACCATGTCGCCATTTGCAGCGGTTTGGCTACAATTTTCAATGGCAAGTTTCAGGCTATGACTGGCCGTATATCAGAAATGGTGAGAGATGTGGCCAAGGTTACTATTAGTCACTAATAGGAAGTCACATATTGGCTTTCAAATGACAAAAAAATCATTGACCATGGATGACCTTGAAGATCAGTAGTGCAGCAGGAACTATATAGGCTGTAGCGCATTTTCCCTAGTGACAGTTGGGTTTTCTTGTAAAAACAAGCAACATACAATTCTGTATGCAAAACGAAGGTTGCAGTTTCTGCATCAGAACAGTTCTTAAAATAAGTTAATATGGTTGTTGTGCCACTTCTTTATGAAGTGAAGTATTCAGAAACATGACGGTCAGCGGAAAGTATTGAACTAACGAAGCATTCGAAAACAGATTCTGACGTCAATTCCAAGTTTATTATAGACAAATAAACATAATAAGAGGCAGATTGATTTGGACGTCGTGACGTCCATGTCTTAAAATTTGAGTGTATGGGCTGAAATTTTTGGGCATATTTACACCCAAATGTACGCTATTGAAAACCCTGCTCGCAAAGTGCCAAAAACTTGTTGGTTAGTGCCAGTCGGTAACATAGCAGTTGGTGTATTTGTGGCCAGAAAGCACCGAGAAATCGCTGCACTCGCCCAAAGCCGTTCAACCTGGCGCAGGAGAAGAAGCGAAAGCGCGAAGAAGATGTGAAGATGCAGCAACCGCAGTACAGATTTGACACACCGCTGGGTGAAAAAGTTCTGCGCTTTACCACGAAGACCCCGGAACGCTTCCGGTCCAAAGTAGGTCAGTACCTTTGGGCGACTTCACTTTTTGCTTAGACTTTCGCTGAGCCAAAGCTAAAGCTGAACGCTAAAGTCTGTACTTAGACCAAAGTTCTAATAAACGATTAAAAATGGTTGAAAACTATTAAACCTAACAGGAAATAAATCGACCAGTTATGCTTGGACTTGCATATTTAATTGTACCACTCATGCAAATGACATAATTATGTAACATCTTCCGTCATTACGGCGTTTATTTTTGGTACCAGACTGTTTTAATTTACTAAACTATCCGTGTTAGTCGCCATGTTTTTGCTCAGCGAAATCACTTCACTTTTTGACTTAAGTAGGTACTTAGACCGAAGTTTAGACTCGGCGAAAGTCTTAGCGAAAATCTGAGTCAAAAAGTGAAGTCGCTTATTGTATTTACCTTTTTTAGCTTACCTAACCTGACTTTACATTCGGGATCTGCAGGCTGTAACACCATATTAGATTTTTTTCTGTAAAGGTTAAACTTACTGTTCCATTATTATGTCTATGTGTCTGCATTTTGTCTTGAAAGGCCGTCCCTGAAATGACCTACACTGTGTCGGGTGGGACGTCAAATGCTACACACTCACTCACTCATTAATCTTAACTTAACCACTAAGTCATTTTTTCATAAAGGTTACTATTAATGGAAAGCCCCCTAAATGCTATTAATTGACACAGAAATCGACGAATTTGGATGACCTTGAAGGGCCACACTGCACTAACACTGCTTTGCTGCACCAGTCATGCGTCTTTCAAAGCTCACCACGAAAATCTGAAAAAATGACCCATAATATCAGCATCAAAAATGATGCCCAGTGGCTGTTCAATTTCAAGTGGTATCCGTATAAGGTTGTGTATATTCGTGGCAGTTTTGTGGCAGTGGGGCCTCAGACAACCATGCCAAATTTTATCTCAATCAGATCGGGGGTTTTGATTCTGTTGGGGTCGAATTTTTGGCTTTCCCATAGGAAAGAGAAGTCACTGTTAACACATGGCTTGAACTACCGTTTAGCCTGTGATTTACTGGTAGTTTACTTCGCATGGGTTTTTTTGAACGTTGACAGTATGGTATACATAGCAGTACAAGTGCAACTGTGGAGTGAATTTGCATCATCAAACTCAAACATGTTTGTGTTTCAAACTCAAACGTGTTTATGTTCAGCTGCTCATGCTGCTACTGCTGCTCCACCGGATCTTGTTATCCCGAAGACTCCAAATCTGGTGGCAAAATCTCGCACGAGAAGGGTCACCGCAAAAAGTCATGCCGACGCTGAGCAAGAGGAAGTCGAAGAGATGAAAAAGTGAGTTGCAGGAATTTTTCTTCATTTTATATTTATACATTTGTTATAAATTTGTTATATACATTTGTTAAAATTATTTTTAATGCATACTGATGTTCTAGAATCAAAATGCAGGGTTATCATTTTAACAACAGTTGCTTACATACACAGTGTTTCATTATAAAGGGACACCTTTTTGTTTTTCTCATAGTTCACTCAAAATTTACACAAATTTTTTATCAGTTGTAGCTGAAGAAATACTAATTCAAAATATTGCAACAAGGTTGATTAAATATTCTTTGCTAGTCATGACGTAATGCTGACATCATAATGTGTCACGGGTACAAGCTTGATTGTCTCAACTGGTGCTGTCTATCGCTACCCTGCTCCGGTGGTGAAAAATTTGGTTCGCTGATGAAGTTTTACAGTTGCAGCCACAAAACCGTGCAAAGCGATCGCATTTATGTGTCTGTGGGTATAGTTGGAATTTCACATGTTCGAGCAAGACAGTGCACTAGCACACAGAGCTTGCAAAATGGTTGCGTTTTTTGGATCGCAAGACGCTTGATTTCATGTCCTCGTGTTGCTTAGTGCTGACACGATAAACATTTTTCATTAGCGAACCAAATTAAGTTAAATTAATTTAGCTGATAAGTCCACGTTTCCATGTTTGAGGTCATTCTAGGACTTATTAGTTTTTTTGTTTATTTTTGTGTTTTTAGTTTTGCCTTTAGTTTGTTAAAAGTGCATGATTTTGGCAGCCCGTAGTGTTTTTTATGATCTCTACTTTACTTCCTGATGAGCTTTGGCTTGCATTGGCCATGACATCAGTTTTGGATTAGTCGGTCAGTGATAAAACAGTCACTCTTACACATAGTGGCTGGTGGTTTACAAGCTTAGAGATGAAAACATAATGAAAATTGCAGTTATTTTCATTCAGGTGTGGTGTACGACGTAACTTCTGTGACAAATATGATGATAGCATTATTGTTGCAGTTGAAACACGAGTGGGTACTGTTTTCTGCGTCATCTTGTGGCTCGTAGGGGCCATTCTCCCCATTCAGTTAGCAAGTCAAATGTCAAATGTAAATTTATATGGCGCATTGTCGTCAAAACCGCTAATGCGCAAGTAGGTGAGAGTAGTGTTTATCATGTGCAGTTAATGTTTCTGTTTATCATTGTTTTTGCCTTAATGCCTCCATTTCTTTTTTTTTACGTAATTATATTTTGATTTGAATGTGGCTTGCAGAGTGGATAGTTTAATATATCAGGCTGATATCTTGAATAGTCAGAATTATCAAGAGTTGGTATTTTGCAGTGAAGTTTCTAAGCCCAGTGCACTGTCAGGTAACGCACTTGGGCAAGTTGTTCACGCACATGTTCCTCTGTCACCGCGAGGTATAATTTGGGCTTATTGGCCTAACCGCCGGGAAGGTTACGGCTGATTATATGCGAAGCTCTGGCTTTCCTACCATATATCTGAGCTGCGTTTGCATTTGCGGCTGGCCCGGGGTGATGGAAACAGAGATGAGCACCGCTTGCATCAGTCACAAAACTGTGAGAGTGCTATTGACTATCGGCTGATTTCTCTAGACTTTCTTTTTGTTACTATTTGGAATAGCCTTCTGTCAAGCTTTCTACTGTCTTTACTTTCTTCTGTTTTTAAGAAACACTTGAAAACATTATTCTGAACTGCCTGTTTGACTGTCATCTAGCACCGCTGAAGCACTGCATACGGTGCTATATAAATATAAATATGATAATAATAATAATCGTCGATTTAACCTTTTAAACTTCAAGTTTCTAAGCCAGAGTTTGCTTTTAGGCACCAATTCAAGGCTCACCCGGTGGACCGTCGAGTGCTGGAGAGCTACGGTGGGCTCGGAGTGAAGCACGTGCCAGTCAAGCCGGCAACTGTCATAGAGCCGTTCAAGCTGTCATCGGGCGTTTACCACCAGGACTCGTCGACTGTCTTGGACCTTCCGACTGAGTTCCATGCCAGACCTGCTCCAAAAGGCATCCTGGAGGGAGTTGTGGTCAGTGCACTGGTATTTGCATTCCTCCACACCATTCTTTGTTTTGTGGTTTGCTTTTTACTCTTTTTTTACGTTGTCCATCAGTTTGCAAAAGTTTCAAGGTATATACCGAGCAATGTAACATGAACTGAACTGACATGGTTTAGTCTTTGATGAACTGACCAATAGGCAAGCAGAGTGAGCTTATTGGTTGAAGCGTACATGAGCATACTCGCGTAGGCCATCAACATCATTAGATGGTGCCTACTGTAATGCATTACTGCTTGCTGATTGGTCAGTTTTTCAAAAGCTAAACCATGTCAGTTCAGTTCAATTACATTGCTCTGTACGCTGCTTTAGCATGCTTTTTGATTTGAATGAAATCTGGTGTGTCGGCTGAGCTCAATAAGTAGCACAGAATGATGTGCCGCTGCCCCTTGACCCAACCCGAAGTCAAGGTCACTGGACCTCCTAAGTGAGAAATTCCTCCATTTTTATGCGCAAAAGCAGCTACTGCTTTCAGCGCGTCTTAGCCATCGCAATTCCGTCTTGTTTGTCTGTCTGTCACTCGGGTGGATCAGTCAAAAGCGGTGCAAGCTAGAAGCTAGGATCACCAAATCTTCACCGTCGGCTGCCTGGAAGACTCTAGTTTCAGGGACCATAAATTCTATAAATTTGAAGGGGGTCACCCCAAACGAGGGCTCTAAATGAGAGGGGGTGCGCAAAATTTGTGATTTTTGGCCAATAAGTTGCTGTATCTCAGTAACGGTGGGAGATAGGGCCTAGGTTACTATTAATCACTAATAGGAAGTCGTACACTGGCTCTCGATTGGCGCTGAAATAAATGACCTTGAACGCCAAAATAGGGGTTTTTATGGATTTTTTTACGATTTTGGGCTGCGACACAAGTCTATCATTCACAAGGTGGCGCCACAAAACTATCGTTATGCGATCCAGATAGAGAATTTGGTATTTGTATGTTAACTTAGCATGAACACCCCAATTTTTAGCTAAACTACTGAATTGGAACTGCTGTAGGCTTCTGCACGTCTCGTGAGCATTAGCTCAAATTTCTTGTTACGGATTCTTTTTTCACCAATTACGATGGGATTTTGCAAATAACTGGGGGTTCTTTGGCTAGGTTAGGTATTTGTAATCTTCTTTTTTGGTACTTGGTATTTGTAATCTTTCTTTTTTCATATTTGGTATTTGTAATCTTTCTGCGTTTTTTGGTGTGAGCTTCCCAACGTGGTCTGGGGCAGACTGCGGAGCGCAGTCGAAATCAACTTCGATGTCTCTGAGTGTGAGATCTGGTAGCAACAATTTTAACTTTTGTTTCCTCAGTGCTTAATACCTATTTTAGAAAAGTTTGAGATTGGGGGGGCTGGACCCCCTTGTGTACGCCACCGCAACAGCTCTAGTGTAAACCGATTTGTTGTGTCAGTGTGAGAATTCTATGCTGTGTACTGCAGGGTGTGAAACCTGTCAAGAAGCCGTCGTTGACTGTCCCGGAAACACCGGAATTCGTGCGCAGGAATATGCGAGCAGCGTCCAAAGCTTCGGTACACCGCACGTTGTTGGTAGATTATAGTGTCTGGTCAGTTGTGCGTCAGTAATTTGTGAATTGCATCTATCACCAGAAATCTCACGGTGCACACTGCACTGTGTACTGTAGCGTTTTTAAGAAGAAAAATGCATCGATGATCACATCATGATCAAATCAAAATGAAATGCTTCTTTTAATAAAACAATTCATAGCCAGTGTTTTTGTTAAAACAACACACTTAATTACTTTTTTTGATGAAATTTCAGCTAGTAGAAGTGCTACTGGTTATAGTTAGATAATTTAGATAATAATTCGTCATAGCAGCTTATCTAACACCAGCATTATCTGACCGAATGCAGAACTTTTGTACTAACAGACACATGTTCTTGTTTGCGGATGTTACGTCTTCGGGGGAATTTGCATGATGACATTAGTACTAGCTGGCAACAGGTCTAGAAGAATATGTTGACTTATTGCCAACATAATTTTATGTGTAGCCATTTGCTAAGAATTGTGTGATCTGTGACGTTTTTGTCGAAAATTGACCCACCAGTTACTTCTGGCTTGAGGAACGTTACATCAGTTTTGGTTTTCCTGAAATTTGTTTTTGTGTTAGGATACCATATGGGACAGATAGTTGAGTAAGATTCATAATGTGGTTTGTTAGGTTGCTTGCTTGGTTAGATATGTTATCAGTAGATTGGTAGCAATGACAGTTTTTAATACTTAGCTTTACAAAAGTTAACGATTTATAAGTCATTTAAAGTTGATTGTGATTACAGTTGGAGAAAATCCAGTCGCTGAATGCTTTTAACCTATTCTTAAAGACTGAATATAATGTAGACTGTTTCTCGGAAAATAGAGTATTTCCCATGCTTGTCATGGTGTCATTTTTATGTACTTTACAATGTTTTTTTCTATCGATTCAACTTAATTTTGAATTTTAGATTAATATTTTTTAATTATTGAATTTTTGTGCTTAATTGTGATTATTCGACAATTTCTGCAGCTTTAGTTATTATTGTTGTTTTTGGTCAGTTGGTGGATGATAGTGAGGTTGAAGAAAAACCAAGTTTTACTAACCCAGTTCCGTCATTTGACAACCCGTGGAAACCGAAGCTGCGTCATCGTACTGCGGAGACAGAGCCATTCTCGTTCGTTGAAGAACGCACCCAGGAGCTGAAGCAGAGACGAGAAGAACACGTCCACAGTGTCATCGAAGAGGAACAGAAGGTAACGTTTGGTAACTAAGTTTTGTTACGTCGCTCCGTACTCAGCTTAAGGCAGAATTAAAACTACTAAATAATAAATCAAAATGGAAGCTGCACTGCATTATTGCTGCCAATATGGTAACAATAATACTTGTATTTATGTTACTACTAATAGTGGTCTGTTTTGATTTTTGGCCATTATCCAATATTTCTGGTTATCCACATCTGTCTGTTTTCCCTAGAAGTGAGCTGTTGAGAACTGATGGAGTGGGACTTTCGTGCTCCTGTTTGTTTGTTTTTGTTACAGGGTGGGCCAATAAATGACCCAGATTGTTTTTTTTCAGAACTTCGTCAAATCTTCACCAAATTTGATAATTTTTGGCACACAGATAGAAAGGAGAATAAAATTATGTGAGGTACACTTCTTGTCCACCTCACCTAATTCATGTCAATGCACTACCGTATAAAACACAGATTCTCCAAATTGTTGTATAATGCTTAGTTGTTGTCACCATAAAAGTTCTAGTGACTTAATTAAGCACATGATAACTAAGATGTGATTTATTTAGCAGAATTATAAGTTTGTAACAACATGCTTCGGCCCACTACATATATCTTCATGCATGGAATAAGTCTACTATGAATACCAAAACAGCGACTATGCTATAAGCCTAATCCCAAAACGGGATCCCGGGATTACAAATTTTTCAATCCCGGATCCCAGGATTGAGAATTCAATCTCTGGATTGCAATCACTAATGAGCACTCAGAATCGGCAGTTTTTACAATTTTAGTTTTAGGTTGTTTTTAGGTTTTGTGTTTCGTAAAGGTTAAACTTGCTTTAAAGTTAAACTTTTTGTTCCGTTACCATGTGTACATGCATTGACTGGAAAGGCCGTCCCCGAAATGACTTATATATACTGTGTTGGGCGGGACGTAAAACCCTACTCACTCACTCACTCTTACTATAGAACATTCTGATACTAATGACTGTCTAAGATGATAAGAGGGAAGAACTGCCACTACTGTTACATATGCATGCTCACTATGGTCAGTTCTTACAGTTTTAATGGTAATATAGACCTGTTTTGCGTGTTCTTTACCAGTATCAAGTTTTTTTCTGTAAAGGGTGAATTTTGTGTGCACTGCCTGGAAAGACCATTCCTGAAGTGACCTATACAGTGTTGAGCGGGATTATAAACCATACTCACTACACTGCACTTTGAGTGTAAGTAAAGGGTAAAGTCTAATGCTTCCTATTGTGCTTCTTACATGAGACAAACTTGTGGCCAGAAGCATTTTGACAGTATCGGAAGTGGTGTGGGCTAATGATATCGCAGCGCACTATGCGGTCATCCATTGCTCGTGTGAACGAACAATTGGACTCATGGTTTGCAGCTAGCAGACGTAGTTCCACCCCAATCTGCCACACTAGGCCTTCACCCCATAGCCCGTAAGCTATGGAGGGTCCCGTCCCATGGAGGGTAGGAGGCTGAGTTGGCCTGAGCACACAGTAGGTTAGCAACTTGCTCAAGTTTGCTCGCAAATGACCAGCAGCGAGAATCATACCGCAACGTAAAAGTTACGAGTTGACACCAACCACTAGACCACTTGCACCAACACAAGATGGCTTATTTGAAGTGCAGTGTTTGAATATTTGTAGCTTCGTCAATTTCACGCTCAACCAATGCCTGATATGGACTTTGTCGACACGTTCAAGAAGCCGTCACTAGACATCACTAAGCCAATGCCGTATAACCTGCGCGTTGACTACAGAGGCCAGGAGAAAGGCAGAAGACTTGGTGAAAAGGTTGGTGTAGTTTTATCGAGGATTCCCTTATTTTGTTTTTATTTGGTTGAAAATTGATGTTTCATAAACTGAGTCGGCTCAAGTTAACAGCCAGCGCCTTTAACCAACTGGGTCAGTATACTAGCAGTCCTGGCCACAGGGGCTACTGTTGCGCAGAACTCGCCGTTTCTCCCCTAGCGATGGGCGTGACCACCGCTAGTACTCATTTTACCATGCCACGGAGGGTAGAAGGCTGAGTCGACCTAGCTGGCAGGCTTTGCACCGAGATGGTTTACCTGCCCACAGGCAGTCACCCATCGCGGTACTAACCGGGCCCGGCGTAGAGTAACTTCGTTTCATCTGAAACGCGTTACAAACTACGCCACACCACCAACTAACATTAGGTCTGCATTATTGTTAGTAGAGCCTAAGTGTTTCTTTTATCCAGTCATGTTCTTTCGGAAAAAGTCTTCATGGCTTAGGATATATTAAATGCTTAGCATTTTGTCAACCTTGACACACATTTTCACAGTATGACCTTGTCGAGAAGTTAGCAATTAAAATTTGGTTACTTTTTACAAGAAAATGAACAATTACTTGTGTAATTAGCAGGGTTTAGACACTCAGGCTGATATCCGAAAAACCACCCCAAACTTAATCCAATTTCAGTTTTTTAGTCCGCCGATAGTTTTCGGAAGGACTTATGTTTTATGCATGATGTTTTATTTATTAGTCCGCCCGAAAGCGATAGCTTGCGAAGCGGACTTACGTTTTACCCCTGATGTTTTTTTTTCCACTCGCGAAATCTCCGAGATGCGTGGGCCTACCGGCGTGATATTTTGCACGATGGTCAGTACTAGGCCCAATTTTATAATGCCAGTCCAAAATTTCGGGGTGCACACCCCAAAAAAATTTCAGGGGCCAAAAACATGCAACATTTAGCCCAATTTCGGACGACATCGAAGTTCGGCGGCGAATGTCTCTGAAACAGATGAAGATATTCAAAATCAAATAGTCATTCCGTCTATGGCGATTCCTCCTGCGTTTGGCAAAACAAGTACGGCGAAGTTTGGTCCAGTGACCTTGAAGATTTAGACGTGAAATCGTACCCCTAAAGCGCATTTTTCGGAAGACCATATTTCGGCCCCTAGAGGGTGCTGCGCCCTTAAATTTTTACATGCGCTAGAGAATCACCAAGTCTTACTAGCGCACCTTCCACCGGGGACGGGGACCCCCCTTAAAACTTTTTTCAAAGGGGGGTCAAAAATTGGCTTAAAATGCAATAAAGGAGCACTTATAACTTCGGAGTTAGGGGGTGTAGCCCAACGAAACTTTTGCACTTGACGCGGCTCTAGGTCGGGGTGATAACGCACGTACAACTTTTGGGGGCCACGCCCCCCTTAAAATTTGGGAGGGCAAAAAACGTCCAAAATTTAGTACATTTTACGACAACTTTCGAGTTTGAGCGCAAATATCTCTGGAATCGATGAAGACAGCGACAAAATCTAAACAGCGTTGACGAGAAGGATCCTTTGTGCATTGAACAAAAACAATTTTGTGAAATTCCGTCCACTACTAACAAATTTATAGGCGCTCATGTTGACCTACCCTAAGTCGCATTTTTCGGAAGACCATATTTCAGCCCCTAGGGGGTGCTGCGCCCCCAAATTTTTACACGCGCTAGAGAATCACCAAGTCTTACTAGCGCAACCCCCCACCGAGGGCGGGGGCCCTGCCTTACAACTTTTTTCAAAGGGGAGTCAAAAATTGGCTTAAAATGCAATAAAGGAGCGCTTATAACTTCGGAGTTAGGGGGTATAGCCTGACGAAACTTTGGCACTTGACGTGCCTCTAGGTTGGGGTGTTAACGCAAGTACGAAATTTGGGGGCATCGCCCCCCTTAAAATTTGGGAGGGCAAGAAACGTCCAAAATTTATTACGTTTTACGACAACTTTCGAGTTTGTCCGCGAATATCTCTGGAACCGATAAAGATAATGACATAATCTAAACGGCGTTGACGAGAGCGATCCTTTCGGCGTTGAACAAAAAAAATTGTGAAATTCTGTCCACTACGAACCAAGTTATGAGCGCTAATGTTGACCTACCCTAATTCGACAATGCGCGTTTGGCATATGCCAATGCATTTGAGTTCAGGCTACGTGACTTTGATGCCGGGGAAATTTTGCCCCTCCCCTAATTTCCCCCAGTCGCACTTAGGGCGCCGGGCGGACTCACGTTGGGCTTTGCCCCAAATTTCTAGTTTGTTCTACTGATAACCAAGTATTTTATTATGGCTAAGTTATTAAAACATTTAAAATATTGACCTTATATTCTATGCTGCAGGGAGTGAACAGTAACTTATATGAGTCAACAAACTGAAACACTGGATTGGACTTTTAAAAACACCCATGGTTGTTTGCAACCCTGATAATTAGTTAGTGGCGGTTTGGGTTAGTAGATAATGTCGTTGGTTGCATCAACGAAGTTAATCAATGCTTGACCCGGTTAGTACTTGAATGGGTGATCGTTGGCAGACGGGCAAACCATTCTGGTACATAACCAGCTACTCAGGTCTACTCAGCCTGGCCATCCCTCCATGAATAGGCACTATGAGTACCTGTGAAAGCTGGGACATAAACAGGCACTCACAGTGTAAAAATTGGTGTCTGGCTGAGTGCTAAGGAAACGGAGATCAGCGCCATGCAGTGGGCCTTAAGGCTTGGAAAGGACTTTATTTTTTACGGTAGTATTAGTTGTCATGTTCCACAGCTGCGATTGATAGTAATGGTGAGTGACTGTGTACAGTTGCAGGCAGAGATAGAAGAAGAACGCAAGGCAACATGCTTCAGAGCTCAGCCGGCTACTGTACTGAAGGAGCTTCCATTTGAGCCTCAACACATTAGGAAACCTCCCGTCGGTCAGCGTCATGTTTGCTGCAGTTAATTTCTTGGAGCATTCACTTCTTGTTTAAGGAAGATTATCAGAACTGCTATTGCTGTTACATATGCACGATGATAATGGAATTTTTACAAGTTTAGGTTTAGGTCACTTTTGTGTTTTTGTGGTTTTTCTGTGAGTGCTGAACATTTTGTTCCATCATTATGTGTGTATGTGTTTTGCCTGAAAAGGCTGTCTCCAAAATGGCCTATACTGATGTTGGGCAGGACGTTAAACCTTACACACTCACTCACTTACCTTTGTGGCAACAGGTGAGATAATGCCAACCAGTGGATTGTATTAATAATGGTGGCTTGGAGGTATCACGTTAGAATACCGGACTTTGGAAGTTATGGTCAAAATTTAGGAGTTTGATACCAAACTGTTGCTGTCAAGTGGTTACTAATTGGATGGGTGACTGTCCGCAGACCATCTTAAACCATCTCAGTATGTAGCCAGTGACCGAAATCAACTCAGCTTTCCATCCCTTTGGGGTTAGGTAAATTGAGTAAACCTGCTTGGCTGGGGTAAGGTGTCTGATGTCTTTATCTGTCACAAAATTTGGCCTACATTTTATGCATGTCGCTGCCCAAGTCTTCGGCTAATTTGTTGTGAAATTATGTAATCGGAGTGGAAGCTTTGTTGCAGAGGATGTGTATTGTTTACTAATTTGTCATTTTTTGTTGCCGAAACATTAGTCGGCATATTGCGTAACCGTTATAATTCGATGATATAGCTTATGCTGTTTTAACATGTGGATTTAGCTTTTGTTTTATTTGTATTATTCTGAGATGTGATTAGTGTCCACTTAAGATTAAGGGTTAATCACTGATAATCAACAGCACTCTCTACAGCTCTGTGATTGATGCGACTTGGTGGTGTAATGGTAGCGTGTCGAACTTGTAACCCTGAGGTTGCAGGTTTGACTCTGAGCCGGGGCACTGCCAGGTAATGACCTTGGGCAAGTGTACCTATGTTCACCAAGCAGTATAAACTGGTACCAGCTTAATTGCAGGGAAAGTTACGGCAGTAATATGCAAATCTCTGGCCCTCCTCCCATATATAAAGGCAGGGACGGGTTCGCCTGTATAGGGTGACAGGTAATACTGTGTGATCCTATACGGCAGGTGAGGCATCTGCAGCACACTGCCGGCTCGAGGCAATTGGAAATGGAGATAAGCACCACTTGCATCGGTCAGTGTCTACTTATGATGTTGAATAAATAAGTTTTTTGAGTGAATGTAGAAGGTGTGTTTGTCGGTGGCAGAGTTCATGGAGTTCAAACTGCAGAGTGAAGTGAGGGCGGAGCAGCGTGCTGAGTGGGAACATCAGTTCAGGCAGAAGCAGCTTGAGGTCTGTTACAAACTCTATTAGCAATAGGGAAATCTGACACGGGTGTGTGGAAAAACTGAAAATCGATATAAAAGGAATTTTGTGCAATGTTTGTGGCAGCGATGATGTCATGATTTATGCTTTGTCATCTGCATTGTTAATGCCACTAGATAGTAAGTAACAGAATGCCCATTAGTTATCAGATGCCGCACTGTGACGTCCATTTGGTCAAGCTAAGCCCTGATTGTATACTTTTAACAATGGAAATTTGCAGTTGATTTGATCTTGACTCTGGACTTAACTTTGGTCTTGGCTTTGGACTTGACTTCAAACTCGACTTTGGTTTCAGACCAAAGTCAAGACTTTAGTCTTCAACTAAAGTCTTAGCAAAACATGGCCTTACCCAATGTATTGACCAGTCAGTCAGTTGACTGATTGGTTATCTCTGCCAAGGTGAACTTAGTAAACAGTGGCAGAGATAATGTTTTCGCTTTGTCTCTCTGTTTGTCGTTCTGTGCACATGATGACTCGTAATTTATCAGCGCCTTCATGACGTCATAATAGTAATGACGTCATTGCTTCAACAGCACAAGCAGCAACGATGCATCTACTGTTATTACTTCTCTTTCTCTTTTCTCTGTCATGAAGCGGCTGTCTTCTTTTTTTCTCATTTTCTTGTATTTACTCTTGATTGACCCCTGTTATCGTGGCAACAAAATTTTTGGACAAAATTGGCTATAACTCGGCTTGTAGAATTGATATCTACAAGATCTTTGCGTAGTAAAAAGTATTAGTAGTGGTTTTAGTAGTAGTAGTAGTAGGCCTAGTAGTGTTACTTCATTTGAGGGGATTATGCACTTTCACGAGTGTCTTCTAGTTGAACAGTTCTTTGATCACTCAGTTGCTTGTTTGCTTGATTGGTAGGTGGAGCGCCAGAGGCAGGAACGTGCAGCCGAGCGCCAGGAAGCGGAGGACCAGGCTGCGAGGGAGGCACGTGCGGCCACCGTACACGTCGCTAACCCCATCCGCTTGTACGGACATCTTCCCGACCGCGAGGTGCTTCCGTTGACCATGCCCAAGTCGCCCAACTTCAGCGACAGGCTGTCTAAGTCGTCTCACTGATCGTAACTGTTCTTCTGCACCAGAGCCTCTAATATGTTGTTCATAAACTTCGTCTTATTAATCGCATATGCACGCGTATAATGGAGTTCATACAATTTTAGGTTTAGCTCGTTTTTTCTGCATTTTGTGTTTTGTGTTTCTGTAAAGGTTAAACTTACTGTTCCATTATTGTATTTGTGTGCATTCCACCTGGGAAGGCCATCCCCGAAATGACCTATACTGTGTCAGGTGGGACGTTAAACCCTACTCATTCATTCATTCATCTTATTGCACAGGAGCCTTGCGGCAGTATAGCTGTTGGTAATTTTTTCGCCTGATATTGTTTGTGTGCACTGAATCGTGTGTCTGCGAGAGTCTCGTGTGTTGCTTTTAAACTGCATGTAGTGTTGTATTGTATTATAAGGCCGTGACGTCATTCTACGGTTAGAGCAGTTCCTCCCTAAATTTGGAAAACTTTCCGGTTGTGAAGTTTCTTGCAAAAATACAGATCTGGAGCTGAAAATCCTTTATTTTGGGGGGGGGAATTTAGGGCAAGGTTGATATTTTGAGCATCTTGATGTAAATTTCCAGCCACATGTCAGAAATTATAAATGTTCTCTCCCTTCTTCCCCTTCGCCGAACTTTTTTAATCTATGATTATCTGCTATTCACACTTCGTTTTTCTTTATCTGGTTCGTTGTTTTGGAGGTCGCCACTTGCTTGAAAACCGTGGAAGGTCAGTGTACAATGTGTGCTTTAGTCGAACCGGTCAACTGTAGCAGTTGTTTTGTACTGTTATTATGTGTATTCCTGCATTTGTCAGTCTTTCTTCATTTTTGTTTGTATCTAGGGTAATACTGCTAAATTGAACACTTTTTCTGCTGGATCTAAGAGTGATTTGGTCTGTAAAGATGCGAAGTTGTCACAGTGTCTTTCTTTTATTTCATTGATTATCAACAGTTGTGCCATGATCGTGGTATCTGCAGTTTGATTTGTGCATATTTGATTTTAATTTTCCCCTAACGTGGTGGTTATTAGCTGTATTCCTTTGCCATCGAATTGACGTTATTTTTTATTTATGAGTTACGTTGTGCATTAGTTTGAAATGCAAGATTCAGCACCTGTGAGTTCTGTCCGGGCTTTAAAATTTATGGATATGGAAAATATGTGCGGGCCAATCGTTTCTACTGGAGTTTGTTTTACACCGCTGTGGTTTTAAGAACAGTGTGGAAGATGTTAATACCGTAACTGCTTTTATGTAGGCTAACAATCTGGTGATATAATTACCAATAGCCCATTGGTTAGTTTGTCAAAAAGTAAACCACGTCAGTTCAGTTCAGTTACGTCGCTGTGTACGCGACTTTGAGTTGGTTAACTGAAAAAATTAACCCAGTGCAACCCGTGACTAAATAAAATGCACGACTAAGATCGTGGTCGTAGCCGTTTGTATACGTTTCGCACCTGGTCACGCTGCACTTTAGTCTGCAAATTACACCAGCACAGGAAGTTAGACTGCAGCATGTCATTAGGCCTATATATACGAGTCTGGCGCGCAGAGCAGGCACAGTGGCGTCATTTTAGTAAATCTTTGGGGGATCTCGCTTTACCCCCATCTTCTTGCCTACCCTACCCTTTCTTCTCCTTTCCCTTCATCTCTTTCTCATCGTTTCCCTTTTTTCTACCTTTTCCTTTTCTCATATTTTCCTTACCTTATTACACTCTCTCCTTTTCTCTTCCCCTTTCTCCCTTCCAGTCGCTTTAGAAGTAGGCCTCTTTAAATCCAGCTAAGCAGTCTGGGGAACGATGTAAGTTCTCCCAACTAGGTCTGGAACAGATTTCCAGCGATAATCGAATTTGATGCATTTCAGCTTTAAAATGGGACATCTGCATGGTGACAACAATTTGACTGATTTTGTCGATAATCAACTGAACAATATATTTAATTTTGTGCAGTTTACACAGCAAAGGACAAACGGGGACCGAAATGTGTCGCCAGTCGTTTATGCAAGACTCGCTCAAGAAAAAAATGAAATCACAAATCCTTGGGGTTCAAAGACCCTGGGCCCTCTGGATGACGCCCCTGGTGGGTACTATATTAGCCGCTGTCGAGTAAGGTGAGACAATGAGTATGAGTCGTTACTACCTTGGTCGAATGGTCGAATAAAGGCTAAACTCCACTACTGCGACTCGACCAGACAATTGTAACCATGCAGATGCCCCATTTTAAGGCTGAAATGCATCAAATTCGGGTCTGGTCGGCGACTCTTTCGGCTTTTTTTGGGTCATACCTGGTCTGTTCAATCTCGACATGTACGGATTTTTGTCGGGTCGCAGACAAGTCTGGTCGGGTCGCAATAGTGGAATTTAGGAACGACCCGACCAAAGACGAATAGAACATCGGTGGTCCGTTATTTTCGTTACATATTTACTATCATTTTACTTTTTGAAGACGTAGAATGGCCGAAGAACGTTAGTTGTGAAAGAAAACCTTTCACAAAACAGATGCAGTTTTACTGCCCGCGAGACGACAGACTTGTTTTTTAGCATCGTCGCTAACAGTGTTGTGATAAAATATTTAATGAATGCGTTTCATTATTTTGCAATGACGTAAAACTTACAAAGTATTTCAATACCATTTAAATGCATAAAACATGCTGCGCATTCAAATAACCAGATTCAAATTATTTAATCACTGCAAAAAGCTCGAATCAAAAGCACGACAAAATTCTTATGCCAAAACGACTCGCAAAGTTTTTTTTCTTTTTTTTTCTCTGTAAACACGACAGCTCATGTAAACCTATACTTGGCCGTACTGTCAGTGAGGGCAAAATTCTGTTGGCGATCGGGATCGGGTTTGAAATCTAGGACCAGATTTTTTTTACTACTGCAGTTGACTAAAATGTTGTCAAAAAGATTACAGAAAAAATTGCAAACATATTTGCCTGAAATTTTCGATGAAGGTTAGCTTTATCCCAACTTTGAGCTGATTAGATTTTGGCGGTGAAGACCGAAACCGTAATCGCAGATACGGGCCGTGTAGTTCAGGAAGTACTTAAGAGAATACTGTACGAATGACTGTTGATTTCAGTTTCAGTTCCTGTTACTATTAACGCAAACGTCATCCTGGCGTTGTTTCTATCGGTCTCAGTAATCGTGCGTCGCCTGTCCGTCCATGCTGTGTCTAACTCGATGTCATTAATGATAATTATACACACCGTAGATGTCATGGACTTGACGGGAAAGAAAGCTGCGGTAATTACTATAGCTTCGTGTTTTGTGCTAATGATATTCATCTGGCGAAAATGCAGTCCAATATACAGCAACTTACTAGGACTAGGACCAACAGGTGAGTGAGCTCTATTACGTTATTGTTCCAATTCACGTTTAGAAAGTCGACCAAAATTTTTTTTTCAAAGGTTATTACTTGACCAAGGACTAGCTAAAGTTTTTCGAGAACGAAAATAATAATAGTCCACCTTGCCTAATTAGTAATGCCACTTTACCTTGTAAAATGAAACACAATCTACTATTAGCCTACTTAGCTTTACACCAAATTAAACAAAAAGACAAAAATGTCTGGTTGGCTCAATAGCTGTTTGAGTTGTTAACAACAGTAACAAAACTTAATAATAACCGAAAAACTTCAGGGTAAAAAAACTTCGTCCAGAATGTGTGCTGCCGACCATCCTGCATTGATGACGCTGCCGATGCTGTATTGGCTACTGACGTTCGCGTAACTAATGCTGCAGGGGTCACGTTTAATATGTCGATGAGCAGAACTAATTAAAGTTGGACATTTGTGGCCAGTGTAATTCATTTGTAAATTTTCAATTTATCTGTGTTGATTGCAAATTATTATTTTCAACACTCGTCCAGTACGGTACTTGCATTGTTTTTAGTAACACGTAGGCCTCTGACGCTAGTAACATTGGTATAATGCAAATCGATTGAAGCAATACCTTAATGTTACCATTTACAAAAAAACTAGGAAGAAAAATAAAAAAAAACATTACCATAATCATGACTTCAACACTTGACCTTAATCTTGAAAAAAATTAGCTTAATGCTAACTGCAAAAATTACTGCAAAGTTAAAATTATTATTTAATTCAGACGTGCCGCAAAAACGTTATTTACAGTAAATATTTATCGGATGAACATTTCTCGTTCATAATGTCTATACGCAGGTTAATATTTGCATCGTGTATTTAAAGTGTGCAATCGACGTGCACGGTATAGGCCTAGGCATGTTTTAATAGGCCTATCGCTTGCCACTGGTAAATGAATGGCATCAATAACGTGCTTTGTTTTTCAGTGTTCAGTCGATCGATGAAATTGATCAATTCATCGATATTCTTGTATTGCTGCACCAGGCAAACATTTATTCAACCGTAGCGACTAGCGAAGTACGTTTGCCGGGTCGAATGCCATCAGATCACCAATCGGAAAAATTTTAGCTAAAAGAAAAATTAGTCGAACAAAAACAAGGAGCCCAGTTGTCGCTAGGATAGCCAACCGTACTGGCGAGTAAGAGTAAAACACTATAGGGCCTAGATAATTTTAGCCGACGGTCGTCTGGCGTTCTCTGGCGACTATAAATTTTGTTTTACTTTGTTATCAAACACGCGACGCTGTTGCGCGTTCCCCTTTGCGTCAGCTAGTCTTTTCTTATTTGAAGACGTCATGGCAAAATCGACACAGCATTCAGTTTAACTTGGCATTCATTCAATCAATCAATTAAAACACATTTTGGATAGCGCCATATGCCGCAAACGAATCAGAGGCTCATTTTGTTTGCAGTGACGTCGTTTCAGCAAATTATTTGGGGGAGGGTCTCAGTAATCTTTGGAGGAATCTTATAGGTTGTTTACACTATGGAGCAAACGTCGAGCAGACGTCGAGTAGACGTCGAGCAATTAGCACGTGTATTTTGAATACATTTGCTCGACGTTTGCTCGATGTTTGCTCGGTCGTATAAACGGGAACATCGAGCAAACATCGAGCTGACTCAAGCAGGCCTATTGGAACCCCGCCTCTTGGCTCAAATGTAGGTTTAGGCTTAGGCTCTTAGCCCACGGCTGATTACGTGTTATATAGGCCTTCCAATTACAACCCGCCCGCCCTCCTAATTAGCATGCTAATTACCATAGAACGTCGAGCTAGCTGCTCGATGTTTGCTCGATCGTGTAAACACTCTATTAGTCTACGTAACATATTGTTCTTGCAGCTGTAACACTGCTTTAAAGTTACGATTTGCAGAAAAAAAATTAAAATCATAAATCGTTGGGGGTCCGTAGATCCCCATTTTCTCGCCCCTCCCTAAATGACGCCTCTGTTTGCTTTCACATAACCTAACGCTTATCTATGCGTTGCATTTATTGAAGATGTTTCCACACTGGATTTAGGGCATCAATCGTCGACCGGCACATCACTGCCCGTGTGTCCGGACTGCGGACAGATCTGTACGTTGAAGTATGATTCCAAACAAGAAGGACGTTATTATCCTGAGCTACGCAAGCACGTAGACTGTGACGCCATCATGCACCGGATGACCTCATGTACGTTTAAGTTCGTCCGACCGCCGCCTCGCAAACCGCCGCTCAACCTGGTGAGAATCTGTCAATCAATCAGCCAAAATTATAGCTAGGCCTACATCAGACAAATGCCTTGAAAGGGAGTTTCATCCAGTACTCATTTGCAGTATTCGTTTTGTCGACGGAATCGCCTATGTCGTCGGATTCAAACGTACACGATATGGTTGTATACGTCCAGAGTTGTTAATATTGACGTATTGCAATACTCAGCAGGTATTGCAATAGGCTAATGGTTGCACGTTTAATATTGCATCTGGTATTGCAATACTTTTAGAGCTGAATTATTGCAATACTTAAAAGCAATACTTTTTGATATAGGCCTAAAGTGCACAGCTAACCCTAAAGATGCTGTTTAATCATGCACAGAGTTTTATCACTTTTTTCTTAAATTGCATGAAAAAGTAAGCGAAAAATAGCATCTTAACACAACTTGTTTATTTTTTTAAATTTTAGGTTGACCGCAGTATGACGTATCCGTAGTCAACCTGAAATTTGGGAAAAAAGTTGTACATAGCGGCGAAAATGCATATAAGCATTAATTTGGGGGAAAACGGATAGTCGAGTATTGCAAAAGGTATTGCAATAAGTATTGCAATACTTTTGCCCAAAGTATTGTTATTGCTATTGCAATACATTTTGCCAGTATTGCTAACGACCCTGTATACGCCGTGGTCCATAAAATACTTGCCACTTCTATTTTCTGAATAGTTTCGCGAAACATTGCCGATTTTAACAATTTTTGGCAGGCGGCACCAGGAAAGAACTTGACGCAAGTGACTGTAGTTTTGGCCACCTCACTTTGATACCGTCGCTACACTACTTTGTGAAATGCAGAAGTCGTAGTTTGGCTATTTACAATTAATACTGAATAGCGCAAGCGTCGGCTCAGAAATGATTAACTAAACAGCGACAAACACGATTGGCAACTGTTGTATTTCACAAAGTCGCACGTGTCGCACCACATCCTCTTTATTACAGCATGTGCTCAAAATGTCCTCCTCCAGCGCGAATGCAAGCGGCAAACGGTAGGTCGCAGATAAAATGTTTTAATTTTTTAATTAGCTCTTTTTCTTATACCCAGGTTTGCAAAATTTCAGCAATCTAGTGCATAGGAAACATTTTCAAATTTGGGGTTGAATGAAAGAGGGCTGGAAAATGTGCGTTTTTAACGAAAAAAACTGGCCATATCTCAGAAACGGTGAGAGATACGGCCAAGGTTACTATAATCACTTACAGGAAGTGGCATACGCCCTGATAGATGAAATGAAAATCGTCGACCTTGGATGACGTTAAAGGCCGTTACGCGCTATTGTGGCTAAATAGTGCGAGACAGGGCCTAGGTTGCTATAGATCACAAGTGACATACGCCCTTTCAGATGAAATGAAAATCGTCGACCTTGGATGACTTTGAAGGTCAGTACTGCAACGGGAGCAGTATAAACTGTAGCGCGTCATCCGTAGCGACAGCTGTGTTTCTTGTTTTATTATTATTGTTGATGTGTCATCTCTAGATGACCGGGAATAACTTTTACATTACCATTTTCTTTCATTCCCGTGCAGTCAATTTCCATTCCTTCTCATTCCCATTTCAATTTTCAATTTTGTAACCAATTTCTAGTTCCATAAAATTCTATTTTTTAGAAATTTTATATTCAGAGACGTAGAAATCTACAG
>Ga0209671_1000090_pt1 | contig 39263 bp, 30 predicted proteins | sample WorMetHERISLAND2_2_FD_187401 | JGI IMG/M metagenome (GOLD analysis project Ga0209671, IMG submission 187401) | Marine gutless worms symbiont microbial communities from Max Planck institute for Marine Microbiology, Germany - Olavius geniculatus... | ecosystem: Host-associated > Annelida >...
CTAGTCGCGTAATGCATTGAGATAAGCATTAACATTGGAATAAGCCGGCCTTTAACTTCAAATTACTAACAGCTATCACTATAGTTTTCAATTTATGGCCCAAAAAGGCAATTATTAGAGGTAGCCTTAATTATAAAATTTTGGGATATGAATCATTCTGTGGCACCAAAATCCATCTCATCCTTGCCGAACGACACTTCCCGAACGTCCATAGCAGTTATTGGACTGGCCTGCTGGTACCCCGGTGCTCGCAACCCCCGCCAGTTCTGGGAGAACATCCTGGTACGCCGCCGCGAATTTCGCCGGCTTCCCGGACAGCGCCTGTCATTGAACGACTATTATCACCCTGATCCCCATCACCCCGATAAGACATATGCCCGGCAAGCTGCGGTAATCGACGGATTTGATTTCAACTGGCAGGACCGGCGCATCCCATACAGAACGTTTTGCTCCACCGATACGGCCCATTGGCTGGCATTGGAAGTGGTCCTGGAAGCCATACAGGATGCCGACTTTAGCCGCCATACCCTTCCCCACAATCGCACCGGCGTGATCGTGGGCAATACGTTGACCGGGGAACAGACTCGATCCCATACAATGCGTCTGAGATGGCCGTATATACGCCGGGTTTTTCGGGCCGCTGCACGGGCCGAGGGTCTCTCGGAGACGTTGGCCGATGAAATTGAAACCAGGCTTGAATCCTATTATAAATGCGTGTTTCCGGCCGTGAATGAGGATACCCTCGCAGGTGGTTTGTCAAACACGATCGCCGGAAGGATTTGCAATTATTTAGGGCTTTACGGCGGAGGGTATAGCGTGGATGGCGCCTGCTCGTCATCCCTGCTGGCAGTAGCAACGGCAGCGTCCGGCCTAATGAGCGGCGATCTTGAATTGGCCGTAGCAGGCGGAGTGGATATCAGCCTCGATCCGTTCGAGCTGGTCGGTTTTGCCAAAACCGGTGCCCTGGCCCGAGACGAAATGCGGGTTTATGATCAACAAGGCAGTGGATTTATTCCTGGTGAAGGCTGTGGCTTTATAGTTCTGAAACGCCTGAAAGACGCCCAACGGGATGGAAACTATGTCTACGCGGTAATTCAGGGATGGGGTATTTCCTCTGACGGTGGTGGATCTGGAATTACGGCTCCCAATGTATACGGGCAAGTCCGGGCTTTACGGAGAGCCTATGCCCGTTCACCTTACACCATGAGAAGTTTAAATTTTTTGGAGGGGCACGGAACCGGAACTGCGGTCGGCGATAGTGTCGAACTGGAAGCCATCGCCCTGGCTATGGGTGACGGTACGTCGCCGGGAAATGGATGTGAACGTTCCTGCGGCGTTACATCGTTAAAGTCCCTTATTGGTCACACCAAAGCAGCGGCAGGCATCGGTGGTTTCATCAAAGCCGTGCTTGCAGTTAATCGGCGGGTCCTTCCGCCAACGGCCGGCTGCCGCAATCCGCATGGCGCATTTGACAGCCATGCTGACTGTCTTTATCCCATATTAAATGGTGAAATCTGTCAGTCGGACGAGATTATTCGAGCCGGTGTCTCCGCCATGGGTTTCGGCGGCATCAACTGTCACGTGACCCTTGAGTCAGGTAACGAACCCAGCCCTCGTCTGAAACCGGACCTCGAAGAAAGAAGCCTGATGGCCTCACACCAAAGAACTGAGATTTTCGTGCTGACCGCCGACTCCACGAAAGACCTGGGTAAAAAAATCAGGGATTTGATGGAAATGTCAGAGGGGATCAGCATCGCCGAGCTGGCGGACCTGGCGGCTCATTTAAGCGATGGCATTAGTCAGGAGGCGCCAATTCGAGCCGCCGTAATTGCCGGTCGACCCGACAAGTTGCTAGATCGTCTCGGCAAATTGGCGACATCGATCGCAGAACAATCCCTGATCGAAGGCGAGCTTTATCATGAAACCGAACACTGGATCTGGTTGGGCAACCGCGTCAACCGGACGCGCGTGGGATTGCTTTTTCCGGGGCAGGGTTCCCAGAAGCTCAGTATGGCCCGTAGCCTTGTCGAACGATACCCGTGGGCCAGAAAGCTGATCAATGAAGCGAATCAATGGTTGCAGGAGACGGGCGGCGATTCCATCAAAGATTTTATTCTCTACACTCCCGAGCGTGCTCAGGATTCGCAAGCAAACAGGAATTGGTTTCGGGCCCTGTCCGAAACCGAGGTCGCCCAACCTGCAATATGCTTGGCCTCTCTGCTGTGGTTGCAGTTTCTGCACAGGTTGGGAGTTACCGCGACGGCTGTAGGCGGGCACAGCCTGGGAGAATTGACAGCCTTCCATGCCGCGGGTGCTTATGGCATCGCTGATCTAATTCGCTTCGCCGGTCTCAGAGGACGCGCGATGAAGCGTTCCGGCCTGGCGGCCGGGGCGATGGTCGGTCTGAAATGCTCACATGAGCGGCTCGAAATGATCCTCAATAACATCAATGGCTATGCCGTTTTGGCGAATATAAACAGCCCTTGCCAAATGGTATTATCCGGAGAACTATCCGCCATTGAGTCAGCTGAGATGATCGCCTCGCAGAACGATATTCCGTTCCAAAGACTGCCGGTTTCCAGTGCCTTTCATTCAAAGCTGACCGACCGTGCTGCCAGGGTGTTGGAACTCGAATCGCCGCTGCCGGAAACCCTCACGAATCTTGGCTTCCGCCTTTTTTCCAGTGTCGCTGGACAGGAAGTTGGACCCGGACTTTCTTTGCACAAACACTTTGCTGATCAAGTCCTGTCCCCGGTTAACTTTGTCGCCATGATCGAATCCATGATCCCGGTTTGTGATATGTTCATCGAAGTGGGACCCGGCCGGGTTCTTACGGGTTTGGTAGACGATATCAGCGGATCTGAAGGCCCGTCCTGCATGCCGGTCGAATCGGTACCTTCCAGGGATGCCGACCTGAACATGTTGCTTGCCAGGCTCTTTATTCAGGGAGTGAATATTGACTGGGAAATCCTGTACGAAGGACGCCTGGTGCGACCGTTCGTGCCTCCGTCGCAGCGGCTCTTCATTGAAAACCCATGTGAACAGGAATTCGATTTACCCCATGCCTCCGGCGACAAAACCCGCAGCCTGCAACTGCAATCTCCAGCTCGCCTGCTCGCGGATATGGCTCGATTGCCCCATGACAAAATGGTTGCTTACCTCGAGACCCGCGGCCCCTTCTTGGCCCGGGTAATTGCGGCCGACGTAGAACATGCCGCTGGTGGCGGAATAAAGGAGCCGGCCAGGCATAGGACTCATGAGGACAAAGGCCATCCGCCAGACCAACACTTGCCGGCGGATATCACCGACACCGCGCCAAAGGTTGAGACCGGCGACGATCTGAAATCCCTGCTCTTCTCAATGGTAACGGAGATTACCGGCTTTAAGCGGGACAGCCTCGATCTGAATATGCGTTTGCTGGACGACCTTAACCTGGATTCCATCAAAGCCGGCGAACTTGTCGCCAAAGCATTAATTGCAACCGGTCTGGAAGGACAACTGGAACCGCTGGATTTTGCGGATGCCACCCTGGCGCAGATCCATCAAAAACTGGTAGAACTCAAAACCAACACCACACAGGGGACAGCCAGGCAGGCGAATTTCGACCCATTGGAAACAGTAATGGAGCAGGCCGGATATCTTACGGGTCGTTCCCGGGAATCTCTGGATATTGAAGCCTTGACAGAGAGTGACCTGGGCATGGATCTGGATATGCTGAAAATGTTCCTGCGACGTCTGGCGGCCGCACTGAAGATAGAAACGAATGTCGATCCCGTGCCGCTGCTTGAAAGAAGCTTAAGGCAAATCGAGGGCGTCCTGGAAAGGCTCGTTAAAGAGCAGATCCAGGAGTCGTCGCTGCTAAGCAAATTGGAACTTGATTCCTGGGTTCGTGACTTTGCGGTCGAGCTGATAGAAGAACCACCGCCCCCTTTGCCTGAATCCTGGGGCAAGCGCCGGGAAGATGACTGGCAATGCGCGAATGTGCTGATTCTCTGCGGACCGGACAGGACCGATGTGCATCTCCATCTACGCGATGGCCTGTTAAAGCGCGGTGCCCGGGTGCATGTTGCCAGCTTTATAGACGCCGAGCAGAAAGCCCTGGTAGCGGACATCACATTCACCCATCTCATTGCTATCCTGCCTTGGAAACCGGGCACTTTTGAAGCCAATGAAGCCTACCTGGAAAGTGTTGTTACGTATTTAGCCAGCTTGACACCGTCGCCGCCGGCAGCCGATGCGCCGCGTCGTCGAACCGCGCTTACATATCTCCAGTTCGGTGGCGGCTATTTTGGTTCCCAACCACGGATATCCGACCTTAATCCCTGCTGTGCCAACGCCCTGGCCAAGAGTATGCACCTGGAACGCAGAGATCTGCGCGTGCGGGTTTTGGATTTCTATCCGTTTTTGGACGCAAAACAGGTATCGGAAATAGCACTCCGGGAAATAAACACCCCGAATGCATTTGCCGCGGTGGGATTTGACCGTACACTGACACGGCGAGTCCAGCGACATCGTCTGATTCAGCCGACTGATTACAAACCCAGAACTTTGACCTGGTCCGGCGATGATGTCATTCTTGTCACCGGCCGGCGGTGCCAAAGGCATTACCGCCGCTTGTGCACTCGGTGTGGCCCGGGCCACAGGGGCTCGCATGGTCCTGGTCGGCCGGTCGCCCGATCCGCATGGTTTATCCGATCAAGCATCGCCAAGCGAGATCACCGAAATCTTGCAGAAATACTCTGCCGCTGGCCTATTTGCGAAATATTATAGTTGCGATGTTTGTGATCTTGAAGCGGTGGCAGCTATGATCGATCGGATCAGACAAGAAATCGGACCCGTCAGTGGCGTAATTCACGGGGCCGGTTTGAATCACCCCCGGCCGGCAAGTCAAGTCTCGGTGCCGGAAGCGATCCATGAGGTGCGCCCCAAGATTATGGGCGCCTTGAATCTCATGTATGTGTTGGAGAACGACCCGCCCAAGCTTTTTGTGGGATTCAGCTCCATTATCGGGGTGACCGGCATGGCAGGCAACGCCTGGTACGGATTTTCAAATGAGTCATTGGATGTCATCCTGCGCCAATTCGAGACAAATCACTCTGAAACTAAAACTCTGGCGGTGGCCTTCAGCATATGGCGCGATGAGGGCATGGGCGCACGACTGGGCAGTGTCGAGCGTTTAAAGCTAATGGGAGTCGATGCCATTCCGACCGAGGAAGGCGTCCGGCGTTTTGTGCACCTGTTTTTGAATGATCCCGGTGTGCAGCACGTTATCGTATCCGCACGCCTGAGCGGATTGGATACCTGGGACCTCGACCCTTACCCACTAGAGCTAAACGCCAGATACCTTGAAGAACCGCTCGGTGTAACACCGGGCGTTGAATCCATTTTTCGAACCCATTTAAACCTGGAAAAAGATCCCTATTTAAAGGATCATAATTTCAACGGATCTTACTTGTTCCCAACCGTATTTGGGCTTGAAGCCATGGCACAAGTTGCAGCACACGTAACGGGGATAAGTGATTTCAGCCGAGTACGTATCGAAGATATTAATCTGAAACGCCCAATAGTTGTGGATCCGACTGAGGGCGCGGAAATAGTTGTATGGGCGCAAGTTCAGGAGTGGAAGTCCGATTCAGATAAGCTGGTTGTTCGCTCCGGAATTACCAAAGCCCAAACCGGGGGAATGGCCGATTTCTTTTCGGCGACGTTCGTTTTGGGTCTGACGAATGACGCACCGAGTTATAAAATTGACATCCCCGATGAACCGCTGAATATTCAACCACTGATGGATCTCTATCGCCCAACACTTCTATTCCAGGGCACACGTTTTCAACGAATTAAGTATGTATGGGAACTTGCAGCCAAGGGAGAAATTGCAGAACGAGTGGTCTTTAGCTCGAAAGCCGAAGGGCTTTGGAAAGTTTCAGAAATGGCTTTCCCGGAAGCTCCGAATTCCGTCTGTATATTGGGAGATCCCTTTTTCCGAGACTCGCTGCTTCAATCCGCGCAACTGCTTGTACCGCAGAAAACCTGTTTGCCGGTTCACATTCGTCGGCTTGAGATCTATCCCTCAGACATGAAAAAACCCTTGACCATGTTTGCGACTGCGCAACTCAATCATATGAATGAACAGGAGATTGAAGATACGGTTGTTGCTGTAAACGACAAAGGATGTATTCTGCAGAAGCTTGAGGGCTACTCATTGAAAGTTCTGCATCATCATACCGATTATCCCACCGCAACCGACCTTATCTGTCCCGATCACAGAGACAACCAAATCGTCTCTGATAAATTGCAGTACTACGGTCAGACATCGAATTTGCATGTTCCTAAGGTTTTATTAAAACACCTGCCGGGACTTCACAATTTAGATAGTGAAGAACGGCACAAACGGGAACTCCCCTTGCTGAAAGAAACTGTTGTTCTGGCAACGGATCAATATCCGGACGAGGAAAAGAGTTTTAATGTTCAGTGGCTTAAATCAGGCAAACCTGTTGTGAAGGGTGACGGAATTAATAATGTGGAGATTTCCGTTTCTCACGATGAAGGATTATGCATTTGCGTCGCCGGTCCAGAAGTTCAAGGTTGTGACATTGAGCCCATAGCCCAGCGAAGTCGGGCTGAATGGTCTGGGCTCCTTGGACCGCAACGTGAGAAAATTTTAGATTTAATGCTCAAAGAGACCGACTCGCTCGATCTGGCCGGCACCATGATCTGGTCTGCTGTGGAGGCTTTACGGAAGGCGACCGGAAAAAGCGGCGAAAACTTGCATATTATTGAGAACAAAGATGATTTTGCTCTTTTTAAAAGTACGTCTTCTGAATTGCCCATCCACATTCTTACCCTGCCTTTGGATCTGACGCTGGGACCCAGGAGGATTTTGGCGTTGGTCGTCAGAGAAGTTAGTCAACATTCAAGTCAGGTCTCGCAGGATGATTCTAACAGCTATAAAGGATGTGAAGATCTCTTTGAAACTCGCCAATTTGACACCATTGCAGGCGGTCCTCAAGGTCAGGGAATGTTTGTGCGCCGGTTTCCGGTCACCTTCAAAGCCAATTCACAGCTTAGCCGGACCGTGTATTTTTCGAACTATCTATTTTGGCTTGGCGAGGTCCGGGAAGCATCTGTATGGCCAGTTCTGAGGAAGGTAACGCAACAATTTTCAACGGGTAACTGGGGGTTAGTAACTAACAATCTTCATATGCGCGTTCTTGGAGAGGCTACGGCTAAAGATCAAATCGAGATCCGCTTGTGGGTTACCGGAAACGGTGGTGCTAAGAACGCTACCATGGATCTCACTTTTGACTTTCGGAAAATATTGGCGAATCGAAGATATGAGCGCTTGGCCTGGTGTGAGCAACAAGTCACCTGGGTGAGGATTCTGGAGCATGGGCAAGTCAAGCCTGAGGCCTACCCAGAATATTATTGGGAATTAATGAAAGATATGCTGCCCCGCTACGATGCCGCCAATGTCCCAGAACCATTGCCGGAAACTCTTAGACCCTTGCTTGAGGCTGAAGCAGATATCTGCCGGTATCAAGCGCTATCCGGACCTGTTGTTCGATCCGTGCTCCATGAGCAAATTATTGATACAACGCTTGACAACTCAAATCTGGTGGGAAATATTTATTTTGCCAATTATTACAGCTGGATGGGACAAACTCGCGACCGGTATTTTTTCAATCTGATTCCCGACTATTTCCGGGGCACCGGGGAAAAGGGTGAACTGCTCTGCCTCGAGTGTCGTGTCGATCACCTGCGGGAAGCCATGCCCTTCGATCGTATCGTCGTGACCATGGCCCTGAAAGTATTGAACACTTTCAGTGCCACCTTTTATTTCGAGTATTTCCGTCAGGAACCGGACGGTACCCGCCTGAAACTTGCCGTCGGAGAACACCTGGCCGTTTGGGTAAAACGGGATGAACAGGGCCGGCCGATCCCGGCCCCCTTTCCCCAGCCGGTTCTGAATAATTTCCAGCAAGCTATAATCGCCAACAAGACAAACCATCATTGTATTCAGCCAGCCGCTGCCCCAAAAGAAGTCGATAAAATCAAAGAGCCGGGCTTTCCGTGTTAAAATATTATTCCTACTCCACTGCCTTTATCCTTGCGCTGCAAAGAAATAAAAATCGGTTCGAGGATGTCAGAGTATCGTCAGGTCTTCGTCCTTTAAATCCGAGACAAACATGTGACCCGGCGCGTGGGTGATCACCCGTGCAAGGGGGACGGATGTGGCCGCCAGCTGCGAAGTGACGCCGCAAGCCCAGAAAACGGGGATTTCACCGGGCTTGATCGTTACCGGATCGCCGAAGTCCGGCCGGTCAAGATTATCGATGCCGATTTCCCGCGGGTCGCCCAGATGAACCGGCGCCCCGTGGGTCAGGTGAAAGCGGGTGGTGACCTGCACTGCTCTGACCGCCTGCTGAGGCGTCATCGGCCGCATGGTGACCACCAGGTTGGCGGAAAAGGGCCCGGCCGATCGGCAGGATCTGCCGGTGATATACATGGAGACGTTCTTGTCTTCCTCCATGTTGCGGATCGGAAGCCCTGCTGCCAGCATGGCGTTTTCGAACGAAAAGCTGCAGCCCAGCAAAAAGCTGACCATGTCAGCAGCAAAATAGTCCCTGACGTCCTCGAGATCGGTTTTAAACTCCCCGTTTTCAAAGATTTTATAGCGGGGCAGATCAGTGCGCAGATCCGCCCCGGGAGCGATAACGGGTTCGGTCTGACCGGGCTCCAGAACGTCCAGGATCGGGCAGGGCTTGGGATTGCGCACGCAGAACAGCAAAAAATTGAAAGCCTCGGCAGCCGGCAGCATCACCAGGTTGGCCTGCAGGTATCCCGATGCGGATCCCGAGGTGGGGGTCGTCCACTGCCGGTTACGGATTTGTCGGCGCAGCTGCTGCGGAGAGATAGCGGGATTCATTTTATTGGTGACCTCCTGTTAACAAAATAGTACTTTCGTACGCTACGTATTTCGGAACCTTTTTTCTAAAGCGATATAAGCCTAAACAACGATAATTTCCTCAGGATATTGGCCCAGCTGCTCCAGACCATCTGAGGTGACCAAATGGGTGTTTTCGATGCCGACCACACCTTGACCCGGAAAAACCAGCTTGGGCTCTACGGCGATGATCATCCCTTGCTGCAGGGCCAGATCTTGTCCGGCCGCCAGAAAAGGAAATTCATCCACCTCCAGCCCGAGACCGTGACCTACAAATCGGATGCGGTCCCTGCCGGCGGCTCCCATAAAATGGGCGCTGTAGCCGAGCGCTTCGGCCAGGGCCATAGCCTTGGCGTAGACGGCGCCGGAGACGACACCGGGTCTGGCAACGTCTTTTACGGCCTGCTGAATTTCCAGCATGGCCGCGTGGGCATCGACGAGTTCCTGCGGCAGCGCTCCTAAAGAGAAGATCCGGGTGTGGTCGGACAAGTAGCCGTTGTGGGCAAAGACGTAGTCGACCAATATCGGTTCGCGGGGCTGAATGGTTTTGAAACCGGGGCCCTGGGCCATGGCCGGGTTGGGGCCCACCCCACCGGTGGGAGACGCCAGGTAGCTGGGAACGGCTCCGGTGGGGCCCGACATCAGATGCCCGTAAAACATTTCACCGCCCCACAGCCGCATTCGGACCACCCCCTGATGCCCGAGCCGGCGCGCCTCGGCCTCGACCTTGCCGGCCAGCTCCAGCTCGCTCATGCCTGCTTGCAGAATGCTGGGCACGTGTGCGGCGATCCGGTCCGAAAGTTCGGCGGCCCGGCGCATGATGCCGATTTCATAGGCGGATTTCACCGCCCGGATCAGCCTCACAGACAATGATATGTCCACAATTTCGGCCTTCTCAAACAGCGCGCGGTAGCTGAAGAACATATTGGCCGGCAATACATCCAGCTCAAGTCCCAGGCTGCGGGGCGGCCGACACCCGGCGGCATTCAGGATGCCCGGAATCTTTTTGGGGCTGTCCAGGTCGACAATCTGCTCGATGGCCGATTCGGCCCGGGCACGCTGACCGCTTTTGTTGACCATCAGGATCGGATCCCCGTGGTCCGGAATATACAGGTTGGCTCTTTGAATGGTTCCCGCAAAATAAAACAGGTCTGCAGGCTGCACAATCAGGGCGGCATCGATGTTGTTGTCTCTGAGGTAATCCTGAAATTTTGCGATTCTCAGGTCAAGCTCGGATTTCGGTGTGTTTAATTCGCTGGGATACATTTTTGGAGTTCTCATTATAAATATTTTTTGCCACGATTTAGCACGAATTTTCACGAATTTATTTCAGCGGCCACCAGCAGGGATTAAAAGATGTTCTTTTCCTGATCGCGTGGCTGTAACCTTCTATTGGAAGATAGAATCGCCAAAAAATCTTTTGGTCTAAATTCGTGCTAATGCGTGGCTTCTTGAAGGGAGTCGGCTATTGTTTCACGATAAATAAGCAACACAATTGGTGGTGTCAAGGATTTACAACGATTGATCAACCCAAGTCCGATCTTTTTTATCAAGGAGTTGTCAATCGCTTTTGGACAAGCTTCCTAAAATATATTAAAATATAAATACAAATGTAGACAACGACAACAAAAGCTGCGGGCATGGACGATAGCCGCTACTAGTTGAGACATGGAAAAGCTGGATTATTTCATCAGGCGGTTTTTGCTGGTGATTCCGACATTTTTAGGGATCACCCTGTTGTGCTTTGCCCTGATTCAATTCGTGCCCGGCGGACCTGTGGAGCAGATCGTCATGCAGATGAAAGGTATCGGGGCGGCGGAGTCCGGCCGGAGCACCGGGGTCACCAGCTCCATCACCGCTGAACAGCGCAAGGCCATCGAAGCCCATTTCGGCTTCGATAAACCGTTTTACCTCAGATATTGGAAATGGCTTGTGACCGACCGGCTGGGGATGCGCATGGAATCATACAAATTCCCCAATAAAACCGCCTGGCAGCTGATCAAGGCCAGATTCAAGGTCTCGCTCATTTTCGGCATCACCGGATTCGTTTTGTCCTATCTCGTCTGCATCCCCTTGGGTATCCTCAAAGCCCTGCGCCATGACAAAGCCTTTGATCTGATTTCCAGCGTCGTTGTTTTTGTCGGCTATGCGATCCCGCCCTTTGCCTTCGGGATGGTCCTCAAAATGTTTTTTTGCGGCACTGTCGACAACCTGTGGGATATTTTTCCGGTATCCGGATTCCGTTCCGACAATTATATGGATCTGACCTTCTGGGGCAAAAGTGCCGACATTTTTGCGCACATGTTTCTGCCGGTGCTGTGCTATGTGATCGGCAATTTTGCCGTGCTGACCCTGCTGATGAAAAATTCACTGCTGGAGCAGATCGGCAAGGACTATATCCGCACCGTGCTGGCCAAAGGCGGCAGCTTCCGGCGGGCGATATGGGGACACGCCCTGCGAAACTCGCTGATCCCCATTGCCACCGGATTCGGCTCTATCTTAACGGTGATGTTTGCCGGCTCGGTGATCATCGAAACGGTGTTCGAAATACCCGGTATGGGGCGATTGAGCCTGGAGGCCATCGTCGGCCGCGACTACCCGGTTTTTATGGGCATTTTATCGCTGACCGCCATCCTGGGCCTTGTCGGCAACATACTGTCCGATTTCATGTATGTTTTGATCGATCCCAGGATAAATTTTCAACAGAACTAGCTATCGAACTGAATGAATCAACAGTACTTTAAATTGGTTGCTATTTTATGAGTACTGACGTTTGACCAAACTGTGGCGTGTTGGAACAATGGAATAATGGAATCTTGGAATAGTGGGCAAGAAAAGGATAAATCCCAGTTTGTTCTCTATCATCAAACAGCACCTTTCCGGGTTCACCACTACCACAGAATCAAATCACATTATCCCAGTATTCCAATATTGCAGCATTCCTATTGTGGGTAAGTACTATCCTACTTAAAACTATGGACTTGATTGGCCGAATAACTAAAAATCCGATTACCCGCAAGCGCATCCAGCGTTTAAAAGAGATGAAAAGGGCCTACATCTCTTTATGGATCGTCAGCCTGCTTTACGTGGTCAGCTTTGGCGCGGAATTGATCTGCAACGATGCCCCGCTGTACGTCAAATACAACGGTCAATCCTATTTCCCGGTATTCAAATTTTATCCGGATCACACTTTTACCGGCAGCGGCAGGCAGACGCGGCCCGACTACCACCTGATCAACAGCAGCAACACTTTTGCACGCAATCCTGAAAACTACATGGTATTCCCGCCCATCGCCTTCGGGCCCTATGCCAGCGTCAATCCGGACCTGATCGATGTGCCCGACGTGGTCACGGTGCGGTTCAAGCCCGTGCCCGTGATCGGCACCGTGAATGTTCGCCGGGATTATACCATTGCCAGATCCGTCTCATTCGGGACTTTCATCGCAAAAAGCGACCGGGAAGCCCGCCGTCTGAAGCTGACGGATTACTTCAAGATTCCCGCCGGCATCCTTCAGGCCGTTGCGACTCGATTTCAAAATGAAAGCGCGCCGGCAGTCACTGCGGCAACCATGGGTCCAGACGGCAAAGAGATCACCATTTCACTGTCGACTTTCTCGCAGCGTAAAAAACCGCCCAAAACCGTTCGTCTGAAATTTGAAGAGCGGCCGGCCCGGGCAGGGTCTGATGCCCAACAGGTCCAGGAAATCGAGTTTGATCGGGAATTGAATCCAACCCCAACACTCCCAGCTAAAGGAGGTGGCAGTCTTTGGGCGACACTTACAGAAGATGTGCGCCAGGAAATTCTGAGAAATGTTCAGACCCGCTTTTCAGATTTGCCGGACGACATTCGGATAATGACTAACGCCGGGACGTATTCGGCAAGTTTTGACAAAGAAGACATTCGCTTTCCCTTCAGACCCGTCAAGGGACACATCATGGGTATAGACGGCGCGGGGCGGGATGTCTTCGCACGGATTCTCTACGGCTTGAGAACATCCATGACCTTCGGTCTGCTGCTGGTCCTGGCCTCTATGGTCCTGGGTATCGTCACGGGCGCCCTGCAGGGCTACTATGGCGGTGCAGTCGACATCAGCGGGCAACGCCTGATCGAAATCTGGAGCGCGCTGCCCTTTTTATATATCATGATTTTAATGGGCTCGGTCTATGGACGCAGTTTCCCGCTGCTGCTTGTCTGCTATGGCATGTTCAACTGGATCGGGATTTCCTATTACATGCGGGCTGAATTTTTGAGGCTGAGAAAACAACCCTTTGTCGAGGCCGCCAAATGCATGGGCATCGCGTCCCATAAAATTATCTTCAAACACATCCTGCCCAACGGCCTGGTTCCCGTTGTCACATTTTTCCCCTTTTCCCTGGTCGGTGCCATCGGCGCTCTGGCCGCACTGGACTATCTCGGCTTCGGGCTGCCGCCGCCGACACCCAGCTGGGGGGAGCTTCTCTTTCAGGCCCAGCAATTCAGGTGGGCCTGGTGGCTGATTCTTTACCCGTCCCTGGCGCTGTTTACGGTGATGCTGCTGGGCGTGTTTGTGGGCGAGGGGGTTCGCAATGCTTACGATCCTAAACGGTATCAGAGACTTGAATGATGACCGCTAATGTGCTCGATGTTCGCAATTTGAGCGTTTCCTTTCATACCGATGACAGCGTTTTCAAAGCTGTCGACAATGTATCGCTACAGGTAAACAAAGGCGAAATTGTCGGGCTCGTCGGCGAATCCGGATGCGGCAAATCGGTGACATCCCTCAGTATTTTGAAGCTGGTACCATCGCCCCCCGGCAAAATAGATGCGGGACAGGTATTTTTCAAGGGCCGCAACCTGCTCGATCTGGATGCCGGTCAGCTGCGCCGCATTCGCGGAAAATCCATCAGCATGATATTCCAGGAGCCCCTGTCGGCCCTTTCGCCGCTGCAGCGGATCGGCCAGCAGTTGGTCGAGGCTTTAAGGCTTCACAGCGATATCACTCATAAAGCGGCATGGGCACTTGCCGAACAGTGGCTTGAAAAGGTGAAAATACCGGCTGCCAAGGAACGCATGTTCGCCTATCCCTTCCAGCTTTCAGGCGGGATGCAGCAGCGGGTGATGATTGCCATGGCCATGATGCTGGACCCGGATCTCATCATTGCCGACGAACCCACCACAGCTTTGGATGTGACCATCCAGGCCAGAATTTTTTCCCTGATCAAAGAGATGCACCTGGAGAAGACCTCCATTTTGCTGATCACCCATGACATGGGGGTTATCTGGGAGATGTGCGACCGGGTGGTCGTCATGTATGCGTCCCGGATTGCCGAGGAGGCCAGCAGGGATGAGATATTTGTCAAACCGGCGCATCCCTACACGCGGGGATTGTTGAATTCCATTCCTAAGCTGACCGGCGAGCGCGATCGCCTCCAGGCCATTCCCGGCCAGGTGCCGTCGCCGTTCAACTATCCGTCCGGCTGCCATTTCCGGGATCGCTGCCCCCATGCGTTTGATAAATGTGCCGCAGAAAATCCACCGCTGAAGGATCTGGGCAACGGGCACCGGGCGGCCTGCTGGATAGCTGACAAATTGATCCACAAAAAATATGTTTCAGGCTAAAACAGGTTTCAGGTGTCAGGTTTCAGGAAAGAGAGGTCGGAAAACAGAAGACTGATGAAAGATGACGGAAGACAGAGGGCAGAAGACAGATGACAGAGGACAGAAGTTCCGGCTTCGCCATGGTGGCTTCGCCGTGGCACGCAGATGGCAGAAGACAGATTGAGGATAAAATATGAGGTTTTTGTCTTTGGTTCTGTCATTCAGGCGCTGACACCTGAAACCTGACACCTGAAACCTGTGGCAATGATCGGCAATTTTATAGAGAAATGTTTGGAGCCTGCTAACATATGCAAGATCCCAAACCAACCAACATCCTGCTTGAAGTCGAAGGGTTGAAGACCTGGTTTCCGATCCGCCGGGGCATATTGGCCCGCACCGTCGGCTACGTCAAGGCGGTCGACGGCCTTTCGTTTCAGATCAAAGCGGGCGAAACCCTGGGTCTGGTGGGTGAATCCGGCTGCGGCAAAACCACCCTGGGGCGAACCCTGCTGGGTCTGGAAAAAGCCCATGCCGGCCGTGCTGTTTTTGACGGCCGGGATTTGCTATCCGCCGGCCGCCGGGAGATGCGGGAATTGCGGCGTCGCATCCAGATTATATTTCAGGACCCCCTGTCCTCGTTGAATCCGCGCATGAACGTGCTGGATATCGTGACCGAGGGCCTGGTTGAATTCGGGCTTTTGGAGGGCGGCAAGGAAGAACATGCCAAAAAATTGATGCGCGATGTCGGGCTCGAAGACGGCGCCATCTACCGGTTCCCCCACGAGTTTTCCGGCGGCCAGCGCCAGCGCATCAACATCGCCCGGGCCGTCTCGATGAAACCCGATTTTATCGTCTGCGATGAACCGGTCAGCGCCCTGGATGTATCCGTTCAGGCCCAGGTGATCAACCTAATGGAAGATTTACGCCAAAAATACAATCTGTCCTATTTGTTCATATCCCATGATTTGAGCGTCGTCAGCCACATCGCCGACCGCGTGGCGGTGATGCACCGCGGCAAAATCGTCGAACACGGACCCACGCGCGATGTCATCGAAGATCCCAAAGATCCCTACACCCGGGAATTGATCGCGGCCGTGCCCATCCCAGGGGAGAAAAAAACTAAGAAATTATGACCGTCTGATAAATCGCGTTAGCATTCGATATCCGTTTCCTATCTGCGGAATCCGAAAAGGATAATAGTCTCAATAAATCTGTATTTTTAAACCAATAGGTCGGACCACAACATGTTGTATTCGCCGATTACCTTCTATGATAAGAGCCATTGAAGCGGGTGGCTGATGATGTGCATTCATGGCCTTGTGAAAAATGCATGTCTGAGCTTTAACAATTTAAGCCTTTCTTTTTTTGTTCCGCTGGCGAAGCTGCTTAATTCAAGGCTGTGAAATACAACAAATGTCCTTGTTCGCATCTCCAATTCCTGCCCTTTAAATCCTAATTCGGTAAACATGGAGCGGACAAAAGCATATCGTTCTTCATCTACTTTCTTTACAATTCTGGCAACAGCTGGTTCCTGGGCTGCCCAAGCCCGCATAGCTATGTCGTATCTTCCAAAATCCTTCCGGAACAAGTATTTCATGAGCTCAAACAAACGCTCGCTTGCATCTCCCTGGAACTGATTTAGAAAATCAATAACCTGGCCGGTAGAATATTTGGCCCAGTATTCCGCGAGTCTTTTCACAAAATCTGCTCGATCCTTGAAGTGCCAGTAAAAACTCCCTTTGGTGATGCCCATGCTTTTGGTCAAGGGATCTATCCGAAGTTTTGTCTTCCCCTCTCTGGAAAGGACTTCCAGTGCGAGGGAGAGCCACTTTTCTCGATCGAGGCGTTTGGAAGCTTTCGCCTTATTCTTTTCGTGTTTTTCCATACAAATAAGTATTGACAATAAGGATAAAAATGTCAAATGTGAGATAACATACTATAAAGTATGGAGTAGGGTATCGTTTGATCGAAAAGTTCATCTCTTTGCATAAATCAAGGGAAGGAGGTAAAAAGGATATGAAACCAACAAAACCTGTAGCAATGACTGCACGCCTTTATCTCATATTGGCAGTCACAGTAAGTGTGCTTACGGTTGCCAATGCGATCGCAGATCCAATCCGCCATGACGCAGAGCATTACGTTCTTCTGCATCAGTATAAAGACAAGTGGGCTGCCGAGGACAAGAAGCTCGATGAGAAGCTGGCCGACATCCGTGCAAAAAACGGCGGCAAAAGACCCAACATCGTTTACATCCTGCTCGACGATATGGGATTCGGCGAATATGGCATTCCGGCATTGAATAAGATCCGGGGTGGCCGAACGCCGAACGTGGACAGGCTGGCCGCCGAGGGTGCAACGTTCACCCGTATGTATGCGGAAAATATCTGCACGCCGACGCGGGCCGCATTCATGACCGGGCGTCTGGCAGTGCGCACCGGAATGGAGGTCACCAAGGTCACACCACCCGAAGGCGTCGGCTTGAATGGCAAAGAAGTCACAATTGCCGAGCTGCTTTCCGATGCGGGGTATGCGACCCATCACATCGGCAAATGGCATTTAGGCGATATCAAGGAAGCCTACCCGATCAACCAGGGCTTCGACTTTGCTTCGTTCCCCATGCACAACCAGGTTGCTTACAGCTTCCTGACCCGGGATGCTGAGCTTGACGCCAGGACAACGTCTTTTATGCCACAATCCATGGATAGGGACTATGACCTGGACAAGACGTTTCGGCTTTACGATTGGGTTACACAGGTGGAAGGCAACAAAGGCGGTAAAGTGCACGAATGGGGGATCAAGGCCGGGCAAAGACCCGATATTGAGTTTTATAAGAAGGTCAACCAACGCTTTCAGGAACAGACCCTAAATTCACTCCGCCAACTGGCGAAAGGCGACAAGCCCTTCTTTCTGAATTACTGGCCGCAGATTCCGGTGGCGATTCTTCGGTCCACCGATGACAGCGAGTGTCAGACTCCCAATTGCGGGCGTTGGGTTAATGCCATGGCGTTAGTCGACAGGTACATTGGTGAACTTTTGGAAGAAATCAAGAAGCTGGGAATAGAAAACAATACCATTGTTGTTGTCATGGGCGACAACGGCCCGATGAAGCAGGACCTTCCCGCCTCCGGCTACACGGATTGGATTTTCCGCGGCACCAAAGGCACTGCGCTGGAGGGAGGTCATCGTGTTGGCGCTTTTATCAGGTGGCCGGACGTGATCGAAAAAGGCTCGATTATCGGTGACATTTTCTTCGTCAGCGACTTCTATACCACTTTTGCTCGAATTGCCGGTGCGACCAAAGGTATACCTCGAGATCGTATTGTAGACGGTATTGATCAGACTGCTCTTTTGCTCAAAGGCGATACCCATGGACGCCGCGACTATGTGCATCTTTATGAAATGAATGTGCTCAAGGCGACCGTAAAGCAGAACATGAAGATCCACTGGCCGCCCCCTGGCGTCAATCCGGCTATGGCCAAGGTCTTTGATCTGTACTGGGACCCACGGGAGGATTACCCCTTGAAATACCAGGGCGTCTGGACAGGCACACCGTTCGTGCGCATGCGTATTCAACATATGCGAATGAAGGATAAGTGGCCTGACTGGAAGCCCGCCCGAGGAATGCCCTATGAGGATGTCGAAAATATTCGCCCTGAAAGCAAGAAAATGGTTCAGATATGGCTCAAAATATACGGCGATGCCAGGGACGTTGTGCTCGGGGTCGAAGCAGCCGGGAATTAGTTTTCTAACTTAAATACGTGCACGCAGAGTGATTTGTTTTTGGTTTCGCTATCTGTCTACCAGGATGTATGAATTAAAAGGGTGGATTTTTGATAATATCCAACCTTTTCTTATTTGTATGACCATACCAGATATTGTGTAGGCGGGATTCAGGATGAAACCTGTACTATCTCCTACCTATCAACCAATTTCAAGATATCGGTAAGCATCTGATATAAATCAGATATCAAATATGATTGGCTTGGGCGATTGTTGCCGTGGCATTAGTTGAAGGCGGCTGAAAGCAGCGTCCGGGTATACTCCTGCTGAGGATCGGCAAAGACGTTGCGGGCGGGGCCGGCCTCAACTACCACACCTGCTTTCATCACGATGACGTCGTGGCAAAGGGCCTTGACGATTTTGAGATCATGGGTGATGAAAAGATAGGTCAGCCCGTGCTTGATCTGCAGATCTCTGAGGAGATTGAGGACCTGAAACTGCACGGAGCGATCCAGGGAAGAGGTGGGCTCATCCAGAACCAGCAATTTGGGTTTGAGGACCAACGCCCGGGCAATGGCGATACGCTGGCGCTGGCCGCCGGAAAACTCGTGGGGGTAGCGGTGGCGGACATCCGGGTCGAGGTCGACTTCCTGCAACACGTTGATAATTTCGTCTTCAAATCCGGCTTCATCGACCGGCTTGTGGATGGCCAGGCCCTCTTCGATAATCCTGGCGATGGACATGCGCGGGCTCAGGCTGCCGAAAGGATCCTGGAAAACGACCTGCATTTCACTGCGCAACGCGCGCATTTGTTTTTGATTGTAGGCGTCAATGGCGGCCTGTCTGAATACAATCCTGCCGTTGCTGTCGATCAACCGCAATATGGCCAGGCCCAGGGTGGTCTTTCCCGAGCCGCTCTCGCCGACGATCCCCAGTGAGTGCCCCTGCTGCACGGCAACGCTGATGCCGTCAACCGCTTTGACGTGATCCACCGTTCGCTTCAGCACCCCTTTTTTGATTGGAAACCAGACTTTCAGGTTCTCCGTCTTGACAATGGTGTCGGCCCGGCTGTCGGCCGGGCAGGGTTCGCCGCCCGGATCGGATTTCATCAGCAGATTGGTGTACTCGTGCTGCGGAGCGGTAAATAGATCATCGGAGCTGCCGGTTTCAACGATTTCGCCTTCATACATGACGGCGATGCGGTCGGAAAACTTCCGGACCACGCTGAAGTCATGGGTGATCAGCAACACCGCCATGTTAAATTGGCGCTGAAGGCTTTTGAGCAGATCGATAACCTGGCTCTGGACCGTAACGTCCAAAGCGGTTGTGGGCTCATCGGCAATGAGCAGTTCCGGATTGTTGGCCAGGGCCATGGCAATCATGGCCCGCTGCCGCTGCCCTCCGGACAGTTGGTGGGGATAGGAACTCATGCGTTGGGCGGCGTTTTGAATGCCGACCAGTTCCAGCAATTCTCTGGTCCGCTGACTGGCTTCGGTCTCGCTGAAACCCTTGTGCAGCAGGAGCACTTCGTTGATCTGCCGTTCGATGGTATGCAGGGGGTTAAAGGCGGTCATGGGCTCCTGGAAAATCATGCCGATTTTATTGCCGCGCAGCGACTGGATCTGGTCGTTGGTCGCACCCAGGGTCTCCACATTGTCGAAATAGATGGCGCCGGAGGGATGCGATGCCTGGGGATAGGGCAGCAGGCGCAAAATCGAGTGTGCCGTAACAGATTTGCCGGAGCCGCTTTCCCCCACCAGTGCCATGGTTTCACCGCGATTGACCTCCAGCGAGGCCCCTTTGACGGCATGAATAATCCGGTCGGCGCCTTTGAAGTCGACGGAGAGGTTTTCGATTTTTAATAAAGGCTCGGTCATATTCGCCTTGTTTCTTTCTTATGAAACTTCACCACATTAAAAAGCGAACCGCAGAACCGCAGAATATTCCGCCGCAGGCGGATCAAATTTCGAAGGGTGGAATCGCTTCGCGCATGCATTTTGTAAAAATAAACAGCTAAATTCATTCTATTTTTCTTTATCAACCCTAATCCTCTAACTTATGGCGTGGATCGAGGGCGTCGCGGGTCGCTTCGCCGATAAACACCAGCAGGGTCAGCATTGCGGACAGAATCACAAAAGCCGAGATGCCGATCCAGGCGGCATGCAGGTTGGCTTTGCCCTGGCGCAGCAGTTCCCCCAGAGAAGGAGAGCCGGCCGGCAATCCAAAGCCCAAAAAATCCAGCGCCGTCAGTGTGGTCACCGAGCCGCTCAGAATAAAGGGCATAAAGGTTATCGTCGCCACCATGGCATTGGGCAAGATGTGGCGAAACATAATCGCAACATCCTTTAATCCCAGGGCCTTGGCCGCACGCACATATTCGAGGTTGCGGCCCCTTAAAAACTCCGCCCGCACCAGATCCACCAGCACCATCCAGCTGAACAGCAGCATGATCCCCAGCAGCCACCAGAAATTGGTCTGCACGATGCTGGCCAGAATAATCAGCAGATATAAAGTCGGAAGGCCGGACCAGATTTCCATAAAACGCTGCCCCAGCAAGTCGATCCAGCCGCCGTAATACCCCTGCAGGGCGCCCACCGTAACGCCGATCAATGAGCTGATCAGGGTCAGACACAGGCCGAACAGCACCGAAATCCTGAATCCATAGATCAGCCTGGCGGCGATGTCCCGGCCCTGATCGTCGGTTCCCAGCCAGTTGCTGGCCGACGGCGGTGCAGGCGCGGGGACGGGCAGGTCGTAATTGATCGTATCATCGGCAAACGGTATCAGGGGCCAGATGGCAAACCCCTCGGCATTGATCAGGTCTTTGACGAAGGGATCGCGGTAGTCGGCTTCGGTCTCGAACTCCCCGCCGAAAGCTGTTTCGGGATAGGCCTTGAAGATCGGAAAATACAGCGCCGATTTGTAATACACCAGCACAGGCTTGTCATTGGCGATAAATTCCGCAAACAAACTGATAAAAAACAGCAGCAGAAAAATCCAAAGGGACCAGAAGCCGCGGCGGTGGGCCTTAAAGCTCTGCCAGCGGCGCCGATTGAGCGGGCTCAAGCGGCCCCTTTTTGATATTTTTTCTGCGGGTGCCTTCACTCTCTGGTCTCAAAATCGATTCTGGGATCGACGATGGTGTAGGTAATGTCGCTGATGATTTTCATCAGCAATCCGATCAGGGTAAAAATATACAATGTGCCGAACATGACGGGATAATCCCGGTTCAAGGCGGATTCAAACCCCAGCAGGCCCAGTCCGTCGAGGGAAAAGATCGTCTCGATCAGCAAAGACCCCGCAAAAAACATACTGATAAAGGCCGCCGGAAAAACGGCGATGATAATCAGCATGGCATTGCGAAAGACATGCCCGTATAACACCCGGGTTTCACCGAGTCCCTTTGCCCGGGCCGTCACCACGTACTGCTTGCCGATTTCATCCAGGAAGGCATTTTTGGTAAGCATGGTAAGGGTGGCGAAGCCGCCGATCACCATGGCGGTGACGGGAAGGGTTAGATGCCAGAAGTAATCCAGTATTTTGCGCCCCAGGGATAACGAGTCAAAGTTATCCGAAACCAGGCCGCGCAGGGGGAACCAGTCCAGATAAACCCCGCCGCAAAACACGACAATCAGCAAGACCGCGAATAAGAAGCCGGGAATGGCATAGCCGACAATGATGGCGGTGCTTGACCACACATCGAACATGGAGCCATGGGTGACCGCTTTGCGAATCCCCATGGGGATTGAAATGAGATAGATAAGCAGGGTGCTCCAGACCCCCAGGGAGATGGAAACAGGGAGTTTGGAAACGATCAGATCGATGACCGAACGCCCCCGGAAAAGGCTTTCGCCCAGATCGAACACCAGATATTTACGGATCATGGTCAAAAATCGGATGTAGGCCGGCTGGTCGAAACCGTAAAGCTTTTCGATGCGCTCGATAAGCTGCGGGTCGAGCCCGCGGGCACCGCGGTACTTGCTGGTGGTGCTGTCGCCGGCATCGCGCGCTTGGCCCGCCTCGCCCCGTTCACTGCCCATGAAGCGTTCGGTGGCCTTGACCTCTTCTCCCTGCAGACGGGCGATCATCTGTTCCACCGGGCCGCCGGGTGCCGACTGGATGATAATGAAATTGAGCGCAATAATGCCAAGCAGGGTGGGCACGACAAATATCAGACGTCGAATAATGTAGGCGATCATGCGTTATCCGGACAGATGCGCTAACAGCGGTTTTACCATTGAAGCGGAGTCTAGTGCGGCGTCTTTTATGCAATTTACAAAACTCGAATTAATTTTACAGCCGTTCCCACTCTCCGAATTCAATCGCTTAAATCACAAATCACAAAAATCAAATCAGAAATAAATTCCAAAGCACAATATCCAAATTCGAAACCGATCCTCGATGATGGTGAATCACATGCATAGGATTCATTGGATACATTGGATCAATTTAGTCAGACTTCGGTTTGATCTGTATCACTCCATGTCCCGCGACCAATGCGCGAAGATGTTTGGGTCATTGGAAATTGGAATTTGGATATTGTTTGTTATTTGGTGCTTGGGATTTGTTATTTTATATGGCGATGTTAGTCCTAAAATCTCATTTCAAATTTTATAGCATGTTTCTGTTACACGACACTAGTTTTTAAGTTTTTTCTTGTAGTCGAGCAATTTGGCGTTTTTCGAGGGATCGATCCACCAGGTGTCAAAACCCAGGGAGTAGCGCGGTATGGTTTGGGGCCGCGAGAACTTGTTCCAGTAAGCCACGCGGTACTTGGCGATGTGCCACTGCGGGATGACGATGTGCTCCCACAGCAGCACACGATCCAGGGCCCTGGTCGCCAGTACCAGCTGCTTCCGGTTGGGGGCCGAAATGATTTGCTCGATCATTTCATCCACCACCGGATTCTTGATGCCGGCATAGTTCCTCGTACCGGGGATATCGGCTGCGCTCGATCCCCAGTATTCCCGCTGCTCGTTGCCGGGCGATTCGGATTGACCGAACGTGGCAATCATCATGTCGAAATCAAAGTCGCGCCGCCGGTTGATGTATTGAGCGGTATCGACGACGCGGATGTCCGCCTCGATTCCCAGTCGGGCCAGATTTCTCTTGAAGGGCAGCACAACCCGCTCGAAAGAGGATTCATAGAGCAGAATTTCGAATCTGAATGCTTGGCCGGTTTTCTGGTTGACCAGCCTCTTGCCCTGGATTCCCCAGCCGGCCTGCTTTAGCAAACGCAGGGCCGATCTGATGTTGCCGCGGATATTGCCGGACCCGTCTGTGGCGGGCGGTTGATAGGTCTTTTCGAATACCTCGCCGGGTAAGCGATCCCGGTAGTTTTCAAGTATCTTTAATTCCCCCGCAGCGGGCAGGCCGCTGGAAGCCAGCTCCGAATTGGAGAAAAAGCTTTTGCTGCGGGTGTATTGACCGAAGAACAAATTTTTATTGGTCCATTCAAAATCAAAGGCATAGGCCAGGGCCTGCCGTACCCTTCGGTCCTTGAACAGGGATCGGCGGGTGTTGTAGACAAAACACTGCATACCCTGATTGACATCGTTGTCGATCAGTTCCTTGATGATGAAGCCGTCGTCAAAGGGCGGGCCGGTGTAGGCCGTGGCCCAGGCGCGCGAGATGTTTTCCTGGCGAAAGTCGAATTCACCGGCCTTGAAGGCGTGCAGCGCCACCGTCGGATCCCGGTAATAGTCGTAGGTCCTTTTGGCAAAATTATGCCGCCCCTTGTTGACGGGGTGATCTTTGGCCCAATAGCTTTCGTGACGGATGTAAGTGATGGAACGGCCGGGTTTGAACGCCTGGATTTTATAGGGGCCGCTGCCGACGGGAATCTCCAGCCCGGGCTTGGTAAAATCACGGTTTTGCCAGTAGTGCTTCGGCAAGACCGGCAGTTGCCCGATTATCAAAGCCAGCTCCGGGTTGGGCTTGTCGCCCAGGTCAAATTTAACCCTCAGGCCGTCCAACGCTTCGACTTTTTGAATGTCCGCGTAGTACTTGGCGTACAGCGGATCGCCCTTGTCCATGAGCAGTTCAAAGGAGAAGACAACGTCTGCGGCGGTAATGGGCGCGTTGTCATGGAATTTGGCCTCAGGGTTGATATGATAAATCACCCAGGAGCGGTCTTCGGGCAGTTCGATTTTTTGGGCGACGAGTCCGTATTGAGTAAATGGCTCATCCAGGGATTGGTCGGTTAAGCTGTCATACATCAAGCCGGTGCCGGCGGCCGCCACACCCCTTATAATAAAGGGATTGAGGCTGTCGAAAGTGCCGATGGTTCCCATTTTGACTTCTCCGCCCTTGGGTGCGCTGGGATCGGCGTACTCAAAATGCTTGAAATCCGCTGGGTATTTGGGCTCCCCCGACATGGCCAGGGCGTGGGTTGTTGTTGCCTGCTGCTGGGACCAACCGTGACCGGCACCCATCAATGTCACGCCTACTATGAACGCCAGTTTTAACACGATTTGGTAGTTCATTTCTTCTCCTAGTGCGCGTAAGTTTCATCAAAATATATGGCCGCCGGCTTGGGCGGCAGGGCGGATTTTGACTGCCTGGCATCGCTCAGATCGGCCAGTGAATCTTCATCCAGCCACCAGTACAGAATAGGGCTGTACTCATTGCCGTATTTCGGCTCGGCCCAATCCGGGGTTCCGAATTTGTTCCAGTACAGCAGGCGATGGTAGTTGATATTCCACAACAGGGCATAGGGGATTTGCTGATAAATGATCTGATCGATCTCCCGGTATATCTGGTTGCGCAGGTTAACATCGAAAATGCTTTTTTGCTTCTCGATCAGCGCGTCCACCCGTTTGTTTTTAAAGCCGGTAATATTGTTGCCGCCTTTGCGATCGGCCTCCTTGGAAGACCACATTACTTCCGGGTCCTTGAAAATTGATGAGCCCCAGGCGGCCCAGGTCATCTGAAAATTAAATTCGTCCATATCCCGGATCCAGGCGGCCCAGTCCTTTTTGTTGATCTTCAGCTGTATGCCCACATCCTTGAGGTCTTCGCCGAAGATGGCCAGAAACTTTTCAGACGAAGCATCGCGGGTCAAAAATTCGAAAGAAAACGGCCGGCCGTCTTTTTCCAACAGGCCGGTGCGTGGGTTGGCGACCCAGCCGGCCTCGCCCAGAAGCCGGCGGGCCTCGGATTTGTCCAGCTCGTAGAGCGGATTGGGGTTGGGACTATTCTTGCTGTATAAATCCTCGTAAAAGGATTGGTGCAAAAAGTACTGGTTGTACATCAGGGTGCTGTTCATTTTGAGGCGGTCGATCAGATGGGCCATGGCCTTGCGCACCCGCAGATCATCGAAGGGCGGCCGGCGGCTGTTCATGGCAAAGCCCTGAAATCCAACCGGGTCGTAGTTGTACACCTTCTGTTTGACAATCCAGTTGTTGGCAAACCTGGCGCCCTTGGTTTCGTTAACCCACAAGCGGGAGGTGTGAACGGGGTAGAAATCGATCTCCCCCTTTTTAAAGGCTTCGAAGGCATTTTCCCTTTCGGCGAAGAATTTGTACTTCAATGTCTGAAAATTGCCCGTACCCTGGTTGCGCTGGTAGCTGGCCGCCCACCAGTCGTCGCGGCGCTCGAGGGTTACGAAAACGCCTTCTTCGATGCGGCCGAGACGATACGGGCCCGAAACCACGGGAAATTCGAAATTGATTTTGTTAAAATCCAGGGCTGCAAAGGCGTGCTTGGGCAGGATCAGAAACTGGCCGGCGGACCCCAGATTCTTCCAGTGAACATCGCGGGCGTTGAACCGCACGGTGTGGTCATCGATCACCTCGGGCGGCTCGAATCGCTCCATCTCCACTTTGTGCGGGCCGGTGAGGTGTTTCGGGTCCATGATCGCATCATAGGTCCATCTTACATCCTGGGCGGTGATGGGGCGTCCATCGCTCCACTTGGCCGTTTTGTCGATGTAAAAGGTAAATGTCTTTTTGTCGTCCGATATGGACCACTTTGCCGCAATACCGGGCTCATATTCGAGAGTGGCCGGGTGCATCGTCAAAAGGGTTTCATAGAGGGTGCCGAAAATCTGCGACGCCTGGAAACTGTTGTCCAGGTAGTAATTCAGGCTTTTGGGATATTGGGCCAGATACAGCGACATCTCGCCGCCGATTTCAGCGTCGGGGCTGGCATAGGGATTGGGAGCATCCCGCCATCCCGGCTTGGGGAAAAAATCCGCTGCCAATGCGGAAGTACACATCAACACGATCAACAGGGCAGTTAATTTTCGCATGGTTTCACCTTGGATATATTCTGGCTTAGTTGCGGCGACAGGTTTGGGTCGGTGGCTATACTTCTTTAAAAATCTTCTTTGAATAAAGCTGGTAATATGTCTATAATGGCCCCCTGAAGATGCGGGCATCGACTACCGTGATCCCAACCGCCCCCCGGCGGGCGGAAGGGAAGCTATCAGGATGTTCAAGTTCAAAGATAAAAAGGCTTGAAGATCAGGTGTTCCTACATCATAGCACGCTAAAAAAAAATTAACCATTCTTCTTTGCATTGCAAACCGGACAAGGCTTGATTCGGTCGGATTTTATGATGGCGAGCCCAACTGCATGAGTGATCAAGTTACGATATCAATATGGCTGTTTTTCCTGCTGGTGGCAATAGCGGTTTGGGCCATTTTGGATCGCGTGCTGATTCCCAGCACCCGCTGGTTTCTGCGACGGCGCATCAACCGCGTCATCGATGAGATCAGCCTGCGGCTGGATATCGAAATCAAACCGTTTCAGATCACCAAACGCAACGTGCTGATCGACCGGCTGGTTTACGATCCCCAGGTCGTGCGGGCCATCCAGCAGCAGGCGACCGAGCGGGAGTGTCCGCGGGAAGTCGTCCAGGCCGAAGTTGTATCTTACGCCAAAGAGATCGTGCCCTCTTTTAATGCCTATCTATATTTTCGATTGGGCTACTGGCTGGCGAAGAAAATAGCCCGTTTGCTTTACCGGGTCCGCATCGGGCTGGCCGAAAATCAGGAATTCGACGGTATTGCCCCTGATGCCACCGTGGTTTTTGTGATGAACCACCGCAGCAATATGGACTACATCCTGGTGGCGTTTCTGGCGGCGGAAAAAGCGGCCCTGTCCTATGCCGTGGGCGAGTGGGCCAAAGTCTGGCCCCTGCAAACCTTGATCCGTGCCATGGGGGCCTATTTCGTGCGCCGGAAATCCGGCAATCCCCTGTATCGACGGGTACTCGAACGCTATATCAACATGGCTACCAAAGAAGGGGTTTGCCAGGCTGTTTTTCCCGAAGGTGGGCTCAGCCGCGACGGCCGCCTGCGTCCGCCGAAGCTGGGCATCTTTGACTACATGCTGCGCAATTACGAACCGCATAGGGATAGGGATATCGTCTTCATACCGGTGGGAATCAACTATGACCGCACCCTGGAGGACCGCAGCCTACTGCGGACCCTTGATCCGGAAGCCCCCCCCCAGAAGCGGCTGGTTCGCAATCAGGACCACCCTGGGCTTTATCTGGCGCGGGGTGGTTTTGATGATTCTCAGCCGCTGGCAGCGCTTCGGGTATGCCTGCGTTAACTTCGGGCCCCAGGTCTCGATGCGGGAATACTGCCTGGAAAACAGCATCGACTTCAGCCGGATGGAGCGCCAGGCGCGCTTTGCTGAAATCGAAAAGCTCGCCGAACGGATTATGGCGGGCATCAAGCAGGTGATTCCGGTTCTGCCGGTCTCCCTGGTGGCGATGGTTATGAAGGATGCCGGCGACCAGGAGCTGAGTGCCTTCGAAGTGGAAGCCCGTGTCAACCGCTTGATCGAAGAACTGCAGGCGGACGGGGTGCCGGTTTACGTCACCACCAGAAGCCGGGTTCAAACCATCCTCGATGCCCTGAATATGCTCAAGCTCAGACACCTGGTGGCAGAATCCGAGGGGGCATACAAGGTCGCGCCCCGGGAACATGATGTCTTATCTTATTATGCCAATGCAATCGTCCATTGGCGGGCGCATAAATAACGATTAACGAATAGGACAATTTCTGCTATAATCGAAATATGGTTTTACGAATAAAATACCTTGTTTTGCTGATTCTGTTAATGGCATCTTGGTCAACGGGGTTGCGGGCCGAGTTTTACAAGTATGTCGACGATGAGGGCCGGGTCTTTTACGTCGATGATATTTCCAGGATTCCGGAAAAATACCGCAATCAGATAAAAGTGTACCGGGAAAGCCATGACTATCTTTCCGATGAAGAACGATCCCAGGCCAAGGCGCGTGAGAACCAACAAAATCAGGCCAGCGAGCAGGAGAAGCAGCGTCAGATAGAGGCCACCCTGCTTGAGACCCAGCAGGTCGACGAAGAGGAAAAGCGCCAGGCCGCTGCCGCCGCCACCCAGAAACTGCGCGAAAAAATGGAAACCAAGGTAACGGTGCAGGGAAATCAAATCCTGGTTCCGGTCACGGTTGGCAACAACGGCGTTGAAGTTGACGTAACTTTGCTGCTGGATACCGGGGCCTCGCAGATCGTTTTAAATCGAAAGGTGGCCGACGAACTCGACATTGTCGCTCTGAAAAAGGGACTGGCCCAGGTCGCCGGCGGCGCTAAAATCTACACCGAGATGGGCCAGGTCGGTTTCGTCAAGGTGGGCCCCTACCGCTTGAAGGACGCGCGTGTGCTGGTCATCGCCCACGAGGGCGCCGCCGTGGCTCACAGCGGGCTTCTGGGCATGAATTTTTTGAAAAACGTGTCCTATTCAATCGATTATCAGAACGAGGTCATCCGTTGGGACCTGCCGGAGGGGGCTGAGAATAATTAAAGACGCCCATGGAACGCGTGTTAGACTGGGGAATTGAAGTTGTCCTGTGGTTTCAACGGTTCAGCCCCGGCCTGGACCTGCCATTCCGAATCCTGACATTCTTTGGTGACAAAGAATTCTTTTTGTTCCTGCTGCCGCTGATTTACTGGTGTGTCGATCGCCGGACAGGGGTCCGGCTATTCATCCTGTTGCTGTCATCGGCCAGCCTCAACGAAACCGCCAAACTGCTGGCCAATCAACCGCGGCCGTTTGCCTACGACCCCAGGGTCGTGAAAATCGTCCACGCCGACAGCGGTGGATTCCCCAGCGGACACACCCAGGGCGCGGTTGTCGTCTGGGGTTACCTTGCCTCCCGTTTTAAAGTCCAGTACCTCTGGTTTGCAGCCGGATTTCTCATGCTGGCCATCCCGATGTCCCGCATATATCTGGGGGTCCATTTTCCTACCGATCTTCTGGGCGGATACGCCATCGGGGTTCTGCTACTCTTTGTGTTCCTCCGACTGGATTCATTCCTAACGTCCTGGTTGGCCCGGAAGGGATTTTTTTACCAGCTTGGATTATCTTTAGGCATTCCGGCCTTGCTGCTGTTGCTCGTACCTTCGGGCAATGACGCGATGTTGACAGCGACCGGCGCCCTAATGGGGTTTGCCGGCGGGGTTGTCCTGGAGCGACGCTGGGTGCGGTTTTGCTGCAAGGGGCGATGGCGGCAGCGGGTGGTGCGGTTTCTCGTGGGCTTTGCTGTTCTCGCCGGATTGTGGCTGGGTCTGCGGATCGGATTTCAAGCGCTGGAACCCGCCGAGGCATACAGGGTTACCCGCTATGCCCTGGTCGGATTGTGGGGCAGCCAGGGGACACCCTGGCTGTTCGTTCGTCTCAATCTGGCGGAAAAGGAACCAAAAGGAATTGGGAACTGGGAATTCGGAATGCGGAATTGAAAAAAGGAACCAACGGGAAGTCGGAATTCAGAATGCGGACCCGTCGTCGTCCGATAAGGCGGGACTATGCCGCGGCTAAAGATGGGGAATTGCAAAAGCGTTTCGTAAGCATTATTGTTTGCAAGGTGCAAACCGTCAAACCTGAAGACCGATTTTGCCGCATTGCCGCACCAAACGATCCATAGCAAGTTGGGCTAGTAGACCATGCCATACGGCATTTTTGCAGATATCGTCGTATCGATTCATTTGGTTTTCGTCGTATTTGTCGTTGCGGGGGCGGGTTTGGTGCTGTGGAAGCCTCGGATCTTGTGGCTGCATCTGCCGGCCGTTTTCTGGGCGGTCTGGATAGAGTTCAGCGGAAACCTATGCCCGTTGACCCCGCTGGAAAACTGGTTGAGAATTCGAGCAGGGCGGGGGGGCTACCGGGGAGATTTTGTCGAACACTACCTGATGCCCGTGCTTTACCCGGCCGAGCTCACACGCGACATCCAGATCCTGCTGGGGATAATGGTCATTCTTATGAATTTTACTTTATACGGGTACATCATCTATCGATCTTGGAGAAGACAATGAACGGAGAAACTGACACCCATCGCAAAACCATCGGTTATATTCTGTGGATAGTCGGGTTCACCGGTTCCCATCGATTTTACTACGGGAAACCTGTTTCCGGCACCATCTATCTATTCACTCTGGGGCTTTTTCTGATCGGCTGGATTGTGGATCTCTTTTTGATCCCGTCCATGGATCGCCGGGCGGACATCCGCTTCAGGACCGGACGAATCGACTACAGCCTAAGCTGGATTTTGTTGACTTTTCTGGGCATATTCGGGGTTCATCGGATGTATATGGGAAAGTGGCTGTCCGGCATCTTGTACCTTATAACCGGCGGATTGCTCGGGATCGGCATCATCTACGACTTCTGGACGCTGAATGATCAAATCACCTTCATCAATGCATCCGAATAGCGATGTTATTGGTTATCCGTTATTTGTTATTAGTGCCACCGCCGGCAAAAGGACAGCCGGTCTGATCGGAAGAGAAATTCTAGTCAAGTTATCTCTCACAGAGTCCGCAGAGTTCTCAGAGAAAAATAAAAAAAGCTCTGTGCACTCAGCGGGCTCTGCGAGATATTTATCTAAAGTTTCATATAACTTTCTGGATCGACAAAACGCAACGTATCGGTTCCCGGACAATTGTTGAACCTTTAGTTGAAAACAGCTTGACTGACACCTGGCGGAGCGATATCTAGTTTCGAGACAATTCTCATAAAAGGACATAAAATGGTCAGACCCCAAAAAAACCGCAAGGTGGCCTTTAATCCGGAAATCAGTTATTTCAAGCCCCGCGGTATTCCCATGTTTGACCTGGAGGAGGTCCGACTGACGGTCGATCAACGTGAAGCCCTGCGATTATCCGATTTAGTAGGGATGTCCCATGAGGATGCCGGCCGACACATGGGTGTTTCCCGGGCGACCTTCGGCCGAATTATTCAGCAGGCTCGCCTGGCCGTCGCGGATGCCTTGATCAACGGCAAGGCAATCAACGTTGAGGGCGGCAACTATAAAATTATCGGCACGATCCGCATATTTTACTGCAATGCCTGTGACCATGAGTGGCAGGAGCCCGCCGGAACCGGCAGGCCGGCAGGTTGCCCGGTCTGCGGTCAAGAAGATTTCCATCGGATTGGCAAAAAAGGGCCCCCAAAAGAACAAAAACGGCCTGACAAATCAACTGCCCCTTGAAATCGAAGGAATGCAATCTATCTTTATATCCTGCCCATCGATGAATTCAAAAACGAGGGCCGCCGCTGGCCGCCAGCGTCCAGTCTGATCGACGAAGAAACTGATTATTTTCACGCAAAGACGTCAAGGCGCTAAGAAAATATACAATCGTAATCATTTCCTTTGCGTGAGATAGATTTTTCGTAGTTTTATATAAGGCTGTCACCGAATTCCGACAACGATAATAACTGACGACAACCAATAACGATGCAAAGGAGTAGCTCGAATGGCTGACATTCTAGGCAGTATGCCGAAAAATCCAAAGCAAATCCAGCAGGAACAGGACGCGGCGGTAGCAGCATCACTCGGCAACATCAAAAACAAAATACTCGTGATGAGCGGCAAAGGCGGGGTTGGAAAAACCAGCACATCGGTCAATTTATCCATCGCCCTGGCCAGCAAAGGCTATAAAGTGGGGATCATCGATGTCGATCTGCACGGTCCGGATGTGCCCCGGATGCTGGGTCTGGAAGGCACACCCGAGGTCAATCAGAATAGAAAGCTCAAGCCGTTGAGTTTCTCGGATAATCTGAAAGCAATTTCCATCGAATCCTTTACCCCCCACAAAGACGACGCCATCATCTGGCGAGGCCCGCTCAAATTCTCTGCCATCAAACAGTTTATCGGGGAGGTCGACTGGCAAGATTTGGACTTTTTGATAATCGATTCTCCGCCGGGAACCGGCGACGAGCCCTTGACCGTTGCCCAGACCATCTCCGATGCCAAAGCCGTCATCGTGACCACGCCTCAGGAGGTGGCGCTGGCGGATGTGCGCAAATCGATTAATTTCTGCAAAACCGTCAAACTGAAAATTTTCGGATTGCTCGAAAACATGAGCGGTTTTAGCTGCCCCCACTGCAGCGAGGTCATAGATCTTTTCGGGTCCGGCGGCGGAGAAAAAACCGCCCGCCAAATGGGCATCCCCTTTTTAGGGAAAATTCCGTTCGATCCCCGCATGGTAGCCTGCGGCGATACGGGGGCGTGCTATCAGGAAGTCCACACCGGGTCGGAAGTAACCAAAGCCTATGCCGCCGTGGCCGATCAAATGGCCAAGCTGGCCTAGCCCGGTTATAGGTCACAGGTTATTTGTTGATGGTTTTTGGTGGTGCTGACCTCCACGATAGTGGCGATTGGCTACTAATGATGGTTTCGGGTTTCGGGTGTCGGGTGTCAGGTGTCAGGGTCTCACGAGCGGCGGCGGCTGGCGAAAGGTCAGCCAGTCTGATCAAGGGAGGAAACTAATGAACATCGAACATCGAACGTCCAACATCGAACATCGAATAATGTATTCTGTCTATTAATAAATAAGATTGAGCGGAGCGATTCCATAATTCTTCAATCTTCATTCTACAATCTTCAATTCCTACTTCTCCGGGGCAATTGGGGGCCGATCAATGGAGGCGACCCGATGAATTTTAAGATCACTACGCTTTGTGAGAACCATGTGGCCCAGGGGGGCAAGTCTCTGATCGGCGAACACGGCCTTTCGTTTTACATCGAAGCCGGGCATCGCAGAATTTTGTTTGATACCGGTCAGAATCTGGGCCTATCTCATAATGCCGAAGTCTTGGGTATCGATCTCAGCCGGATCGACGCCGTGGTTTTGAGCCACGGGCACTATGACCACAGCGACGGCCTTAAAAGCCTCCTGGATTGCAATAGGAATCTCACCCTTTACGCCCATCCGGCTGTGTTCGACCGGAAAATGAAAGGCCGCGGTGATAAGGCCAAATACATCGGCATCCCTTTCGAACAGAAATTGCTCGAGCAAAGCGGCATCACGGTTCAACTCGACCGGGAGCCGGTCACGATAGCCCCGGGAATCACCACCACCGGCGAGATACCGTTGGAGAATGATTTCGAAACGGTGTCGTCTGTGTTTTACCTCGAAAAGGGAGCGCATTATGCAGCCGATACCCTGGCCGATGACCGCGCCCTGATCCTGGATACGAACCAGGGCTTGGTGGTATTGCTGGGCTGCAGCCACCGGGGGGTGGTCAATATTTTAAACCACATCACCCGAATTGCCGGGTGCGATAGCATCCATGCCATCTTGGGGGGCCTGCACCTGGGCAAAGCCTCGCCGGAAAAACTGGATAAGATAATACGTCACCTGCAGGCCTTCGGGCTGGAAAAAATCGGGGTCGGGCACTGCACCGGCCCGCAGGCTTTTGTGGCACTTTCAACCGCCTTTAAGGAAAAGGTGTTTCTCAACACCGTCGGCAACGTAATGGAGTTTTAAACTACGACACTATCCCCGATTTACTTCGGCAGGGGCACGCTGGTGCCAAATTCTTTGTTGGTACTATCATATATTTTCTTGATAACCTCTTTGTAGTCAACGCGGCCGCTGCCGAATGGCCAGCACCCCGCCGACCCACAAGGCATCCAGATCCCCGAAATGGTCGGCATGCAGGTGGCCGATAAAAACTTTGTCAAGATAGTCGTAGGGGATTTTCATGGCCGAGATTCGTTCGGATGAACCGGTACCGATATAGAAGACGATTTGGGGAGCGTCCGTTGGACACGCTGCGCAAGGGCAGAGCGCAATGAATCAAGCCTTGGGTGCCGGTGCCTCAAATGATAGGCTGCCGAGCTGAGTCAAGAATTCGATGTCCTTCCCGGCGACCCCTTCGGAGTAGTCCCATCTATGCGTCGGTGAACCTCCCGTCATCTCTCGCATCCCCGATTTTCCTGGTTGTTTCCCCGATCCAACCGATTTTCTCAACCGGGTGTACATCAAAGGCCGGGACATAGGGTTTGATGTCCAGAAGCGGCGTGTTGTCGACCACATCGACATCTTGGATGCGCAGCGTGGGCCCGGCAATTCCCACCAGCCGCACGACCGATACACCGATTGGGTTTGGCCGCGACGGTGCCCGGGTGGCGAAAACACCGCGCCGGTGATCGTCCAGGAAGGGCTTTACTTTTAGGGAGAATTTTTTGGACAGATGAAAATGATAAATCAAATAGATGTGGGAAAATCCCGCCAAATCGGCCAGCCCTCCCGCAAACTCCGGGTAAATCTCAATGCGCCCGGCGATGCCTGCGGCAGCAGTCGGCTGGATGGGAGATCCCTTGGGGGCTTTATGGGGGGAGTGGACTATCCCGATGGGCCGGTATGCGATTGTTTCCATGGTACCTCCGCCGGATTCTCCTAACTGTCCGCCAACAGCGCCCCGGACAAATCGCCCCGCAGGCTAGGCAAAATTTTATCGAACGAGGATCTAAACATCTCAACCTGAGGATTCTTCTGCCGCTTCCCCACTTTCCAGATCACCCTTTCTTGTGGTCATAAAATGTATCGCACAGGACGATCTGAATTTGCAGTAAATGTTCGGATCCCGGCAATCCATGCATTTTTCGCACATATGAATTTCGTGCTTCAGACAGGCATAGCTGGTTTGCCTGTCGGGGTGTCTGACGCAGGATTTCAAAGACAAGCCTCATTTTTAGCTAAAGTTTTTGAAATAATTGCCGATTGCAGCAATTAACCACAATTAAAACCATTTCCGGTAAAATTCGTCAATCTTTTTGTCATTCTGGTGGGAAACCAGGGGTGGATCATGAAAAAAACTGCTCTTTTCACCGCTACGCTAGTGCTCTTTTCGATTTGTTTTCCGGTGCCGGCTGTCAGCACGCCGGCCGAAATCATTTTGGCCAGTGAAGAATGGGCCAACGCCACCAACAAGGACGGCACCGGTTTATATTGGGATATCGTCAGAGCCGTTTACGAACCTGTGGGCATCAAAACCAAATTCCTTATCCGGTCCTACAATGGATCCGTCAGTCTGGTTAAAAAGAGGCAAGCCGATGCTGCGGTCGGAATTCATCCGCAAAAGATCGAGGGCGCGATTTCCTCGCAGTATCCTTTTGCCAAAGACTATGTACTGGTGCTCTACAAAAAAAACAAAATTGAGCAGTGGGATGGGATCGAGACCCTTAGAAACAAAAAAATCGGCTGGATAAAATCCTACTCCTTTGATGACTATCTCGAAGTGCCGGTTATCAAAAAGGAATTCTCCCGGCGAGAGACGATCCTGCACCGTCTGGACGAAGATCGGGTCGAATTTTATATGGATACGCGCTATGACCTGGAGCGTGAGCTAGGCAAAGGTATAATCGACGTCACTCGATATACCGTTGAGACGGTGCTTCAACTCGAGCGCTACCTGGTATTTGCGGACAGCAAAAAAGGACAGGAACTCAAGAAAATATTCGACAGTCGTTTTCCGCGTCTGGTCGAATCCGGAGAAATCGAGAAACTGCTCGCCAAGTGGAACTGGTGACCGCCCAAGGTCAATCCGCCAAACTTACCATGACTGGTGCTGCACCCCGGACAACCGGATTTTAGCCTTCCGGTCATTTGATCAAATCTCAGGCCGTGCTGCCTATGGCTCCACCCTGGTTTCCAGCGGCCATTTATAAAATCTGATCACCATCCATTCCGCAGCGTGTCTGAATGACCCCTTTATAAAATGTTGCATTGCCGTTAAGTAGGAATTATCATAAACCTGCCCCCGGCTTTGCTGTTGGTTGTACCGGCTGCATCTCCTATTGCTGCAAAAATCTGGGCCGCCGATACAACGAAATCCACCGATCCGGCAGGCAGAGGGATGACTGTTGCCGTCAGTACCGATAGCGTTTCGTTTTATTTCATGTGCGCATGGGGGGGATCCATTACACCCTGAACAAACCTAAAATTGACCGGAAAGCGTATAAAAATGAACAACGACCAATCCTTGTCCGGAGGCAGTGACGAAAATGTCCCCAGAATTTTGCTGGTGGATGACAATACGACCAACCTGCAGCTTCTGCACGAGACCCTCGATGGCATGGGATATAAACTGCTGATTGCCAAAAACGGCCGGACAGCGCTGGCCATTGCTCACAAAGCCGGACTCTCCCTGATCCTGCTGGACATTATGATGCCAGAAATGGACGGGTATGAAGTTTGCCGGCGTCTGAAAGCGGATAAAACCACCAGGCGGATCCCGATTATCTTTATTACGGCCCTGGCGGATGAGGAAGATGAGGCCAAAGGCCTTGGCATGGGTGCGGTCGATTATATCACCAAGCCGATCAATCCCGCGCTTGTTCGGGCGCGGGTGCGCAACCACCTGCAACTGAAACGATATCAGGATCATCTCGAGAACCTGGTTAATGAACGCACCCGCCGACTGGCTCTGACCCAGGCCGTCACCATCGAGAGCCTGGCGACCCTGGCCGAGTATTGGGACCCGGAGACCGGCGGACACATCAAGCGTACCCAGAATTATGTCAAAGCCCTGGCCGTACACTTGAAAAATCACCCCCGCTATCGTGAGGAACTAACCGACGACGTCATCGAGCTGCTCTATATGTCGGCCCCATTGCATGATTTGGGCAAAGTGGGCGTGCCGGATCACATTCTGCTCAAAGCCGGCCGTCTGACCGATAAGGAATTCGAGGAGATGAAAAAACACACGGTTTACGGTCACGATGCCTTGATGATTACCGAGCAGAAGTTGGGCCAGGATTCCTTTCTGCGGCGTGCCAGACAAATCGCTTACAGCCATCAGGAAAAGTGGGACGGCTCGGGCTACCCGCTGGGCCTGAAAGGGGATGAGATTCCGCTGGCCGGAAGATTGATGGCCCTGGCGGATGTCTACGATGCGCTGATCAGCAAGCGCGTCTACAAGCCGCCATTTCCCCACGAAAAGGCGGTGCAAACCATCGTGGAGGGCAAGGGCATCCATTTCGACCCCGATCTCGTCGATGCCTTTGTTGAGTTGCAGGAGACCTTCCGCAACATTGCGCTGACTTTTGCCGACTGCGAGGAAGAACGCAAGATGCTCGGCGGCGGCGAGGATTTGCGAACTCAAAAGCTTATTTCGGGCACCGTCGAAAGCATTCTGCTGGTTGAAGACAATGAAATCAACCGCGAAATCATGCAAAGCCAGCTGACAGCCGCCGGATACCGGGTTGACGTGGCCGTTAACGGCAGCGACGCGCTGAACCTTTATCGGAAGAAGGCCTACGATGTCATCCTGACCGACGTCGAAATGCCGGACATGAACGGATACGAGTTGACCGCGGCCATTCGCCGCCTGGAATCCGGAGCAGATCGCAAGACCCCTGTTTTCGCCATTACCGCCAGCGAATTCGATCTCAACGAGAAACGGGCATTGTCACTAGGATTTAGCGGCTATATGCTGAAACCGCTTGAAATTGAGGTGTTGAAGAAAAAACTGGAAGGCCTGATAAGTGGACGTTGAGGTCTCAGAGATCCTGGGCTCAAAGGCTCAGGTTAGTTTGGAGGATAGAAGAAAGGCTTTGAGGTTAGAGGAGCGCTTCGCTTTAGGTTTGAGGCAAAAAGGGGCTGGACCATAATTACCTGGAATGAAACTGCATCAAAAGCGAACCGCAGAATATCGAATATCGAATTTCGAAGGATGGAATCGCTTCGCTCGAGCTTTTTAAAAATAGACAGAATACATTCCTTCGGTATTCGACATTCATTATTCGATATTCGCTTTTTCAAAGTTTCTATTCCGATCAGACAGGACGCTTGCAGCCAGCGGCGGCGCTCTTAACTATATCCTCCAAACAACCCTGAGGTTGGCCACCTCCGACGCCACCCGGTTCGGCTAATTCACTGAACCCCAGCAAGAAAGGATGATGTCGATGAGCAGCGCTAATCTAATCGAAGAAAAAGCCCTGAAACGTTCCATGGTGGGGGCCTTTAGCCTGGCGGTCTGGGGCATCGTAATGGCGGCTGTTTCCGGATCCAGCGTGATCCTGCTGGACGGCATGTTCAATTTGATATCCGCCATCATGTTTTTTTTTCCATTGAAATCACCCGGCTGGTAGCCGGGAAGCAAACTCGTGAATACCCTCTGGGCTTCTTTGCCTTTGAGTCTCTTTTTGTTCTTGCAAAAGGGGCGTCGATTCTCGTGCTGTTGCTGATGGCCCTTTATTCCAACATTGGCGTGCTCCTGTCCGGCGGCCGGGAGCCCGTTCTGGGGTTGTTGACACTATATGTGCTTCTGGCTGTGCTTGGCTGCGTGGTTCTTTACCTGACCAGTAGGAAAGGTTTCCAGCAGACCGGATCGGAGATCCTTCAGGCCGAAACCAGCGCCTGGTTGGTAAACGCGGTTATCAGCGGTTCCATCGGGGTTGCGTTTAGGGTAACCATGCTGCTGGAAGCCACGCCGCTGGGTTGGATCGATCGCTATATTGATCAGGTCCTGGTTATCATCCTCAGTGTTCTTTTTATCAAAGACCCTCTGATGCTGATCAAGAGCGGATTCAAGGAATTGCTGCTGGCAGCGCCCCAGAAGCAGTATGTCAAACCGTTTCAAGAGAAACTACTGCCGCTGAAAGGCCAGTTGCAAGCCAGACGGTTTGTTGCTGGAATCGACATTTTTAGAGCGCCAGCGATAATGAATGCTTCTTATTTCATGAATGGAATTTTACTCACGCTCAGCCGGTGATCTTGGCCTGATGGTATGCTAAATTCTTCTCCTG
>Ga0209671_1000091_pt1 | contig 39044 bp, 25 predicted proteins | sample WorMetHERISLAND2_2_FD_187401 | JGI IMG/M metagenome (GOLD analysis project Ga0209671, IMG submission 187401) | Marine gutless worms symbiont microbial communities from Max Planck institute for Marine Microbiology, Germany - Olavius geniculatus... | ecosystem: Host-associated > Annelida >...
CCATTAATATTTTCTCTTGCAGAACATGCATGCAATCTTGCAACTGTATTGCACTTGTGGGAACCCCTTTACTGCAATACAAACTTGCAGAAAAGTTGTCAATATAATTATGCAAACTTGTACGAAAACTGATAGTAGGGGCCTATGCAAGGTTTTGCATGACTGCATGCAATACAACTGCAATACGAAAAAATATTTTAACGAAGTTGGACTGCAATCTATTTCTGCGAACCCCATAAGATTATCGACAAAAATTTCGAAAGAATGAAGAACGATGAGTTAATAAAACAGTAACTTTCACTTTATTACAGTCAATAATACATTTTTACATGAAAGAAAAAAACAGCTGAGACAGCATTCACAAACATCTACAGCTTACCCGGACGTTAGGGGATACATGATCTGAGAAAAATGACGAAAATCTGATGACAAAATTCGGAAAAGGCAGGGCATGACGACACCCTACGAGTGATCGTGCAAACTGCTGGATAAACGACCAACATCACCGGACACGGCTAATTAACATCACCAGTAAACTGTAAGGTCAACGCATGCTGAAAATGACACGAAAGCTGCTAAAATGAGACAATGCTGCAGCTCGCTACGAACTGCAAGTGCGTGAAAGTCCAACACACACGCCGCACGCACGAACACGAATAATCCGCGAAGTCTACATTTATTATCGTACACAGACCACAATATTAACCGTAGGCAAATGTTTTCCAGAAAAGTTCCGTAATAGCTGTCGGCGATGCACGCACACAGCAATTAAAGCTGCAGAGGACGTGAGCAGCGTATAGGTAGGTAAGCCGTTTTCTGCAGTCGTAAACGGCGCATCCGCTAATGATGCCGTTGGCGGCGTCCGTCACACGTCGACATCGTCTGAGTGATGTAGGGGGCCTATCTATGGGCTACATGCAATCTGTGCACGTACAGGATGCGCGACCGTCGGGCTGCGGTCACGTACTCCGTGGTCAAACTACGCGACGTGAATGCATCCATTCACAAAACCGATCGACTGCCATGCAGTGACGACCTGTAGCTCGTTCATTCATAAAATTATTCGACGTCGTAAAAGTACGGTGCGCGTCTGCAGGCCACCAAGATTGGCGCCGCCGGCTGTGTTGGCGATCTGCATTTCACTGTTAAACTTTGCTTTGTGCATTATTATGCCCACGAAACTAGTCATCAATCACTGAGATCTATACAAATGCTTTCGCAGTTTGGCTAATGTACAGGAGACCGAAAATGTGACATTAGGTTAATTTGCGGCTCACATATATTAGAAGGAAATCACGACTGACAAAAGCCATCAATTTTTGTTTTATAAATACCGACATATAGGGCCTTTTTCAAATCGTAGGCCTATCTCACGTTCAGCTGTGAATTTGCAATAGTCATAAGCGCGCTAATAGGGGTCTTTAACGGAGGTTGCCACTGCGTCCTTGTTTTTCAACAGAACTGAAAGTTGAGAAGTTGTGTTCCAGTGACAATTTTCTTACGTCAAACCTAACTGAACTACAGCAACAAAATGTTCCATTTTAAGGTCAAATAATAAAAAAAATTCTGGGAGGGGGTTGCCCATTCGCCAGACCACTCCCCCGGCGTACGTGCAGCCCCGCAGCGCCACTGTGTCTTTAAAAACGTCCCAACTTTGTTTTTGTCCATTTCTTCCCCAAGTGTTAGACCTATATCCGATTTTCAAAGTTATTTCATTAGCGAATTCGGCGAAATATAATAAAAAAAACACAGCAAGATAAAACAACATACTGCAAACAACTTCTGTTTTATCGAAGTGCAGGCGAACCCCTGCGACGGATAACAATAACTTTTCTGCAAAGTTGCACAACACTTAGACCTACATGTAATTGCAAGGGTTCGCAAAAGATAGCCGGTCGCCGTCTATTCCGTCACACCTTTAATGTCACGGAGGAGTTATTACAAAGGATTTTTTTATCGCTGGCGTTCGCCGTTTTTTAGTGTGAAAAAGAAACAAAATAAATGTTTACAGTTGTTTTCGGTTGGTTTTATTTTGTCGCATCGCACACGTGCGAGTGTCCTTAAGGCGCATACAGAGCGACGTAACAGAACTGAACTGAACTGACATGGTTTATACCCCGTTTACACGATCAAGCTGGCTCGACGAGCTGGCTATATGTTAGCTGGAGAGCCAGCTCGATGTTTGCTATGCTTTATACCCCGTTTACACGATCGAGCAAACATCGAGCAGACATCGAGCAAACGTCCAGCAAATATCGAGCAAATATGGAGCATGCACAAAGCACAGCAAACATCGAGTAGACATCGATCAAAAGTCGAGCAAACATCGAGCAAACATCGATCTGGCTCGTCGAGCTAACACATAGCCAGCTCGTCGAGCCAACTTGATCGTGTAAACGGGGTATTATGAATGCTTCGTATTTGGTCGATGTTTGCTGGACATTTGCTCAATGTCTGCTCGATGTTTGCTCGATCGTGTAAACGGAGTATTAGTTTTCGACGAACTGACCAATGGGCAAGCAGTAACGCATTACAGTAGGCACTGTCTAACGACGTCGGCCACCTATGTGACTACGCTCACGTATGCGTCAACCAATGACCAATGGGCTCGCCCTGCTTGCCCACTGGTCAGTTCATTAGGCCTACGTCACTCTGTACGCGTCTTTACAGTCAATTATTACCGCGTGGAGCATAAAAAAGTGGAGTATACAATGCTTTACACCACAGATATAAAAAAACACTTTTTAAATAAAAGTTTAAAGAATGTTCTTTTTATGTTTTTTAAAAATTTTTAAAATGTTTTCTTGTGCTTTTTAATGTCGTATTTTTTGTTCTTGTTAAAACATAAACGTACAAAATTACAAACGTGATTAATTTCTCATGGGCAAATTGCGTTCAGCTAGTTGTTGGTCTGTACATTCAGTACATTACGGTTTATAATCTTTACAAATGGTAGGTTTTTCGTTTTTAATTATCTGAGTTAGATATTCTTTGCGTGTATAATGGCGAAAAAAGTAGCGATTGGAAACATCTGCAGTTTAATGTTTTTATGCATTTTTTAATAATATTTTTATAAAAGTGCAAAAACATATTTTTTAATGTTTTTATTTGGAAATCAATGTTTTTAACGTCCATATGCTTTACACAGATCGAGCGATCAGACAGTCTCAGAAACGTCCATCGCTGCAGTGAACGGCGGTCACGTTGAACATCGTGTTTAAGTGTTCAACACGATCACCCTTCACAGCAGTGCTTGACGCTAATCGCTGCGATCGCTCGATCTGCGTATACGTATGGACAACAAGTAATTTGAGCACAGCTCATGAGACGCGCGACAGCCTTAGCAGTTCCTGTTCGCAGACTGTCTTGGTCTTATTTCCAGCCATTTCGTCCCATTTACCCTCGCAATTTACCTTGAAGTGTGCACCGCAGCCGAAAATCGCAAAAAACACTTAAAGCCACTATTTTTTGGTGTTCAAGGCCATTCAAGGTCATCGATGTTCTACCCTTAAAAAGCCTCTTAAGATATGCAGCATGTCTATGCCTATCTGCAACTGTTTTCACGCTAGACGAGCCAATATCGGTAGGCCTAAAAAAGAAAGGGTATGGACCCTTTCTTTCCCTATCGCTCCTTTTACGCGCGAGAGCTAGCATAGCTAGTAGCTATAGCGCGTATTAGCTGTGGTAATTCTGTCTTGGTGTCTTGTTGTCTGTCTGTCACGTCCCACATCGGAGCCCAGGTGAGATAGAGATTTCGGGTTTTCACCGTATGATAGCTTAGAGGTTCTAGTAATCTAGTATTTCGTGACCAAATTTCATGCCGCTGAGTGAAGGGCGTTCCCACGAACGAGGAGGAGAAAGAGCACCCCCTAAAAGACGTTATTTTACCGCTATTGGCTCGTCTAGCGTAAACAAGAAATCTAAGCTAATGCTCATGAGACGCGCAAGAGCCTATAGCAGTTCCCGTGCGCAGGTTGTCTTGGCCTATCTCCACCCATTTCGTGATAAATCACTCTTCTGCAGCCAAAAATTGCAAACAAAATTATTATAACGCCTATTTTTGAAATTCAAGGTCATTCAAGGTCATCGATGTTGATACCACTGAATATTACGTCACCAGTGCTTGTTATGATTAGCAGCATAGATGTTAAAACATTAGTTTGCAATAAAAAAACATTTTTAAAAACTTTTTTTCACATTTATAAAAAAGAAAAGGAAGGAAAAGGGAGCGAAAGTCCCCAATTCATATTTCTGGCTACGCCACTGACGGTGCAAAAACTGAAATAGAAGAATTTTGTAAATGGTTGGCTAAAACAAAGAATTTTCGTTTCAGTTTCATGTCTGTTACACGGCCACGTACATGTAGACCCATGTTCGGCTTCTACACCATGTCCCCAAAAACTTTAGCTCCGTAAAACACTGGCCCATTTTCTCAAGGTAGTGTAGCGACAGTATTGAGGTAAGATGGGCAAAACTGCAGTCATTTACGTCAAGTTTCTGCTTGTGTGCCAAATATTATTTAAATCGGTCAATGTTTCACGCAGCTGGAGCTATTCCAAAAAAAATAAAAGTGGCTTAGTTTTTTGAAACACGGTGTATAGGCCGTTCCATAAAGCTGGCCAACTCAGCCTTCTATTGTCAGCGGACGAGGAATGAACAATGGCTAATTAGGGACTACAAAGTGCACGCAGGCAGGGATATGCATACGGACGAAGGCAGAGTGTACATGGTGCGGCAAAAAAGTACCCCCCTAGTTTTACGCTGCTTTCTCAGCAACCGTTTAGCAATTTAATCTGAAATTTTACAGACTTATTTTCTGAACTGTTGTACATCTACATGCCAAGCTGAATGTGCTTTTGTTGAAAAATGATGTAAGTTATAGAATTGTTTAACATGACCGCCTACCGAATTTTCAGCGTTAGAAATGTTCAAGTTGCAACACCAATTCAATAACATCGTTGAAACCACCAAGTCAACTAATGACCAGATGCCAAAATTCGATTGTCACTGTGAATGTTTGAAGTGTCCACCGCCAGCTCCAAGCTCCAACACAAGCCTTCAGTCGCTCAGTTTGATAAGTCTTTTACAGCCTTGTCGATCGGTCCTTGTGGCAGGTTGCCCCAGATAACCCGAAGCGCTTCCTTGAGTTTAGCGCTTGTTTTCAGCTTTGTTTTAAGCTTGCAGTAAGCCTCCAACATTGCACCCAATACGTGATAGTCCATTGGGTTTATATATGGCGAATTTGGAGGCCACTATGTATGCTGGCGCGCCGTTCTGCTGGAAGAGGAATCCGGTGGGCAGCCTGCGATTGCTTTAAAAGAACGATAATTTAGTGATAATTTATAAACAAAATAAATTACAGTTTATCAAAACGTCATTGCGACGTCATGGCATCAACGTGGTAAGCGGTTTTGGAAAATTAAATAGCATTTTTAGCTAAATCGGTGTTAAAAAGTCTATAACTTCGATGTAATTTCAATTTAAAGTTCTAAACGGTTGCTGAGAAAACAGCGAAAAACTTTAGGGGGCTACTTTTTTGCCGCACCCTGCATGTGACTGGGGCAGCGGTGTGTAAGCTATCTTATAGCTAAATATCAGATCCAATGGTTCGTTTATAAGACAGGCAACGGGTCACGATATAACATTAGCTCAATCACGCCGCCTACTCCAAAATAAAAAGTGCTGTTGGTCACCAGTCGGACTCAAGCAGGTGTCCAGAGCTTGAGCGCTGGTATAAGACGCTTCACGGTTTCAGGACACCACTTCAGACGCAATTCACACCTACGACGCCGACGCAGCTAAACTTTTCAGTCGAGTCGCGTCGGCAGTGTGAAATGAACTGACGACGAGACGCAACTCAACTGGATAAATTCTAAAATATTATTGTACAGTTTCCAAATTTTCGACCGAAATCCGTCGGCAGTCGTGGGCAATTCAAATTCAATTCATACTGCCGACGCGAACTCAACACGACAGCGGAGTCGCGTCGGCGTCGCACGTGTCAATTGGGCAGAAGGGAGCAAAGTCGTTGAACTGATGACGTGGGTGTCCTAGGTTAGGTACAGGGTGCAGCGAAGATAATCAAACACAAAAATGTGACCTATTTGCAATTCTTTTCTGCATATATTATGCAAACCAAACGGTTTTAGGCCCGGGCCGCCCCGTTTTGCTCCAGCCCCCCCAGTTTCATGGCCGCCCATGATTTTTTTTGCAAAAATAACACACAATTTTTTTGATTTTTTTGCCTTTCCAAATTTTAGAAAAGCGGCCAAATTTGCAGCTTCCATTAAACGTCCAAAAACCAAAAGTGCTTCAGCTTCAGGGGGGGGCGAAGCCCCCCTGACGAGGGGCCCTGCCCCTGGACCCCGCTGGAAGCTCTGCCTCCAGACCCTCGTTATAGGCGCGCGCTACCGCGCTCGCCATCGGGCCCCCCAGATACTGCGGGCTAGAACCGCCACTGCTGCAAACATTATTCTCAGTCACGCTGTAGTTGTTTTACCAGACATCTATACAAATTTACTGCAAAATGGCATAAAATGTCAAAGTTTGACTATACGCAACAGAACCGCTAGGCCTATATGCATCAGTGACGTCGTGGGCTCGTGGCAAGGGACAAGGTGGCAATTGCCAACCCACATCTCGTGCAGTAATTAAAACGATCCATCGGCTCGCGTGGTTCAGACATAACCTTGTTCGTTCTCTATGCTACGCAGTTTCCGCAATACTGCCAGAACTGATGGTCCATCTAACGGGCTGCTGTCGAAGATGGAGGCAAGGCAACTGTGAAGACGAAGACATCTAGAGAGTACGGTATTGACACGGGCTGAGTCGGTGAGAGTATGGCCTTGAATGGGTCTTGATGTGTTGCAGTTATAGGCCTAACAAGGCGTCTGAAAGTACTTGAGTACCGCTGCGTTACATTGGCTGAGCCGTTCAGAATCGCTTGTAGACAGTCGGACCCGACGTGATTAAAGAACACCGGCATAGGTACAGGCCGACTCGCTATAGCTTATAGGTAGTTCCCCAGATCCGGCTGTAAAATACTGCGAAGACCATGAGAACAAAGAAGGCAACAGAATTGCAGCAGACGATAGGGCAGAAGGGCGCAGTGATGTTGTTAACAAAAAACTCGAATGCCAAGAACCAGGCATGTAGCATCTCTGGAAGCCAGACGTTATGTGAGAAAAGTACGGGCGCCGGAGTGAAATGGCGGCAGCAAAACCAGCACGGTATAGGACCTCGCTATATCCAGTCAGAGCAACCTATAGGCCAAAAGTACACGTGACCATCGCCATGGTTGGTGGTCCAGAGACGACTTGACACTTTTCAAGCTGATAAAACGTTCTGCATGGGAATTGTCTCAACAAGTGCACCATTTGACAAGGCAACAGTCGCCGTCGGTGTAAGTATGGCAGCAGAGTTGATCTGCAGTTTCACTTGTCCACTGAATAGGCCCTAGCCAGGGAACTGGCCCAGCTCCATCAAGGCGTCGCATCGTCTGCCACATTTCGCATCTATTTACAGTGCGAATCAGAAATTTCTACCCCCTAACTTGTTCAAATTTTTTTTTTCAAATACTTAACAATTTTAAGCAATATTTCATACACACAGGCCTACTCTGCGTTCAAATCTACCTCAAACTACAACGTGTCTCTGAAATTATCCTTAAATTTGATAAACTTACGCCATGTTATGCACGATCACCCAAAGAATTTTTGCACTTCACAATGCATTTACCACAACACACAAACTTTTGCTATTTGGCAATAAACAAAAGATTGAAACAAACAAATTACTGGGGTGTAACAGTCTCTGAAACATGTAACAAAATTCAGTGGAAATATTTCTTTAAAAAGTTCATATATATCTGATGTTCAAAATCTCCACCACTGGCCAAAACACATGCATTCAAATTGCGAAATTTTGCGGCAAGTCATCCCATAAACTACTGCAGTGCACTTTTTAGCTCCAGAATGGTCTTTAACATTGCACCCAACACACGGTGGTCGTACAATTGAAATGCAAAATTCTCCAGTTCATCATGCTTAACACGGCATAACTTTGTCAAATTGAAAAATAATTGAATAAAACTTCGTAGTTTGCAGTAGATTTAGACACTTAATATGCACGTGAAATATTGCTTAACAATTTTCATTCTTTGAAAAATAAATTTCAGAACAGGCCAGGGGGGAGTAAAATTGTCTGACACACACCGTACAAGCGTAAAGAGAAATTTTCACTGATCTGAAATCCAAACACGCAACAGTCTGAACTTGTGAGATTTGTTGAACTTAAAATATCATAACAACTTGAGTAAACATTGCAGAGACAAGGGTTTATGTCTTTCTTATTCACAGGTTGACGTACAAAAAAGTGAAACATACAATGCTTCACGTGCCGGCATACTGTGTATCAAAAAAAACTGGACCCCAGTTACACTTTCAAGTAACTTTAACAACCCTGGTTCAATATCAACAATTTCTGGTACAAAGAATCGTCATACAATCAGCACTTAATAGCACTTGTTAATTTGTGAAACAAGTTAAGAATGAGTACCAACATTTGTTGATATTGAACCAGTATTGTTAGAATTACTTGTAAATGTAACCCGGGTCCAGTTTTTAGACACAGTGTAGATCAAGTATATGGCAATTTAGAAACGATTTTTCTCGACCATTGCAGTGAAGGGTAGTCCTGTTAAGTTTGAACAATTCAACAATGTTAAACATGACCGTCCATCAATGCAATGATCAACGCTAATCGTTTTCAAAACTGTCCAACTGCTCAATCGCCATAAAATATTGTACGCTCACTTTTTTGTGCACCACCCGGTGATTTTCGGAAAGACACAAAAAAACTGCCAAAAAATTCAACCAGATTATACTTTTAGTCTCGGAAATAAAAAATAGCACTGTTTCTGCTGCACCCTGCAGAGAATTTACATTAAAATGAATCCAGAAATTGTCCTTATTTTCCATCCACCAAGCGTGTTACCGTTCCTGGATTTTAAACTTCCACATAAAGATCAGAGATGAGTCTCAACTAATACGTCAACTTCCAGAGCCAGTCACCATTCTCTAAACTATATCGGACTATAATCTCACTCAAGTTCTAACTTCATTCCTGTCTTCTCACCAAGATCAACCAATCACTTCAGCCTGCTGCTGGTGATTGTCACTACTTATGGTCTATCTTCAAGTCACGCCTGATGTAGCATGCCATTTCGATATTCGCTTCGTGCTATTCTTTCTAATTTTCTCCGAAATAATACACACATGTTGCAAGGCGTTTACATACATACTTGTAATAATTACTTTGCGGCAGTCTTTATGGCATTTTAGTGGCAGCCAGTTAAACGAACATAGCTCCGATTATTAGGTATTTGAAACTTTTATTTCTGCACCACAATTTTACAGGATCAACACTAAATGGTCAAACGACAAATGCGGAAGGACACATTACCGGTCAGGACAAAACTTTACCCATACGGCAATGTCGAACGTTTGAGGTCAATGTATGGGCCCGATACACAGCTGAAATGTTTTGCATGCTGGCCATTGGACAATTACAACCGAACTATTTACTGTAAATGTAAACAAACATTGTATTTTTTACCGAGTTCAATAAAGCAGTAGGGACGTTCCGCTTGTTCAGTGTGCCGCAGCTCTCAGTATCTGAAACATATCTTAAACAATTACTCACAGCCAATGAAGTACTGGACTGCATCGGGACTGGACAGCATTCACAATTTGTTTTAATCCATGACTAATCTACCGAATTTATTGTTACATTTTCCTTCTTTTTGTGAGTACTTTGTGCACGACTTCGTAATAAATAAACAAAGTGCTAGATGGTGACAGTGTGGCAAAAAAACGTTTTTTTAAAAAAAGCCAAACCTAGTGGGTGTTTTGGGCTCCGAGTTTTGGGATTTTTTTAGGTTAAACCGGTTTTTGTAAAAATGCCCGACTTGAAGGGTTTTGGGATTTGTAGGGGTTTTCATTTCGTTGATACGTCTGAGTTTCTGTTTGCTTGTCACAGCATAAAATATACCAATATTTGTAAATTGGTAAGTTTAAATGTTTCAAAAACTTAGCTATAATAGAATATTCCATCATTAGTGGAACCAAAAACTAAAATCAGATTGTAGTCCCGGGGCTGATTTTGAAAAATGAGGTTTTGCTGCATCCCCCATCATTATAGGTTTGGCCAAATTACCAGATATCGTAATTTTCGCGTTAATATCAAAAATATACATTTTTTTTAAATTTCAGAAAAAAACACTTTTTGAAAAGGGTAATGTTTTGAAATTATCATCTTATAGACCAAACAACAAGAAAAATCATCAAACCTACGATGGCAGGTGGGGGGGTTCAGCAAACTTCAAATTTAAGGGCTTTTTGAAAGCAGCCCCAGGACTATAAGTTTCGTGCGGGCTTTTTTGGGTAGTGGGTTTTTAGTGCAGTTTTAGGTGGATTTGCCAAAATGGTGAGTTTTTTGGTATCTCTCCGGGTGTCTCAAGTTCTTAACCCTGAATGGCAATGGTGGGTTGATATGACACCAGTCTACAGGTGATATGTTGTCCTTAACGGATGGGCCGGTTGATTGGCCAGAGGGTCAGCAGTAGTTATAAAACCTCGAGTTCTACGGTGTGAGTCAGAAAATTTTACACTCCCAAAGTTTTTTTGAACTTTATTTTTCAAAGAATGAAAATTTTAAAGTCATATTTTACGTGCATATTCGGCGTTGAAATCTACACGAAATTGCAAATTTTCATTCAGTTAGTCTCAAATTTAATGAAGTTATGTCATATTATGCATGCTCACTAAGAGAATTTTCCATTTTCACAATGCATTTACCATAAAACACAAACCTTTGATATCTGACAACAAATAAATGGTTAAAATGAACAAATTGCTGGGATATTACATTAACAAAAACAGCTAAACATATTTAATAAAAATTTTTTGGAAAAAGTTCATATTTGATGTTCAAAATGTTTACCACCGGCCAAAACACATGCATTCAGACGATATTGCGAAAGTCTGCGGCAAGTCGTCCCGTATCTGCTGCAGCGCACATTTTAGCTTTAGAATGGTCTTTGGCTTAGAGTTAAGTTTGTAAAATGTCTGCAAAATTGCACCCCACACACCAAAGATCAAGTGATTAAAATCTGCTGAATTTGGCGGCCATTTTTACTGAGGTCATTACAGTGGACATGCAACTGAAAATGTAAAAATTCGCTGGATGAATGTGCATAATATGGCATAGCTTCATCAAATTTAGGAATAATTGAACAAAGCTTTGTAATTTGGCGTAGATTTGAATGCCATATATGCATCATCATCAAAGTTCAAAAACTTTTACAAGTGTAAATTTTTTTTGACTCACACTGTATATTTACTGCTGACAAAAGCTTTGCATTAATCTATATTTTGGAATATACTGGGTGAACTCTTGCAAAGGCCCCAAGCAAAAAATTTGGGCCCAAATGCCAAAATCTATAACTAGACCTAGCAGCTATGAAAACTGCACTGAACGCGTCGTCATTTGCAACTTTTTTCTTTCAGTGTGTGTGGCAAACAGTCAATGTTTTTAAGGTGCACATCCAGTGATCTGGGGCATTGGAGCTGAGGCAGAAATTTTTGGTCACCAACCCTGAATACTGTTAGCTCTAGTTGTTGACATTTTAGGCAAAAAATTTTGGCTTTCGGCCTTTGCAAGAGCTTGCACAGAACAATAAGCCTAACGTCATTGACAAGGGACGATAAGAGGGTAGAAAACAGTGAATTGTTTTTATTGGAATACATTTAATGCTGAGGGTGTGACAATAAAAACTGGACTGTTTTTGACCACCCGTAGCTCTGTTAACTAGCGCAATAACAATGAATATTAAAAAATGTTTCATTTTCAGCAGGCCTAGTTGTGCAATGTTAACAGCACCCGACCGTAATAAAATTGTTAAGTCCACTACTGTTGCTATTATTTAATTTCAAGTTCTTTCTGTTACAAGGACAAAAACAGCTACGACTGTTCAGGAACATACTGTCTTATATTGGCACACCCTGTAGTACATGTCAATGTACAGTTGTACTGCATGGATTCGCGCATGTTCAATAAAAATGCAACACAACAAAATAACTGGAGACGATCACCGTCGACCCCATTTAGCAGACAATGGGTTATCCGACACTGTATTGGTAAAGTTGGCATTATTGCAGCAAAACGGCAATAAAAAAACTGATTATTTCACTGCAGTTTCATTTCAACCTTTGGACTGCTGACATACGACAAAATTGCAAATGGAGTTGACGGCAACCCTCTCGGGTTATTTTATTACGAGACTAGGTTCTGGGTTTTGGGGGTTTTTATAGGTTAAACCAGATTAGTAAAAACCCAACTTTATGGGTTTTGGGATTTCTAAGGGTTTTCAGCTATAACAGTAAGAACTGTTTAAAACCTTAACTGAAAAGTCTTATGAGTTTCTGTTTGCTCCACACAGCATGGAATATACCAATATTTGCAAATTTGTAGGTTTAAATGTTTCAAAAACCTAGCCATAATGAAATATTTCATTATTAGTTGAACAATAAACTAAAATGGAAGTCAGTTTGGGATGGTTTTTTTGGATGGGATTAAGCAGTTTTTAGATGGGTAGACCCCAAAAAACCACCAGATTTTTGGGGGTATCTGCCTGGGTGTTTTAACCCAGTTTTATTCCGTTTCTTGTAGTTTTACACCAGTCTGTGTGAAACCATAAGCGATCACACAACTACACCATGTCCGGAAAAAATATCCCTGACATTATCGACTGTTAATTGAAGAAGGGTTATCCAATTTTAATAACTTTGGTAAGAAAATTTCTGGCACAACTGGCCATCAAAATGATTGGTTAATATTCCACCTGACCCATGTCTGCTTTGCATTACCTGGGGAAAAATGGACCAACAAAGTATGCGTTGAAATAAGCAGAAACATGTCAAAAAACATCCCAAACATTGTCGATTGTGACTTTAAGAAGGATTGATGGATTTTAAAAATATTTTTGGTGCACATATTTTTGACACAACTGGCCATCAAACGACCATGCTAGTTTCCACCTCACCTAAGGTCTACTTCTGCGCTACCTGGGAAAAACAGAACAGGTGAAATAAGCACTGAAATGAACAAAAAAAAACTTCAATAAATTTCAAGTCTTCAAACCTGTGGCCCGTCTTCAAACCTGTGGCCCCTAACAACAACGTGGTTTGACTGTCATGCAGCAGCGTATCCACCAGATGACGTTTAGGAAGATTAATAAATTTAAGAAGTGACTGTTAAAGTCTGTATTGGTCTAAAGCAAAACATTATTGAACTGCTGACAGAAATATGGACAACATGTGTTTTATGTGCTATTTTGATTAAGTAATAAATAATAATATTTGCTTGGACAAAAATGCAATATTTTGTTGGTTCTGTTTTCCCCAGGTAGTGCAGAAGCAGATATTGAGTGAGATGGGAAATTAAATCGTCATTTGATGGCCAGTTGTGTCAGAAATATTCATGTAAAGACTTATTAAAATCTGTTAATCCTTGTTCAAGTTACAACTGAAAATGTCTCTTGGTTTTTTTCCGGACACGGTGTAGATCAGCTGGCTTTTGCATTTACATCTGATAGGTCGGTCTTTGCTGTAGATGCAATGGATACTGTGGTTCAAGGTTATTTTCGCCCACTGCTATGACGAAATGGGCAGAATTCATTAGTTAAAAATATACAATATACCACCGATAAAAGGTATATGAACCTTTATGTTATAATGTCACCAACATCTTTTACTTATCATACATGTAGATAGGTAGCCAGATAAAAAAAAATCTCACAAAGGTTCACAAATCGTTTATCAGAGATACAGACGTACAGAGTGAGCTGCATAATTCAACCCGAATTTGACAAGAACTTAAGAGGCTCACTTTTTAGTAAGCTTCTGAGTTTTTGTCAAATATTGACCGATTTTCAAAATTCTTTCACTGACATACTCTGCAGCGAATTTGCTATGAAGTGACCATTGTAGTTCCCATCACACCTCAAATGCATTGCTTCATTATCTTGTGGAATATCGTCAGCTCTGGAATAAATAAGTTACAAGATAAGCCTATTCAAAAGCTGGCTGCACCCCATTTCACAATGCATTTAAAATGTGACGAGATCTTTAACAATTGCCGGTAATGTTTTTTTCAAGTTTACCACTCGCATGGCCAAAGAAAGAATTTTGAAATTTGGTCAATGTTTTATGAAGCTACAAGCGTATGAAAGTTGGGTGAAGGGGATTCCTTCTTTATGGACCACCCAGTATATCAGCCATCACAGCTATAGGCTACGTATAACCCAAAATTCTCTTAGAAACTCTAACATCATCCATTATGTAAAAACCAAGCCTTTCTATTTACTCCTCCATTTCTTTCAAAAATGGTCAAACAAATGGCTTCAGTTGTATCTGCTTTCCATTAGCTGTTCTCGTTATTCACCTACTCCTTCAAGCGACAATGTTGTGTATGTTTATCCATTACTTTCGTGTACGATCTAAACTGCAGTGCCAACAAATTAATTAACTCCGCCAAGTGTAAATGTAGTGAACATAGAAGGAGATTATGAGATTGGTCGTTCTGTGTGTCCGTGTTGTGTCTGTGTGTCCGTCGTTCTATCATCAACTCGCTTCGACCGAGAGACAAAACGATGGCGCCCTCCTGTAAATACTTCTACATTTAACAGTAGTAATGTTTAAATCACTTCACTTGGCGAAGATGTGCATTCTCACGAGCGCCTTCTAGTTTCATTTTGCGATCTTGACTGCAGTCTGTAGATTGTTGCTTGCTCGCACACTACTCCATTCTTCAGCCCTGTCTCTTACCATTGGCAACGATAAACTGTGCAATATCGTATTCTTTTCAAAGATGTCATGCAGCCTTCAACATGTATCCGATTCTTCCAGTAGCATTCACTCATCAGCAACACAAGGTGCCAGCATTTTCAGTTTTCATCCTGCTTCAATTCACTTGCTTTGCTTTCAGAAACTATCATCAGCACATAAAATGATCAGGGCCCACAGTTTTCCGCCCCCCGTGGAATTTCGAGCTGAGCAGCAAAATCTGCCGTTTTCCGCAAAATTTTGATATTGCCGCAGAATTTTGCAGAATTTAAGAAATGACCAACGATTAGTACAATTGTCGACTTGATAACGTAAATAGACTAACTATATCATGGAGAAAAATCAAACTGAACTGCCTGAAATGTGTCCCTATTAATAACTACCATCGTAATACGACACAGTCGTAAATAAACACTATGTGACTAGTTAACAAACTGCACTTTAAAAAAAGATCCATAATTTTCTTTTTATGCTGCTAGCATAACTGAGCGCCATGCCAGCCTCTAAAAACTGAAGTTTTTTTACAGAATAAAGCTTAGTTCACGCACGAATGAAAAGCCGCAGTAAGCCACGGAATTTGAACGATTTTGCCGCAGTGAGCTGCAAAATTTTGCGAACTGGCCCACGAAATTTGGCAAAATTTTCCGCGGAAAACTGTGGGGTGGGCCCTAAAAATGATCGTAACACTGATAAAAGTGATAACGATGTAAATAAGGAAAATGACAGTCTTTTCCTTATTCACATGGTAAACACTATTATCACTATTATGGTCATTTGGCTGACAGATATGGGGCATTATCTGCAATTTCGTTTGATGCAAAAGTTATAAACAGTATTTTTTGTAACACAAAGGTCCACAATACAGTGACATTTCGTTCAGAGTGTATTCTTCATAAAAAAGTGCTAACTCTTTGCCATTACGTGAATACAATTTCACTCAACTTCGAACACCGGAAAACTTTTTCTGTGTTAATAACACAAACTTATTTTGCAAAAAAATGCTGATCTGTAACGTGTACAGCGGGACATGTTACTTGATTAACATGTGTTTAAAATCTGCTGACTGCTTTGGTCCCAGCCAACGCTCCGTGTCCTGTCCAACTTCTGACGGCAGCATTTTCCATAATCGCAAACCTCTTCAGCGTGGGGAGCTAAACAGCATATCACAGGCGGAATGAATGATACCTGATGTTAGAGTAAGGGATTAAAAATAGACCACGGAACCACGAGGGAAGAGGGAAGCACCTGCTCTCTTACTTTTTCAAGTAGGGATCCAACGTTTGCCCCCCTGTCCTCCTGCACTTTATCACACGTAAATAATTTGTTACTGTTTGCGTCACCATGGTGTGCCCCAAACTCCCATGGTGTGTGTCAGCATAGGATGAGGCAATTTTCCTCTGCCTATGCTTAAAGTGACTTCAGCATACACAAAATTAGCAATGCTGTCGAGCATGCTGGACAACAAATTACCGTAGTCAAACAACCACAGTTGTTTTTTTACGATATGCCTTGCCAACTGTAGTTATCAAATACAATATTTTCAGTCTAAAATGCCCTAAAAACTGTCTGGTGGCCGAGATCTGCTGAGACCCGCTGGGGAGCCTAAGCACTCCCCCAAATCAAAACCCAGGCCATTATGGACTGGAATTTAGTATTAATATAATACTGGTATATATTATTACAGAATTATACAGTACACACTTTAGAATTTGTGGCGCCACTACTGCCCCTTACTTTCAGACACGTTCCGCAGTCTATTGGGCTCGAAAGACGGGACGATGTTGGTTTGTCGAACTACAAACTACAAGAAGTTTACAAGGACAGATGAAACGGGTGAACATGTCAACGACACTGACACCTGGCAGCGCAGTAAGTGTGAGATTGCGAGATAAGATCCGATCATTACAGACACCGCAGACACCACAGTTGTACTGCTCGCCCACTGCCGACACAGATTATCAGTACACAGACGTCATGTATAGTACAACAGCTTTGATCCATTGCCGCCCCAACAACGAAGAATACGTTTGTGAGATTGATGAATCGCTTCAGCTCATTCTGTATATACAGCAAATGCAATCCACTAGTAAGTAATTAAGTAAGTAAAATGTGAATTTATATGGCGCATATCATTAAGTTAACCTCTAGTTTAGTGCAGTGAGTTTTTCTGCAAAGTCTGTAACGACAACAACTATCGCCAGAACAATTTTTGTCAAGAGTTTTTCCGCAATAAGCAGAATCTCACAAAAAGTGGAGTTTCAGAAACTGCTGAAGCAGAACTTTTTAGAGGCCAGATGCTCATCTTGTCATTCAATTAACAGCCATAAAACCAATCACATGAAGTAATACATGCGCTCAGACAAAATTAAAAGCGCAGCAATATTTTTCATAATGCAATATTGTTGATGCAATATTGTTGATGCAAATAAGTAGCACGACACAATTCGAAAACACAGTTTACTATCACAAAAGCTTCAAGTTCACCCCGTGCCCCTCCAAAACAAATGCAAGTTCAAACTAAAATACATACTATATAATACATTAATGCTACAATGTCTTACCAAGCAACTGAGGGCAATCATCTAAATATATTTAGTACGATTCAGAGCACGATCAGCATAGCTGTCATCTGTCATCTTGGCCCAGTCGGTCTGACCAATGACAAATCCCAACTCTCGTCTCCGCATCTGATCTTTGCGCTCTTCAATGTCTGCCCAACGCACCTGTCGACAGACCACACCCACGCCCGGATTAAAACCCAATCAAACCCCATTCCATAAAACTGTAGGGCCTTTGCATAAATTTTCTGTCCACGAAATGAATAAGTTACGTAGTAGAGTTCAGGTTTTGCAATACATTGCACTACAAACGTTAAGCAAACGTTAAACATCGCAACACGCCACAAAGATTACAGACTAGTAAATGTCACACTACTGTCCATTATTCTCTGGCCCATGGGACCCTTTTTGTAGAGGCACCTGTTCAGCAAAACATCAGACGACATCTCATCAACATCAAAAATTCCCCAAGCTGGAAAATGGAATAAAATGGATTCTCCCAAAGAGACAACAATCAGAATTATGCAACACATCAAAAAAACCAATAGCACAAAACAGCTACAAATCAACAACTCTTCTAACAAGTAATCTGAGCAAGGCTCATGAGACGCGCGACAGCCTAGCAGTTACTGTTCGCAGGTTGTCTTGGTCTATCTTCAATTCTCCATCCATTTCATTGCAATTCACTCTTAAAATCTGCACCAGAGCCAAAAATTGAAAAAAAAACACTAAAACCCCCCATTTTGGGGGTTCAAAGTCATTTGAGGTCATTGATGTTGACACCACTAAAGAGCTTGTAACTATTGCTTGTTATGATAAGCAGCATGTCTGTACCTATCTGCAACCATTTTCACAATCCACGAGCCAATAGCAGTAAAATAACCACTTTTTAGGGGGATAGCCATCTTTGACGTCCGCCTGCACAGGCCTCCTTGAACTTACGGGGTAGGGACTTGAACTGCTAAAATCTACGTTTAATGCTAAAAATTTTATATGCAGGTTGTCTTGATCTTCTCCAGCCATTTCGTCACAAATTACAACGTAAAACCGACAGCAGTAAAAGCCATGTAAGGCAGGCAAGAGCTAGTGAGCTAAAGCATTAAATGTCTTCCTACAAATGTTTTTTCAGACAGTTAATCAATAAACGATGCTTCAAATTAAACCTTTAGACTTGGCTTTTTGATCGCGCCTACTCGTGACAGACGCCTTTGAGAACTCTGCGTAAAGTGCGCTTTAAAAATATAGAGATGGACCGATTCACTGATTGACTGAGTAAATATTGTCATTGTTACCCTCTTCTTCCCAGGCTCGGACGTTCTCGTTTCATAGTCGTCCGGGAGCTGAAGATAATCTTCCATCCTCTGAGGCTCCGATTCCGCCTTCCGCTTGTTCAGTCGAATGCCGTCCAGTTTATCTAACAGTTTGACAGCAGTCACATTACTGCTACATGAAACTCACATTTCTTGTCTCTAAAAAGCACTTATGTGTAAAAATCAGGGTTAGGGTTAGGAGTTAGAGCTTTTACAGGTAAGGGCCCATAATTTTTACAGATAAGGACTAAAGGCCATATGCACATTACTGCAATGTGAAATGACTACAGGCTATCTGTAGCTGCTGCACATCTCTGACACAGTTACCACAACAATTCATGCATCATTGGTCTTCAAACATTAATGGCTTGATGAGACATCTACTGAAAGTGCTAAAATGCACATTTTAACATCCTGCTTTGGGCTGAACAAGAGCGAAGTGATTTAAAAGGCAAAGACAAAACAAAATGGCTCAAGAATCGACAACGATGCTTTTAAGGACACACAAAAACAAAAATAACAGCTACATATGCAAATATACCATCAGAACTAACTGCACTACAACATAGCATACACTGTGATCCATTAACTACATGGCAGCTGACATCTGCTAACAGCTCAAACAAATCTCAGTCACTGTGAATAATTTCTGCGCCATTTTTATCAAAAAAAGAAATTCTTTACACATCCGCACTAATTTGTTTCACTTTACCTTTTACGCATACTGTACGAACTACTGAGTAAAGACAGAAAATAAATGAAACTGAAGTTAAAAATATCCACAGTTGACAAACGCATTGGTGCTAAATGAGAATTGGCAATTTTCAGTATAAAAAGGTGCACTTAATAACATCATTTCAAGCCTTTCTTAAAGCAAAGGTCTTCTGCACCAAGTGATAATGAGACTATCAGTCTATAACACCAATAATCCTGACATGCTGCTTAGAACAACTGCTGCACATTTTACGGACTTTTTAGCCATATGTGACATATCATGCCACATGGGAAATTCATTCCTGATTGAAATCAGTCACTATTCAGTAGAGCTGTTACTGAAATAAGCCGCCATGTGGTTGACGAATCACAATGTATGTCACAAAGGCCAGCATGCAAGGGATTTCAGCTGTGTATAATCACACGTGGCTTTCAGTAATTATTATCAAGATGCGTCATATTTCGAAAATATGTGATCTATCAGTACTGACACTCCAGATTTCATTTTTGTGCAGGTTCCATTTACTGGGAGATTATAACAATTTACAGGACAGGGGACAAAAAAGAAGATGATTCATGGATACAAGTATCCAGAGAGGTCAGTGGCCAATGGGGGAAAAGACTAGGAGTCTATTCCCCACGGAATATAGAGGTTAGAGGCATGGATTCATGGAGGAGGCAAACAAAATACAACCCAGTATCCGGTCCCATATCATCCCGAGGTTACACTTTCTCCTCCACATAATCAGTGTTATCACTTTAATGGGCAGTAAACTGCACTTCATTCTAGCAGAACCTAAAAATCTAAGAGGTCCCAAAAATACTGCGAATATTTGACTGAGCACATTACATAAATACAACTCGAATTTCCGCTGCTGCATTACTTGGTTTATGTTCAGCAAAGTGCAAATTACCCACTAATTTACTTTGCACACTTTGGGTAATTTGCACACTGCTGAAAGGGATCACAAAAAAACACTGTCAGTGATATTAGACTTTGACTTCTTTATACATGAAAATCATTCAACTTAAACTTTGACTTGAACTTAAAGGTCCCATTTTTCCATGTGGACTTAATTGGAGATCATCTCAATGACCGTTTTTCCGTTGCCAATTAGCGATTGATTGTCCATCAAATCTCTCATCAAGTTGATGGCTGATTATTGGCCGATCAAATCAGATAACTAACAATTAAACATGTGATCTGCAGTTCATTGCTATTTGCGCCAGAAACATTGCTTCACTTTGCCGGTCAGAACGGCAGTTCACACATTAAAATGAAGTTGTAGGCATGGCGATTAATCACTACTGATCAGTTTACACTGTACATAGTGTTTTGTAAAGAAATAAAACAGATAGACGCCCTCATGTTGATTTACGATAGAACGTATTTTTGACAGCAGACGATATGGACAATATTGTTGCTATGATGATGATTACTGGCTAGCATCCACTCGCAATGCATGCTGGGTAATTTAGCACAACACTGCAAATTGAGGTCAATGTCAGCCAATCAGACTGGCATAAAGAAGTTGACGGTGAATCAACATATCGTGCATCACATAATTAAAGATCACAAATGTATGGAAAAACAAAACAAACACAGTTGATCGACGATCAATTCAGAGCATCAAGTTGATCAAAGATCAGAGAATCAAAGATCAAATTTGATTTGATTGGTGATGGAAAAACCAGATCAAATAATTTATTTGACTTGAAATTGACTGAAGTCAGTCAAAGCTAGCTCAAGTTAAATGATTTTCATGTACAAAAAGTCAAAGTCAAATATTTCACTTCGACTTCTCAAGTGTGTCAGACTTTAAAACAACTGAAATGCAGTTGAAGCCTAAGCCAAAAGATTTATTTAAAACGCGAACAATTCTGCACTTACGCACGTACTGTGCCAGTTGACTTGTTTAAAGTGTCATAATAGTATGAAATTAAAAATTTTTTAAAAATCAGTTGTATAAAACTGATCCTGATTTCTCCACAGGCACGGTCAAGTTACTCATGATGTATTAGTCTCTGGATATTGACCTACTTGAAATCTGTCGAAATTAACTGACGAGTGTTGACGATAAGTACCATGAAATATCGCACTTAAAATTGTATGCATGTAATTCTGCTATATTAAAGTAAACATTAGTGACTTAATAACCTAAAAGTATATCATACAAAAAGTAAAATGATTACAAATACTAAACAAAACAAAAAATTTGAGCTAATGCTCACGGGACGTGCGAAAGCCTATAGCAGTTCCTGCCAGCAGGCAGTCACCCATCGCAGCACTAACCGGGCCCGGCGTAGAGTAACTTCGTTTCAGCCGCAACGCGTTACCAACGACGCCACGCCATCAATGCCAGCACCGTAGCGCCGCCTTGTGAATGACTTTGTGTCGAAGTCCGAAATCACCCGAAAAATCCATAAAAAATCCCTATTTTGGCGTTCAAGGTCATCCAAGGTCATTGAATTCGGCGCCAATCGAAAGCCAGTATACGATTTCCTATTAGTGAATAATAGTAACCTAGGCCTTATCTCGCACCGTTACTGAGATACAGCGAGTTATTGGCCAAAAATCGCAAATTTTGACCACCCCCCCTCTCATTTAGCGACCTCGTTCGGGGTGACCCACTTCGAATTTATGAAAAAGCTTTACTGTTCCTGAAACAAAGAGTCTTCAAGGCAGCCGAAGATGAAGATTTGGAGATCCTAGCTTGGACCGTTTTTGCCTGATGCACCCGTGTGACAGACAGACGGACAGACGGAGGGACAGAATTACGATGGCTAGGACGTGCTGAAAGCATAGCTGCTTTTGCGTGTAATAAAACTATAACATTTCCGTTAACTACAACTACAGTGTGTTCAGAAAAAAAACACCCCCTCACATTTTCTTTTTTTTATCTCCATGACAAATGTTTAGATTTCCACAAAATGTTTAAGGGAATGTTTAGGAAGAATCAATATTCCGCAGGTAAAAAAGTGGAATGTTTTGCTACCAGTGATGTCATATTTCCGTGTTTGTAAATTAAATGTCTCTAAATGTTTGTCTTCAACGGTAAACTCCATATTTTGCAAACACGGAAATATGATGTTAGCATGACGTCAAAAGGTAGCAAAGAATATTTAACTTTTTCACTGGTGAAATACTTGTTCCTCCTAAACAATCCTTGAAAAATTGTGGAAATCTAAACACTGTCCACGAAGATATAAAAAGAGAACGTGAGAGGGTGTTTTTCCGAACGCAGTGTATATTAATACAAATTTGATTGCTGAAAAAAACTAATGAACACTAAAACTGAAATGCATATTTATAATGCTGCATTTTAGATGGCCTAACAACCATGAACAAGTTTAGTGCGCCATGGATAAATATATTATAAATATGCTAATGATAATAATACTTTTAATAGTCTTAATACTTTTAGCTAATAGTTTTATTTTCTGATTGACGGCAAGGCAGATGAAAAATTCGAAAGTTTTATTTTGTTGTATTGATGCAATATACTAGTAAATTTCTTTTTCGTGCTTCGGCATGGAATATCTAATTATCCGTGGCGCAATAAACTTGCTCATGGTTGTTAGGCCATCCAAAATGCAGCTTAAATGTCATCACTGTTTGTTCTCTTTGACAAGTCGAAGTCAAATGATTCTAAGCAGTCAAAGTCAATTAACTGATTTCAGCCAAAATAAAGACAAGGCCAAATGATTCAGAGAAGTCAAATATCACTGGGCACAGTACGGTATCAAAAAAAACAGTGAACGGAACAATGGACAAATAACAATTACTCTTGTACACTGCGTCCCAATAAAAGTGGCCCCAAAACAAATAGCTATAGTTCAACAAAAACTTACACATTTTGTCTGCTATCACTGTAAATCAAGTGCAGAAAAATGGCATATCAGGTTAGAAAAATCCCACAACAATGCCCATTTTATTAACATTTAAAGTCCATCATTAGATATATGAAGTTCACAACACAGCAGCTTCGATCCTACGGACTGACGTTTTAGAAATTAATGTATCTTGAATCGGATGAATTGTTTGTGAGTGCCCGTTGCATTTTCATAACTGAATACTAATTCCTTAACTGAATTAATGTTCTCAGCAGCCTGCAAAATATGCTTTTTATTTTACCACTGTCGGGTTAGCAATCCACAGTTGGTTCGATCAAGCTTCGTCAGTTATTTAACTTATTTAAAGATAATGGACACCAGTTTCTGCTTGGAAACCCATTGATAAACTTCTTCATTCTCCGTAATCTTCTTGATGCAAAACTTTAATGACAACTTCGGCTTCTTTACTAAACCATTATTTATTAGTGTTTACACAACAGTGACATGTTAATGACGTCAATAGCAGGCACCTGTAAAGCTCTTGTTTGTACCTCTATCTCAAAAATGACATTTCTTCAATATACAATTTCTTCACTTGTGCTTCATACTGTGAAGCTAAATTTTGTGTACTCCTTCTAAATTAACTACAAACACTGGACTTTAACTTATATTAATGTCATTTTTAGTTTATCACAGATATTGATAATGTTTTAGGGGGCCACTTTTTATTGGGACACTGTGCAGATTTCCAATTAAATGTTTACCACTTAAAACTGACATAGAAAACTAACAAAATACAACAGTAACTAAAATTTCAGTCATATGAAACAAAATAATTACTTTACACTTGAATATTTTTGGCATGATTTCAGGACGTAAAGTGTTAACACCTAAGTTGAAATAAATCAAAATTTACAATATCAGAAATACAGACACTGAGAGCCTTAAGTTTTTGCAAAACTGCATCAAAATACTGACTGATTTTTAAAATTCTTTCACCGGCACATTCAACAGTAAATTTGCAATACAGCAATCATTAACGAGTGTCAAAACATGTATTCAATGCATCAGTTGCATAATACTGATATTCAGAAAATATAATTGTAGTGACAAGCTTGAAGTGCACTTTACTATTGCAAATTCTCTGTGAAGTCTGCCAGCGGAAGTATTTTTTTCAAACTGGTTAACAGTTGATGAAAAGATACATTGGCATAACTTTGCTAATATACCTTATTGCTAAACACAAATTTGTTGTTGTTGTTGTCGCTTGCTGATGAGCCCGTCAGGCGCCGCCTATATGGGGGAGGGGAAAGGCAGATGCCCTAAAGAGATGAGAAATTCCACCAAGTTGTCACCGTCCTGGAACACATCTGATATGATAATGGAGTCACCGAGGTACTGTTGCTGTTCTACTGCCCACTTTGGGCAGTAAAGAAGCAAATTTTCAGCTGGTTCCTCTCCATTTCCACAATAAGAACAGATTGGAGATGATATCTGTCCAACGAAGGCTTGATATGAAGCTGTGGAGGTCAGTCTGATGAGCTTCAATTGATGAATTGCTCTCTGCGCTTGCCGTGGAATGCCAAGAGGTGTTCTGGGGCCGAGTTGTCCACTGCAGCATCTCAAATGCCAGTTTGCAGTGCCATTCGGTTTGCGATGAGCCATCTTCTCAAATTCATTGTAACTGGATAGAAAACTGTCGCAAATGCTGCACCCATATCAATATCTGCCTGTGACTGATTCCGTCGACTTCCATCTTTCGCCACCTGGTCTGCCCATTCATTTCCTTCAACTCCAGCATGGCCTGGTACTCATATGAGTTGCACAGCATTTCCACTATTCATGTCAGTGACGGCTGTCAATTTCTCCCAAATTCTGCAGCAAATCCTTTCATCTTACAGTGCCAGGCCTTCCACGAGATGTCTTAATGCCTGTCTTGAGTCTGAATGGATCCAATTGCAGCTCAATGTGCCCAGAATATGTGCAGTCTGTTTAAAAAAATTCTGCTGCATTACTGAATAAGTTCAGTTTAGAAGTAGCACATAGAGCAAAGTCCTGCCAATAAAAGCTAAGGGTTCCAGTAACAAAATTTACTGAACTTTTTATGGACTATCTGATACAGCACACTAAACAATGTAACAATACCAATTCTTAGTGACACAAATAACAACATTTCGGCATTTTACAGACATTCTGAAGTGTCAATTGAGCACACTCGAATAACCAATCCTGTCAAATTGTTCTAAATGTCCTCAATGCACCCTTATTAGTGGTGGGCTTTTGAAAACATAATGCCATACACACTTCAGAGTAATGCTACAAGGAAAATGATGAATATAACAAAGGTTGCAAAAAACAGGGCTTTCTAAAGAAGCCCAAACCGGTGGACTTTTGGGTTTTTCTGGGTTTTATTTGTTTTTTTAGGTTAAACTGCTTTTAACTTGGTGGGTTTTGGGATTTCTATGGGTTTTCAGTTATTAGAATGAGCACAGTTAGGTAGATACTTTCTGCTCAGTAAATGTGAGTTAGAGCAGTTTTATTGTTAGTTTTATAATTAAATTCGCAAACGCGTGGGTTAAAATGTTTCCAAAACTGCAATACACCATGCAAATTTTGGGGGTAAGGACCCCTATTTTGGGAGAACAAATGTCTGTAGGGGGTTGGCAATGGTACCGTTGGATACAACATTAGTAAATTCCCACAGGCTGTCACTAGTAATCAATTACTAACTGAAGTGGTTTGGCCGTAATTCGCAACAACATATTTGAGAGTGCAGTCAATTCCCCTATCTGGGGAAATAGGGGGTCCAGACTGGCACCACATGATAATGGTTGGGACACCCTATTTACTTCTTCAGACAGTTTTCAGTAAAATCTACCATTTAGCCACAATACGTATCTTACAGACAGACAGACAAATAGGCACAACATCGCGGCATCAAGCCAAGCTTTTTGTTCAAATTTTTGACTTGTATTATAACACTGTTGAGAATAAATGACTTTCACAGTTTCATCGACAGTAAAAACCAAAAGCACTTTTCTTTAGTTCATTCAATGATATGGTATTCAGAGTGAATCAACCATAAAAGTCCAATCCTTCAACTTGATGAGTCAATAACAGATGCCCCTTTGATTCATAATATCCGCAGCTCTTTAAAGCCCAAATTCCATTATGCTGACTTTCACCGAAACTTCAGAGCGGGGAAAGCCGTGGACTGAAATCATGAAAGTTGCAGACACAAATGGTGACAAATCATGAAATCACGAACTTTCGGTGAAAGTCGCCGACACAAATCACAAAAGTGGTGGACACAAACCATCTCGAGTTTCTCGACATGTTGAGATGTTTGCGACAAAGTCTGTAACAAGTCCACGACAAACCTTGCTCTGATGGAATTTAGTCCATTACAATGCACAAGAAAAGTTGGCGACAAAGTCCGCAGACTTTGTCGCGGACACAAATCACAAAAGTTGGCGACATGATTTGTGCTGCGAACTTCCATGATTTGTGTCCGTGACAAAAGTCGCGGACTTTGTCGCAAAGTCAGCGTAATGGAATTTAGGTTCAATTGAGCATCCTCACAGAGAAGGCCAAACTCTTGGTATCCGCTTTTAATATGATGACAGCTGGTCTTCCTTTAACATCCATTCTGTCTAGTTGTCTCAATTTCTATCATTATACACCGTGTCTCAAAAAAACAGTCAAAATTGTTTTGTCATAAGTTTGCCACATTTCTACTACTGTAATATTTTTTGGCACAAGGATGGCCATGGCCAAGACTATAAAATTATGTGAGGTGAACTCATTTACCACCTCACTTAATTTATGTCAATGCACTACCATGTGAAAAACAGAAAGATGCTCCAAATTGTTACATTACATGCTGAGTATTTGTACGAGATTGCTCACCTAAGCATCACCAATCCGACAGAGAGTGCCACTTGGTTTAATAATTATGTAGTATTAAATATTTTAGTGTGAAAATATCAGACAACAAAATAGCTGGCTGATGAGTTTAAAACATGTTTAATCGATGAGTAAATGCTGCTTAATCAGTCGATTGTTGATTCCACTATCACCCAGTGGCATTGCATCTAAGCCACTGTGTACGCAGTACACACTTTGCGCATAAACTCTAATAATGTGCAAGCAATTTCACATTTCACTTTACTGCATGCTAATTTAAGTAGTTAGAAAGTTTACTGATGAAAACAACTCAATGTTATGCAACAATTTGGAGCATCAGTGTTTCTCATGATAGTGTGTTGACACAAATTAGATGAGGTAAAAATGAGTGTACCTTACATAATACCATTGTCTTGGCCATCTTTGTGCCAGAAATTATCAAAGTTGGTAAAAATTTGACAGACAAAGTTCTGACAAAAACAACTTTGACCGTTTTTTTGAGACACTGTGTACATTGCTTGAACCATTCAGCATTCTATGTTCAGTCACCGAGCAAGCAGCTGAGCTCTGTCTATCTCTTCCTTCGGTCCGATCTCACACCCGTTTCATTTCTTCCATGAACCAAAAAGTCAAAATATAAAGTGCAAGTTGCAACACTCAAAAACATAATGTGTTTTTTTCTTTTAACAAATTATATGGAGCAAGTAAGGCTAATTTTACGTACCAAAAAAATCCTGTTTTCATTGGAGTCATTTGAATATGCAACTGCACCCAGTTTTTCGGACCAACAACATAGGACAAAATGGGTTTTTGATCTCACTACAGATTTCATACAACACTGTCATTAGGTCATGGACTGCACTACGAGTGTGTTCACGTAATAATAATTTTAGTATAAAAACGTAATAATAGATGTATTTGAGAACTAATGGCCAACATACAGCATCAGCTAATACCTGTGTGCATTCGTAAAACTTTACAAACACATTATATACAACATGTATAACCGACCTCGAGTAATCCTGATCACACCTGGTGCTACAACTCTGCTTACAACAAAGACAAACACAAAGCAGTTAGCAACACGGAATGAACGGAACGCGAAAAACGTACCGAGATGTTCCTCCGAGGTGTCCAGCTCCCACCTGCTCTTGTGATAACCCTGCTGACCAATAGGCGTCAACACAGTTTAACAGCAGTATGCATTCCTTACCAGGACCGGATTAACGCATAAGCCAACGACGCATGGCCTAGAGCCCCACGCTCTTAGGGGCCCTGCACTAAATACGATCAGTTGATTATCAAGTAAATAATTAAAATCACTGCCACCAGATTTTAACGCTAAAATGCACCAAATTCAATTTCAGTTGCGGCTCCAAACCAGACCCCACTTGGGGCTCACGGTGCTCCCCCTGACCTCCTAGCTGACTTTAAGGGGTTACATGCAATGGAATATACCACAATTTTTAAAAATTTTGGTCCTTTCATGAATGCTTAGATTGAAGGGAGCCCCACAAAATATTTCGATGTAGGGCACGTCGAAGCCTTAATCCGGCCCTGTTGCTTACACAGGTAACTACAGCTGACAAACACCTCGATACATTTACCCAAATACCAGCGTATTTGGGGTGTAGCGAAAGTGTGCTATATAAATGTCCTTAATAATAATAATAATAATTATATATTCTGCACAGGCTTGCATAATCTTGACACCACCTGGAATCAGTTTCAGCAAAACAATAGATCAGTTATCATATCTCTCCTCCTTCTCTGAATATAAAACGCTGGCAGAAAATTACAAAAACATTAACAGATTAAAAACTGCACAACTTTATTTCCAGTCAGCCTAACCTTCACATTAAACGATTATTTCACTGCCTATGCATAACAAATAATAAAACATATTTTTACAGTCACGTGCGTATTTCGCAGTGATGAGAGGTGAAATGGACATTGTAAGAGAACCCAATTAACAAAAAGCACACGACAAAATGAAGCACACGACATGAATTTCCAGTGATACAGTCACGTCGGAGGAGTCAACTGGTGTTTACCGGCGGTTCTACATCATCGTCGTCATCTTGACTCGCTGTATCAGCTGCACCGTTACCATTCCCATTGCCTTCCGCTGACTTCTCTTCCATTATATCCATGCTTGTGTCTTCCATTTCCACCTGTTGGCAACCAGTCCACTCCAGATTATAAACCAGCAAAAATACACAAATGCACAGTTCACTCCAAGTGTCACGCCTGCAGTGATACGGGCCTTGTAGGAGTTGAGAAGCCGACAGTGACCCGCACGTAACTAAGCAAGAGTAGTGCAGACAGATCTAGAAAGGTAGCACTCGAATGATGATAATTCAGGCGGAGTAGTTAAAAGGACTCTGGTACAAAGTTTGTGCACCTACAACTGCTTAAGTGTGAAGAGTGCATAAAGCAGAACGGTATTGCTCAACTTCAGAGATGCCGTCATCATGAAGTGGTCCAACGTCCCTGTCAAATTTACTTACCGTGCCCTTCATATTTCTAGCTGGAGCAGGCTGAGATGTTTTCACAAATCCCTGCAAAGCATTGATTTTGGTGAATACCTGACTAATGACTAACTTCTGCACATTGTCTGTCATTCAACATCTGACAGTAAGTCACTTGTACTGTGCTATTTTTATGACTTGACAGTTTATGTTTGTAGATTTGGTTTTTAAGGGCCGTTTTAAGAGCAGCTCTACTGTCCTTTCCGCACACCACACCTATTACTGTTCTACTACATTTACTGTACTTTATGCAGTTTGGCAAAAAAAAATTAATCAACTGATAGTTGAAATAACACAAAAATGTGTTTTAATAATAGCCAAGGAAAACACTAAAGGAATTGAGATGCATGTCACAGATGAGAAACTGAGATCATATGGGTTACGACAACAGAAATGGATGACATATGCTACAAAAAATACTTTCAGTCACTAGAATAGAAAAGATTCCACAGTGCTGACAAACAGGTACCTTTAATCATATTTTAAGGATTAAAAAAAACAGATGACTGTTGCTACCAACAAATCACTGTTATTGGTTAAATTTAAAAGTGCTCAACTGCTAATTATAGCACCTTATAACTTTTCCTGAAACTGTCAACGTTCAACTTTAATTCATACTACAAGCTGCAATGCAAAAAAATGCTGCATACTGACATTTTCAATAGCTGCCTCTTGTAGCAATGACCGTAAGTCTAGCTGCAAGTAATGCTTTGGCGTTGGCTCCCATCCATCGATCATCTACAGCAAAACAAGAAAAGCCCAGCTAATGCAAAGGGGAATGCGCGACAGCGATGCATGTGTGGAGGCCCGGTGCAAACGAAATCTAAGTTCACAACAATGTTTCATTTAGACTCGACGATGGATGATGCCTAGCGCCATATCCAGTGCATGAATTCCAACATTGGCAAATTTTTCCCACTCCCTCTCATTTAGCGCCCTCAGTCAAAGTGACCCCTTTCAAACTTATGGAAAAGCTTTATGGTTCCTGAAACTAGAGTCTTCCAGGCAGCCAACGGTGGAGATTTGGTGATCCTAGCTTGCACCGTTTTTGACTGATCCACCCGTGTGTCGAACAGACAAATAGACAGACAGAATTGGGATGGCTAAGACGCGCTACAGCAGTAGCTGCTGTCCTGTGTAAAAACAAGTCAACCACTGCAAAACGAATGAAATAGAATGTTATTACTATAACAGAAACAATGTATAACAATAACGTGTTTCCTTTAATGGTCTTATACTACTGGAAAGAAAGGGCAAGAAAAAAACGTTTCTTAAAAACTTGCTGTAGCAATACCTAAAATTCTCTCAAGTGGGGATTGTAGAAAACGTTGGCCAAATAAACAACAATAAATTAGCACTAATGTGAAGTAGTAATGGTAATCAACTTAAAACTCAGAGGTGTAAAAGTGACGTATTTGTGTTTTGTGAGACACAGACTAAACAAATCACAAAATATATTCAATAAACATATAAAACAAAAAAAAACAAATAAAAGACAAAGGTTCTCCCATCAAGATACCACCCTAATCTAGATTACTGCCTGAAATGCAGGCCAGACAGCTGTAAGTCACAAAAAATGGCGACACTGAAAACAAGCTGCGACGTACCTTCTGTAGCTCGGGCTGTTTACGCTGATGAGTGTTACGTCTTGTGCAGACGGCAACATCGGCCATAACCTCAGCCACGTACACCTTAAGTGAGCCAAGCATGCAAACAAGTCAATACATTATGTTTCACAGACTGTGACAGAAGCATTGCTTCTGACAGAAAAAGGGGCTGCTCATCTCCCAGAAAATGGCCATTGAGCCCGTAGTAGAAGTAAGGCTGTACCGAATAGTAGATTTTACTATTCAGCCAAATAAGAATAATTTATGATATTATTGGGCCGAATACAAATAGCCGATGCAAGTTCAAACACTGCACAATGCCCTGTTGTCGCAGTGCATTGAAAAATTTCCAAATCGGACATTTGAAAATCTTTCAAACAGACATTTGATACAACAAAGATTACTGATATTAACGAAACATGACAGTGATCACAACAGATTCGTGACAGTAAGCAACTTAAGTGTTCAGGAAATGCCATAAAGCATCACGTGTGGGCTGAGACAGCAGCAGCACGGTCTAAGGCTAAATCAGAAACAACCAGCAGTGACGGCACAGTGCTTATTATTCGTATTTGGCCTGTTTTCTGCATTACTATTCGACCGAATATCAATACACTATTCGGACTACAATTCGGACCGAAAAGAATACGAATAGAATATTCGGTACAGCCCTAGCAGTAGGACAGACCACTGAGTCCGTGACGCATGGCCAGTGCGACGCCAGACTGACGGTTACCTTAACAGCCGGATAGGTGACTCTCCATGCACAGATAAACCATCTCGGTACATAACAACGACCAAGGTCAACTCAGCCTTCTATCGCTTTGGGATAAGACAGCACCAGCCTGCTTCGCTGGGGTTAAAAAGCGGCACATTCACCTGTGTCCGGTGGCAGGTTAACACTGTGTGATCCCATATGGCAGGTGACACTCGGCTCAATGGCTGTGAAATGGGTTCACGTGAAGAGCCAAACACAACCTTTAAGCCCTTTTAGCAAAGAAGGATCCAAAGCCATCTACAAGTACACCGGCTAGCACATCAACATGATATTTAGGGTCCACAAGGTGATGCAAAAATTCTCAATTATCACAGCAATACCTCCAAGTAAGAACTGACCTGAAAGCCCTTAGACATGGCGTAGCTCCAGAACTCATCGAGCTGTGCAACTTTATCAAAGACGGCATCGACAATGATGAAGCTGAAGTAGCAGTCATCAATCTGTCGCTTGAAGCTCTTCAAGAAACTCACCTGATACGATGCTTCCATCGCAGCATCGTACTCGTACTCCATCACCTCGAAACAAAACGCAAATTAATGTATGTACAGATCAAAAATAAATTCTATTAATAAAAACTTCAAAAGTGCAGCATAATAAAACAAGAAATCTGAGATAACGCTCTGGCAGTTCCTGTTCGCAGGTCATCTTGGTCTATCACCATCCATTTCGTCTCAATTCACTCTTTTGCAGCTAAAAGTTGCCAAAAAATTACTTAAAATCAATATTTTTAGGGTTCAAGGTCATTCAAAGTCATCGTTGTTGACACGCCCAAGAAGCTCGTTGCCAGTGCTTGTTATGATATGTTATTAGAAGGGTACCCCTCTTTGACATTCGTGAGTGCGCGCAGGCCTCTTTGAATCTAGAGGGTCCGGACTTGGACTGCTAAAATCAACATTCAATGAAAAAAATTTCATATGCAGGTTTTCTTGGTCGATCTTCAGCCACTTCGGTGCAATTCACTCTTGAAATGCGTGTCGCAGCACAAAATCGCGAAAAATTCACGAAAACCCCCTATTTTGAGGGTTCAAGGTCATTCAAAGTCATCGACGTTGACATTTCTAAAAAGCTCGTTGCCAGTGCTTGTTATGATAAACAGCACGTCGGTGCAATTTGCAATTGCATGTTTTCACTGGGGGTTCTTGGAGTTTATGAAAATTGCCAGGAACTGACCATTTTCTTTACTTTCTTGCCAGACTCTGGATCAGTGACAACTCTCTCGACTTCGACGACAAAGTAGTCGTCAAGGCAAAGCATTCGTGGTGCGGTGCCACCATTGGCAACTTCCTTGTCCTGTCAGACAACATCCAAAACCAATTAAATTAATAACACACAAAACACTGCACTGCACTGCAGAAAAAATAAAGCACAAACTCCTCCACCACAACTGTACACCAAATGTATCACCAATATGGAGCCACAAATTGCACCCATCCATCCAAATTCTAGGGGTCACTGCCCACCCCCCCCGCTGCATTTAGACCATAGTCACCAGCATAATTCAAAGCATGTAGGCTGTGGGGGTATACTAAGCTTAACACTCAACAATAAAAAAAAGTCATCTGGAGGAAAATTCCAATTTTGAAGTCACAGTCAAAGAAACAAAAATTATAGACTCCACGAAACATTACGCAGAGTTTGATGATGGCCAGTAATACATACACACATATGTTTTTAAAAAGTGGACTAATGTTTCGGAAAAGTGCTAAACCACTGTGTAAACCTGATATAAGAGCCAGGGAAAAAGTTTAGTTTGGAGAAAAGGAACATTTAAACAAATGTGACTTTAAATGGTTGCAGAAAACAGGCAGTGTGAGAGCAAAAGTGGTGTCATGCGGCAGAATGTTCTAGAGTTCACTGCCCGCCCATGGTTGTCAGTCGTGTTGGTCTGACAGTCAGTAGATCCGATGACGACAAGCGCAGGCGCCGGCGGTTGGTGTCGGCGACGCAACATATGTCATCAGCTACGTAGTGTGGCGCCAGACCATGTAAACATCGGAAGATGAGAACGGCGAGTCTGAAGTCAACATGCTCTCTGGACCGTAGCCAATGTAGCTTTTGCAAAACAGGTGTGGTGGGTGTGTTCGCATGGACTTTTTCGGTAGATCAGTCTAACAGCAGCATTAAGAACTGACTGTAGTCAGCGGTGACGGTACTCTGGCAGTCCGGTGAGCGTGGCGTTGCTGTAGTGTAAACGTGGCATGATGAGCGACATGTCGTTAAGTTACAATTTTTAAAAAGCATAAAACAAACTATAAAATACTGCAATGGAACAAAAAGTCGGTTTAGGAAATCAATGTCTTGTCCTAGACATCAACAGCAGTGAAGGTCACCTTGAGCAGCTTGCTGACGTAAGTCTTGCCGGCACCGGGGGGTCCACGTATTATGACGACGATGTGATCTGGTCGGCTGAACCGACTCGGTGATACTAACAGATCATCGACTTGAACAATCTCCTTGCGGGTTTCCGGAGCGGCTGCTCGCGAAGGCGGTGGAGGCATCCGCGGCGACTCTCCACGAAATCCTCGCGACTCTCTACTCATGACACAGCAATGCGACTTTGAACTATGCGGTTCAAGATGAAAAACCCACCTACTTCATTAGCTTATTACCACACCTCAAAATGTCTCCTCGTCAAATGGTGTTGAGGCCTACATATGTACAAGAGCTTCCACTAGCAAAATCAGTTGTTACGGAAGAAGTGTCAACAAATCAGTTAATAAAGTCATAATTTGATTAATTCTTTTAGTTACTTCGTTAATGTTTCAACCTAAATTTATTAGTTATAAATTCTCAGGTATGCATTTGTTCATGATGCTATTCATTGTTTTTTTTTGTTTACAGACACAGATGCACAAATCCGTTATATCATTTCAAACATATGGCTGCAAACACATGGCGTGGCGTAGTTGGTAGCGCGTTTCGGCCGAAACGAAGTTACTCTACGCCGGGCCCGGTTAGCACTGCGATGGGTGACTGCCTGCGGGCAGGTAAACCATCTCGGTGCAAAGCCTGCCAGCTAGGTCGACTCAGCCTTCTACCCTCCGTGGGACGGTAAAATGAGTAGTAACTCATTTACATGAGTTACGGAAGGTGGGGACCTTGGTACAGCTGATTGGGGTTGCCTAGCCAGCCGCTGCGCCAGCCTGTGCCTGCAGGCTGCACGCGACGGCTGTGCGGCAGGCGGCTCTGGTTAGTGACGAAAGCGCATTAGAGGCGTGTTTGCGACGATGCACTATACAAATTGACGACCTTTACCTTTTTTTACCTTTTTTAGTTTTCTAACAAGAAAAAACAACAACATGTATTAATAAAAAGGTATACAACGTATGATAATAACTCACCGATTTGTCAAGTCGTCTGTTTCTCTATTGGAACGACCCGAGCTAAAACCATGTGGCCGATCTACGTCAAAACCGCTTCCCCTCGTTGGCAGATATCTATCACCTCCATGAGATCTGCTCATTGGACCTTCACACCACACAATAACTCCACACATCAACCAACAATGCAGCAATAAACTTTAAAATTAAGAAAATACTAAGGTACTAAACTGCTGCTCTGCTAACTACTAATTACAATTCTTATTAACTATCGCATTTTCTAGTTTACTAGTTGAGTAAAATAACACTTAAATCGACAAAAAAGCAGACTAAACTAATTAGCAATCCTTCAGAACTGATCACATGATCACAACTCTAAATGCAATACAGTACTGAAAAGTTCCGAAAAACTTCCCTGTCTATATTTAGCACATAAGAAAGTAAGTAGTTTACTAAATACGTTTCAGACATGTACCATAGGCATACAAGTATAGAATGCTATAAACAAAACTAAACACTAAATGCAAGCAATATAATTGCAGTAAGTTAAGAGGGAATAGGCAGAGATAGAATAGCTGCACGATCAAAAGATCAGCTCACTTCTGTCTCGAGGTGCGTCGTGCCTCCATGGCGGTGACCGACTGCGTGGTCGAAAACTTCGACCTTCATAACCCGGCTCATCTCCAAACTGTCGGCCATCGCCTCGGTGCAGACTGGGCGCGTCGCCTCGACGCAGACTGGGCGCGTTGCGATACTCACGCCTAGCATCGGGACTTTGCTGCCGCCAACGATCATGCGACGGCTCATCTATCGCTCGGTGACCATCACCGTCATCTCTGCTCAGACAAACACATCACAGATTACAACAACACTAATGCACGTAGACTAGCGCCAGTACATCAAAGTTCACAGCCCCATTGTCCATGGATCTGCCCTCTCTGCAGATTCATAATCCACGTGCAGTCTTGAGACTGAGCCAAACTTTTTCGTGGTTCTCCATCACTCTACTTCCGGTCTTCTGAAGATGCTCCATCGAACTCTGGGGTCACACACGACTTGAACCAAAAAGCATCCACCTTGTTAACGTTTCACCTGTTCAAACAATCTCAATCTTTCTTTCTTAACCACAAACCTGGCTGATTTCAATCACAACCAATACATCTGAGATGTAAACGTAGTGCCCAAATCTAACTTTAACACATTACCTTATGACTAATTCACAACTCAACAACGTATTACTAGATGAAGATCACAGGAGACTAAACACTGTTACTGGGTAAAATAAGATTCAGACAAGAAATAATTTAGATTGTAACCAATCTAATGTACTCCTCGCACGTATTATTTTCTTTTGTATTATTTTGACTGTTTTTTAGTTCCTTTCTTTTCACACTGCAAATAGCGGTGCCGACAGCATCACCTTGTCGACAGCATCAACCGTGCAACTGATGTCATAACGTCACGTGACCCCAAAAGGTCAAACTCGTGACCCCATTATCTTTGAGGCGCCATACCTCCATAACAGTGTGAAATAGATGCATGGTCTTGTCCATAGTGACCATGCGTCTACCTAGCACTGTTACGGAGATATGGCCGTTTGAAGTTCTTCCAGGAAGGCTCTTCCAGGAACAGAGGTCGGTCATTGGTTGGTCGACGGTCAGTCGGTCCTCAATATTACACTGATCTTATATATTCCTCTTTGCTATGTTAGAAACATAGCGTGCGAGGAGTAAAAATAAAAGATTTATTGAGAACAGCACAAGTTACCTGAAATGTCTGGGTGGATCATCTCGAGTGCCCTCTGGCGGCTGACCATGTCCATAGTCTATAACACGAGCTGCTTCTGCAGGCCGTGGCAGGTCAAAACCTTACGACATACAGTGATAATAATGTCACTACTCACTAGCAAGCAATGCAATAAACCATGTGCTGCATACTGACTGCTACTGAACATTCTAAGCAGGAATGCACTGTGTTATTAGCGACTGTGTTATCATTGCTGCACATTTTACATTGTTGTTCAGCCATTCCACTATCCAGCCGCAAATAAGAAATAAACTCACTGTTCAAGAAACACTTATGACAGTGCCGATGACCCGACACTGCTATCGCTACCATTATTACTGTTTCTGTTCACTCAGCCGATTATTTTGCAATTTACCACAGATTAGCTGAGGACTTAAAAGATTATCTCATTAATAAGTTCCTTACAGGCAGACGTTGTCATTATGCTAAACCAATAAATCAGTTCAGATCAGTAACAGTACACATGTTTCATGATATCTAATAATTAACACTATGACGGCTATGCTCGTGCACAAAAGCTGCATGGAAACATCTCCGTCTTTAGCTGGCTGCTAGCAAACTGTCCGACCATGTCACTCTCAGCACTGAATAAACGACTACTTTTGACCAAAAACAAAACAGCAAGCAGTTATGTCAGTAAAAAGTACCAAATGGTGGCACACGAGGAGGAAAGCCATCATCATCTGGTGGAAATGGACGTTCACCGGGCCGGGGCAGAAACCTAGGTCCTCTAGCACCGCCTCTGTCACACCAACAAGCAAAACAAAATACAATGTAGCTAGTCAAAGCTACAGCAAGAGATAGTGAGCTAAAAATTATCACCATAACCAATGAAAATGAGAAATAAACTATTATACACAGCAACAATAATAGCATCATTATTGATAACAATACTTCATTCAAACAAATTTAATAACACATTATAACTATGTACTGTATGCAATTATTACTCTAATTATTACTCTATTCAACCAAACTGCAACATAACACGGGAGACAAAAAATAAACAAAAAACAAGAAAAAAAATTACAAAAATAAAAAAACAAGCAACTGCAGTACTGCATAACTGCACAGGTGCATGTTGAACAAGAACTGTTCAGGTTATAATGTAACTTAAAACTTCTGAAAGCTAAAACTTTTGACAAATTACAATGACGAAATACAAGGATGTATAAATAGCGCTAAAAACAAATGGGTAAAACCCGAAAAAAGACCTAAATGCAGGATGCATTGAGTCATCACGCTCCCAGTCTAATGGAGGACGTCTGTCATCAGGGAACCTTCGATCATCATCAAAATTCCGTGGTCTACCAAACTCGCGATCCCGGAAAAACCGGTCTTCACCACGATCTGGAAACTCTCGTTCCTCTCTCCGACGTCTGCCAAACCTTTCCTCATCTTCCGGAAACTCCGGGAACCTCCGAGCCTCATCATCGTTCCAGCGAGGACCTCGGGGGAAATCCGGTCTGGGAGGAAAGTCACGTTCAAATTCCTGCAAAGTCACAGATTGCTCACAACAAACAATGTAACTCTGTGGTTACTTTCAGGGTTCTTGTTGAAAACAATACAGATTTTAATAGCTGCTTAACACTAAATACCACAACAATCATGCAGATGTGACCGAGAGAAAAGCAGAGCAAATTATCAACCAATCAGAAGCAGCAGTTAGCAGGAATCAAATTAGATGCTGGCTGGAACAGATACCACAGACCAAGGAATTTACACGGTGTTTCATAAAAGAACCCCTTTTTATTTTTTTCATAATTCACTCAAATGA
>Ga0209671_1000095_pt1 | contig 38743 bp, 36 predicted proteins | sample WorMetHERISLAND2_2_FD_187401 | JGI IMG/M metagenome (GOLD analysis project Ga0209671, IMG submission 187401) | Marine gutless worms symbiont microbial communities from Max Planck institute for Marine Microbiology, Germany - Olavius geniculatus... | ecosystem: Host-associated > Annelida >...
GACCACGTGACTGTCCTGAGGCCTGGCAATTTTTGAGGGGTCCGTCCAGGAATCGAACCCAGGACCTCTCGCTCTGTTGGAGTTGACCTGAGTCCAACACTCTAACCACTCGGCCACCGAGCTCCATTCGTGTACAGATGCACGAACAGATATAACCTGGGTTTTCTGTGAAGTTTTTGTTGCCAGAAATTTTAACTTTTTATTAGTATGGATCGTTTGTTCACACATACACAGTTTTCGCCTGCTGATGCATCTCACCTACAGTGCGGCGTTTTTCGGCACTGTGCCATTTGCATCGATTGTTATGTACTGCTACAACAACAACTACACTGTGTCTCAAAAAAACATCCCCAACATTTTCGACTGTAACTTGAAAAGCAGTTACCAGATTTTGATAATTTTTGGCAGGAATATTCCTGACACAACTTGCCATCAAATGACAATTCAGTTGCCCACCTTATCCAACGTTTGTTTCTGCACTACCTGGGGAAACCACAGCCAGCGAAATATCACTTTTTATCCAATGCGATATGATTGCCTAATTAACATAATGCGTAAAAACACATTTTGTTCACATTTCTGACACTTTGGCTGACATTTCATCAAATTGTCCATTTTTCACTGCCTGCAGTAAAAATGCTCAAAATGTTGGCCCATTATGCGAACACAGGCAAGAAGATGCTTTCTCCATTCATTGACAGCAGTATCGATAATGTTCTGATCCAGACCAATCCAGGCTGTACCAGTCGCTTCTTGACTTCACAAACATTCCTAAATTTCATCTGGTAGACACACTGCTGCATGACAGTCAAACCTTGTAATAGACCAACTGTTGGGGCCCACAGATTAGAACAGATGAAATTTATCGACGTTTTTCATTCATTTTAACATGTATTATGCTTGGTCTAATTTCCCAGGTAGTGCAAAAGCAGACATTGTGTGAGGTGGTAACAAAAACACTTATTTAATAGCCAGCAGTGTCAGAAATATTTCTGCCAAAAATTATTAAAATCTGCTAACCTTTCTTCAAGTTATGATCGAGAATGTTGGGGATGTTTTTTTCAGGTTTTCTGTTTATTTCAACACATATTTCGCTTGATCTGCTTTCTCTAGGTAGTGCAGAAGCACACATTGAGTGAGGTGGGCAACTAAATAGTCATTTTATGGCAAGTTGTGTCAAGAATATTCATACCAAAAATTATCAAAATCTGATAATTGGTTTTAAAGTTACAGTCAAAAATGTCGGGGATGTTTTTTTTTGAGACACAGTGTAGATCTGCTACACAACTACTGCACTGTGTCCGGAAAAAACATCCCGGACACTTTCAATTGTAATGTAAAGAAGGATTATCAGATTTGAATAATTTTAACACCAATATTTTTGACACAAATGACAATCAAATGACTGTCTCTAATTTCCACCGCACCCATTGTCTGCTTCTGCACTACCTGGTGAAACAAAACCAATGAAATATTGCATTTTTATCCTATAATGCCTATTAGGGTTTTCCCATGTAGTGCAAAACTAGTGGGAACTAGAATGGTCATTTGATGGCAAGTAGTGTTAAAAATGTTTGCACCAAAAATTATTAAATCATGTCAATGTTCAAGTCACAATCGACAATGTTGAGGATGCTTTTTTACATATCTCTGTTCATTCAAACTGATATTTCATTGGTTTTGTTTTGCCCAGGTAGTGCAGAAGCAGACATTGGGTGAGGTGAAATACTGAACAGTCATTTGATGGCCAGTTATGCCAAAAATAATCGTACCAACAACTTGGATATCTATTCTTCAAACGACAATCAATAGGGTTTGGGATGTTTTTTTTCCAGACATGGTGTACTACTGCTACAACTGACCGAGTGGAGTGTAGCCAGCAGACACTTGTACAAGCTGAGCACATCCAGTTGTAGTGCGGGGCCCATCGCTGTGCTGTCGACATGCAAACTCATGTGCTTGCTGTAGGTGACTCGTAGCTGTAGAGTGCAAGTTATCAACAGCTGATCTACGTGTGTCACTAGTGCCTCAAATTTCTCCTCATCCAACAGAACTTCATCAATCTGTAACCAGCACCGCCAAAATCACCAATCAAGAATTTCCTCTCCTGAGTCAAATGATGCCACCAGGTGTTCCCCATTCAAAGCTGGTGTTTTCGTACCTGGTCTGTTTCAGGGGGCACTGAAGCAACGTCCGATAGCAAAAGTTGTATTGCTAATCTAATAATGATGTAACACTACACAACAAAATTTTTTTTAAAATTCTGTTCAGTGACACCTGCATAGAGTTCAATAAATCAAAAAATAAAATCTAATCGTTATTAATTACTATTATTTATGTAGTTCCTAATTTTTCATCTATTTTTCTTTCTTTTTTGTTGTGCTACCAATGTTGGTGAATAAAAGATTGTCAAAAACACATTTGTACATGGTAGTGCCGCATCACTAACCAATCGCAGGCACTTTACCCTGGTTGCTGTGGGAACGAAAATGTCAACAATTTAACACAAGATGTAACTTAACTTGACAACTGACTGAATGCAAAACTATCTATCCCATGCAAAATCTGTCTAGCCAGCTACTGCTACGTAGCTCTGAGACTGCATACAGACAGTGATTGACCTGATGCAAGGCTTGTAGGCTCGTCTGTATGTCATTGCTAGCGATCTGTGAAATGACCAAATCAACCGCGGACTTGGCATCAGTGGAAGTGTGAAGCAGCATCACTGCAGGAGATGGTGGACGTATCCTAACGTTAAACATAAACAGGCAGATACACACGCACAGATATACACAGACACAGAGACATAGACATGGATGTGCCAATTTTTAGCTGCAGTATGTCAACGATCAAGATCACCAAATGTTAAAAACAGATGCCCATATACATCAAGACGAGGCCTGGCGACATCTCTGCTTGTTCAACAAACCCAGGCAAATGTCACTATCGCTGTCATTGCAGCAATTATCTCCACAACTAGATGCACCACTGAAGGAATGAATAAATGAATGAACAGAATGAAGCCAACCAGTCAGTTACCTGGTGACAGGGAGCTTGACCGGCTCATCAAGTATGTCATGCAGGTCTGGCTCCATGAGCTGCGGCACTTCGTAGCGATCAGCTGCGCTGTCGTTGTCACCAAGCTCCAGTCGGAACTGACCGCTGACCCCAGCCGGCACTCTTGACTCACTGCAAGTCAGCAAAGACAGCAGCTTGAGAGTAGAACATTTGGCAAAACATCCTATCAACTGTCAAGGGAGTCAGACTCTATTCCGAAAGATGCTATTCCAACTGAAATTGATGTCGGCAGACACGGCATTATGTTTTGCATTCACATTCAGCAAACAGTGACAATGTCCCAGGGGAGTCCTCACGATTTTGCACTTGAAATTAAAATTCGGTTTTTGCTTACAGTTACAATTAGGGTTAAGGTTAGAGTAAGGATTAAAAGTTAAAGTTAGGGTTAGCATCTTTCAAACATTTGTGTGACAATAATGCCCACCACAAGTTAGCGTACAGTATAAGTAATACGTCCAACGCTGGTGGATGTAAATACAAAACTTGCCAACTGGCTATCCAGTGATGGAGCATTATGAAGAACTTTGTAGTTTGTGATTAGGATGTTTTGCCACAGAAAACTGTAAATATAATGCTTTGTCATCCTGCCCTTGAGCTACTGGACAGACTAACCAACACAACTAGCAAACAGTGGCTTGCATGCAAGATTTCAAAAATATTTCACAGCCATCTGTCAAGAACTGAACAAGTCTAACCATAACCCTGACCTTTGACCTTTCAAACTAAAGATCAGCACACCGTACTTACTCCTACCCTGCGAAATATTCACAACAATTTTGTTTTTTTCTATGCCATTTAGTGTTAAAGCTAAAAGCCCACACATGCCAGGAAGATTGATGTATAGACTTCAAGACCGATAATGTGGTTTATTAGAGTGCGTGCAGTGCTGCATAATAACACTTACTAGCAAGAGACAATGGACATCTAAACTAACTCCAGCATCAACTGTTAGAAATTTCATCAGTAATGAAAACTCATTATCTGTGCTGAAATACAGTAAAGCTTATGCTTTTGGGTTTGTCATTTGTATGCAAGATAACTCAAAAAGATATTAACGGATTATGATGAGTTTTTTAGAAGTGATGCAAATGGTTCAAGTAAGTACCGACTTGACTTAAGCGATGGTCCAAATTCTCTCGTGGATTCTGGATCATCTATAATTCTTTACCATCAGTAGGTAAGAAGTAAACTGACACTCTGTCATGTTCACCAGGTGGCAGTACTATTCTGACAGAAGTCCGAGATCTTAGATCACTTCTAGCTAATAGTGAATTAAGACCAAACAATTAAGAGATACACATCTGCATCAACAGCTGAGTATGTCTTGCACCTATGCTCTAAATGTACAACATGGCAAGCTGAAATGTCTTACGTTCTGTTCTGAATGGTCACAGTACCAGTCTTCACTGCAGGTATTCTCGGCTGTTTCTCTTCTGGTGACATTCTTGACGATGGCTGCACCATCTGTGCTGAAGACGGCCGAATGGACTTTGACGATCGCTTTATTCTTTCTTCCAACATGCCTTGCTCCTTGTCGTTCAGCTAACAGACAATGCAATGTAATAAGATAAACACAGTAGCAATAGACAGAGTTGGAAACTTGCACTGTAGGTGAGTGAGTGAGTAGGGTTTAACATCCCGCCCGACACAGTATAGGTCATTTCTGGGATGGCATTTGCCGGCAAAATTGCACATACACATAATAACGAAACAAAAAGTTTAACCTTCATGAAACACAAAACACAAAAAACGACGGAAACCTAAAGTTGCAAGAACTGCCGATTATAATTGTGCATCTGTATCGAAAATGTCATTTCTAGTAATCTTCCTTGTTTTCCTCCAGACAGTCATCAATCTCATAATGCTGTCTATTGGAGATCACACCAAGCAGCCTGGCTCCATCAACTCAAGTAAAAAACTTTATAATATCCAGCAACACAAAGTTTAGGCCTCGACAATGCAGGGGCAGTATGCTCATGTCTCCACGAAGTGAACCAGCATAATCCAGTTCTAAAACTTCATTAAAAAATCTCTACTTAACACACTGAATGGAGACAAATTAGACAATCAGCAATAACCTGTGATAACTCTGAGAAGATAATTCAAATGCTTTTCAGCATTTGCTCAACAATGTCTATACCTGTATAATTTATATGGCTAAATTTGGGAGACTAAACATGAACTCAAAACATATCAATTAACATACCTAAAACACAGACTCAAAACGTCTACTAATCTTTTAAAATAGAATACTATTATGAATAGAGTTTCCATTCCCGGGCACCTGGAATTCCTGCAAATTGTTTGTTCCCGTTTTCCCAGGAATTGAACAGCCAGAATCCTGGAGAAAATGGAAATGCAAAATTGCCGTAAAGGCCATAAAATAATCACAGGAAGAAAGACAGATGTTGTTTCATCGTGGCGCGGCTCATGCTGTTTCTAATGTTGCATGGCGCGTGGTGTGTGGAAGGCAGGAACTGGCTGCTGCTGCACTGCACAGTGCCCCAGAGGGCCCAGACTGGCTACTTAGAGGGCGCTGGGCAGTAAAGCAGCAGCCAGTCTCTCCATCCCGCTGGGTGGCTGGGTGGACTGGACAGCAGTCAGCACCTAATGAAGCTAGTGTGAATGAGAGTGTCAATGGCACTGCACGCCTTGTTCTATCTCTCCTTGTTTCGTTGGTACTGCCACTGATTTGCTGGCTGGTTTGTCAAGTGACAGTCTCATGTATGCCAGCACTGATGGGTTGGCAGCTCACTGTCGTCGAACTGCTATGCTGGTAATCGTCGCCGTCATTAACAGTCTAGTTAACCTGAGAAGATCATGACTGGCTAAAACGCTCAAACAGATAGTCCAAGTCACAGAGCAGTGAACGCAGCCGCGACGTCATGGTCCATTCAGTGACAGCAGCAGTAGTAGGCCTAGCATCTGGCTTCTCCTTCACATCGCTCAGCTAAAGACAGAATACACATGTGATGTGCCGCTGACCGTTGATGATGCATCGCATCCCAGCACTGAGTTGGAGGAGTGGGTGTTAATACACATATCAGCTTCCCAGCCCCTAGCATTCAGGCAGCAGCAGATAGGCACCTGCAGCTAGTAGTACAGCAGTAGATGTCATTCCCGGGTGCCCGGGAATGAATATGTGCATTCACGAATTCCCGGGAATAAAAAAGGGGTCCGGAAATGGATTCCCTAATTATGAGCAAGGCATACTATAAGCAATATTGTTAACATTTTATGCACAAGCTGAAAAGTATCACATCATCATTTGCCATCAGTAAAGTAACTCAATGCAGGCTATGTTTACCGAGCCGATATGCTTGAAGACATTTTCGCCGACAAGATGATAAGCAACAACGACGGCATTAAGAGCGGCCGAGCGGACGCTGTTGTCACGGTCAGATATCTGCTGTGCAATGAGCTTCAATGCAGCTGCTGGACTCGGCTGACAAACTGAGATGCCGTTTGCTTCAATCAGACAGCCAAGCTCATCCAGACATTCTGTCATGACATCCAGACACATACATACAAAGAACTTCATCACCAAAACCAGGACCATAATCAAATAAACGTTTACTGGCATACCGACAAGACCTGAAACCAGTGATAGAGGTTTAGGTTTAAAAAATACAGTTAAAAATAGGATTAGGGTTAGAACAAGGGATAGGGTTAGGTAAGGGTTTAGGCTGAGGTTATGGTCAGGCTGAGGTTATGGTCAGGGTTAGGGTTCATGTAGTTGGGTAGTTTTGAAATTCCCAGTTTTGTTAGTCCAGGTTTTGACAGGTAACCAGGTTTAATATGGCCAAAATAAGAAGCATTATTTCTACACTGTGTCCCAAACAGAACTTGCCATCAGTTTCCCACCTCACCCAATATATGCTTCTGCATTACCTAGGGAAAGCAGATCAAGCAAAATGTGTTGAAATAAACAAAAAAACCTGAATAAACATACCCAACATTATCGATCGTAACTTGAATAAAGATTAGCAGATTTTGATAATATTTGGGAGAAATATTTCTGACACAACTGACTATTAAATAAGTTTTAGTTTCCACCTCACCAAACGTCTGCTTCTGCACTACCTTGGGAAAGCAGACCAAACATAACACATGTTAAAATAAATGAAAAAAAGTCAATAAATTCCATCTATCGTAATCTGTAAGCTCCAACAGCCAGTCTATTACAAGGTTTGACTGTCATGCAAGTTGTGTCAGAAATATTTGTACCAAAAATTATCAAAATCTGAAAATTAGTTTTCAAGTTACAGTCGAAATGTCGGGGATGATTTTTTGGGGACACAGCGCAAAACCATGTTAGTAAAGTTTCTAATAAGTACACAGAGATATGAATGACTAAAGAATTGAAAAGCTGCATCAAGACCAACAGCGGCAGCCTGCATTGGTAACATATGAAAAAAGGTCATACCAGTTCAAAGATGAGTTAGGAAAATTATTGGCAGAAATGATCAAAGTTGAAATATGCTGAATGAAAATATTTGGTTCACTGTTGCTAAACATAAAGTAGACTATGACATCCAATATATTCACCCATGCGAAGTTTGGCATTCTTTGACTTGAGCCCGTCGATGATGTATGTGAACATTTTCGGTGGTGCATAGACGTGACATATCAGCTGCATTATTGTCCGCACGTCTTTACGTATGTTGTCTTTTGGATCACCAACCTGCAGACACATTTAACCGTGCCACATTAATTAATTGCCACCTACCTGCCTCAAACATACAGTGCAATTAAAACTGCAACAATTAACAACTAAAAAATTTTCAACGATGAATAAAATTTAATTAATTATACTTAATCAAATTCAAATCTTTGACAATGGATTATACTGTATACAATGGCAAGCATCTGAAAATCAATAATCTCTTTCTCCAGAGAATGCAAACATTCTAGTTTGTCTACAAAACTGGATACAAATATTTGCTGACTGTGTCTCGGCGCATTTCTGAGAACTTATGAAGCTGCTAAAGAAAAACATGCATATTCTTGCCCAGGGGCCTAATTTACAAAACATTGTAAAACAATCATAAATTGTCGTAAAATCTTCGAAACTTCGTCGTATCTTTGTTGCAAATCAACAAGTTACGATGTTGTAAGAATGTCGTAAAAACATCGTATCGGAATTCTGGAAGCCGATTTTATGACTTTGTAACTCTCTTGCAATTCTGTCATAACTCCGTAGTTGCTAAAATTAGCCAGCCAATCAACTGCCATTACGATGACCTCAGTCACGACCAATTGTGATGCAGTGTCATTGAGCTGGCTGCTCCCGCCGTTGCCAACGGTTACCAATGTAAACAATAACAAGTAAACTGATTTCACGCCAATTTCACTGCAAGTTACCGCAAATGAAATTTGTACATATTACAGCACTATATGAGAATTATATACTGATGAAAAATCAAAATAATTACTGCATGCAGCTGTTGTACATTTTGTTGTAACTTTCTCGTACAATTTTTTTTTGTAAATCACACTTTATCTTAAATCTGTCGAAAACCTGCCGTACGCTGTACCATTGTCATAAATTTGTCTTACAATGTTTTGTAAATTTGGCCCCAGTTACCACTGTCAATGTTACCATAGTTTTATTCAAAATTAATCACTAATTAATCATTATTTTTTGAAAAGTTAACAATTAAACATTTTCCAACGGATACCAGCCAGAGTAACAACTGCATTAACAAGCATTCAATTCTAGTCATGGCTACAGAGTCAGCAAAACAAATGAGACCAAAAACCAAAAACCTTGTTGATGAGATACGGAATGAAGCTGACAGCCTCCAGTTCATGCAGATGATATCGCTCAGTGGCGGCCATGTTAAGCAGCACAAGCAGGTACTCGAGCTGCTTCATCAACACTGTTGTATTGGTGTCAAAGAAACGCAGCGTGTGCCACTTGAGAATCAGGTCAATGTTGGATATACATGCCTCACTGTCCACCTCACACATCTGTCAACCAACACAACCACCAGACTGACCAATATACAGACACGTTCAATCCACGGTCGACATTTCACACCACTTTTCACAGCACTCCACGTCCATCTTGCAGCTATGCACCATACCAGTAGTAGTATAATAACAAAATACTAGCAAAATGTAATGGAAAAGTCAAAATCTATCAACAATTTGCCACTGACATAAAAAGTGAATTTTAAGTGCTGAACAGTCCTGCGGGGTAGTGCGTAGTGACTAGTAACTGGTACATCAGCATTAAATGAGGCATTCTGTGCCATATACAAGGAAGGCTGAAACGAATATTGAATACTAAATTTTGAGCCTAAATTTAGGTGTGGCTAAACATATTTCCGTTAGGTAAGACATGACAGAAAAAACAGATCCAAAACCTTTGTCAGAGTGTCGAGAGCCTTGATGTGATACTTGAAGTCGAGATGAAACATTTGCTCCATCAATGTCTTGCTGAACGTCGGCTCCATCTGCACTTTGAGCTGGTCAATAAACTCAGGCCGAGGTGTCGTGAAGTTCCACCGCAGAACCTGTAAGCAAATACACATTATTAACTAGCAGTGGTGATGACTGAGAAATTTTCTGGCTTTAGAAAAAAAGTGATAATTTTGCAGAAAATGCATGCTTTTGCTTAAAACTTAATAAGTTTACTCAGCTGACAGGCTCAGTTATAAATGGACTGTAACTGTCTGTTATATCCATTCCTGTACACAGACAAAGATGTTCATGTTCTCTGATCTGACTGTTGTTCTGCGAGTGCCAGTTATCACATGCAACTTAGGACGTTTTCTTCGAAACCTGAGTAATCGAAAATTTAACTAACAGTTTAAAATCTTTTAGTGAATAATCGTGCAATTAACTTCCGTACTTCTACATGTAACAGATCAATTACAGTAGCCAAGTAACCACTTAACAGTGACCGAACCAAGTGTCAAATACATGTGTGCCGAATGGATGATTCCTGCCTGCCGAAACAGCTTCTATGGGCAGAACGTCCGGTTGGCTGGCGCTGTCCTCCTAATGCGCCAAGGAAGCAATGGAAGGATCAGGTCACTGCCGACATGATGATTCCTCTACCCAGGTGCCTTTACCGTGACCCCTTGATGGCAGCCGCCGGCATGACAGCTGAGCACGATGCATGGCAGGGGTTACGGTAGGACATCGTCGGCATCAACCGACGTCGTGACCAATCAAGCAAGCGCACACATCCAGATGTCTTGAGCGTCGTTGGATAAGCGCTGATCCAATCCGATCCAGTCAAACACATGAGCTCTTGATCGTAAGCCCACATGCTCAGCAAAATATCAAGAAATACCAACACAACATCCATCAACTATACCTTCAGATTCTTCTCATCTCGAAACCTTTGCTCTTTTCCATTGGAAGCTTTCACAGGTGCCGATGTGTCCTCTTCTTCTTGGCCTTTCTTCTTTGTAGCACCAGCAGCAGCAGCAACACCCTGTGTAACAGTAACACACATACAATTATATGTAACTACTGATCAGCATCAACAACAACGGGGTATTAACACAACTGACGTGAGTTTTGCAATCACTTGAGATAGAGAGCAAGCTCTGCTGATGTGATGCTGAAAAAGACCGAAGACTCTTCTAGTAAAAATTTGTACCAGTACTTTTTTGTACAGCACAGCACTTTCCAAGCTTCTGTAATCGCAAATGTTACTAACAGTCAAAAAGTGTCTACAAGTGCTGGCATATTATGCAGCCATCCGCCTCTGCAACCTAATCCTAAATAATGCGAAGCAAAAATTAACTTTCACACTAATTTTGGTATTCTACATTTTTTTGCTTTCAAGTTAAAACAGGCAGACAAACAAGACACATAATGGAGCCTACTAGGTCGACCACATAATAAAAGAACTAAACAAAGTTAGATGAGACCACAGTCCAAATAAATAAGTAGACTTTACTTACCATTGGCCTAATGCAACAAGTTGAAGCCAGTTTAAGCTCGTTTCACTAAATATTCATTGTGCATATTTCAAGTGGTGTGATCCACCATCTATAGTTTCGTTTTTGATGCCTAACGTGTTAGTGTTAGTTCATAGATAATTACTATAAATACGCTAATTTTGTGCCCAAGCCGGTGCACGAAAAACATATTTTCTAGTATGTTGCCTCAATACAACAAAACAAAACTCTTTCGAATTTTTCGTCTGCTGTGCCATCAGCAGGTATGCCTAACGCATTAGTGTTAGATAGGCCATCAAAAACGCAGCTTATATGATCTCGGCAGACGATAATGACGTCACGAATGTCATTATTGTCTGCTAGCAAAACAGATTGTTTTTGTTACGTTATTTTTTCTAAATTGCATATCATGAACTTTTGGATCATGTAGCTTTAACCTTAGGACTTTTTGTTGGGCAAACCAAATTCAGGATGCTAGTAAGTCAAAATATATTAAATATTTATCGTGCATATGCGAAGTGGGAGTGGCATTTTTTTGGGCTTCAGAGTTTTTGCTGAGTCATTATCTACGGTATATCTTATCTATGGATGAGACTAACACACACATACACTTATACACATGCACACTATAACACAACAAATGCTACTGAGTAGTTTCTAAATGACACCTCAGCAGACAAAAAAGACCCTTTGTGACATAAGGAAAAGTGATGCTAATAGCAAATTACAAATAAAACTAATAAGTAAAATGAGCAGTATAGTAGCAATCAACAAAACAACAAAATAAACACTGTCACAGTAAACAATTCAAACAAAAAATAACACAAACAGAACAAGAACTGCACCTTTTTGCTTGGTTTGCTAGCTTTGCTAGCGGCAGCTTTACTGGAAGGCTTAGACATTGCTGCAGCTGACGATATATCATCATCATCACAATCATCGTTGACAGTATCAGGTTTGCCTTTCACGCTGGGTTTGCCGGACTTGGCAGCCGGCTTCTGGGGCAGGTTTGGTCGAGCCACTTCCAGAGCTTTCATTATCAGGTCCTTAGACGTCGGCTACACAGATTGCAACATGAGTCTGTCATTAACATTAAGTAGTAAATGCTTCACAAAAATTCCTAATAAAACACCCATGTATGTTGCCACAAGATATAAATGTTAAACCACAAACCGAAGTGAAAAAAGTGAGTGTCAAATGAAGTTAAACACTTATGCTACAATTGCTGATGGTTGGTAGCATTGGCCTGCACTGCCATTCATTTGACTATGCTTGAGTGCAGTGCAGTCATGGAGTCATACCACTGCAGATTTAACGCCACAGACATACAGTACAAGTAAGACTGTGGTACGAGAAAGCTTAAACAATAGTAACAATCTAATCATTTGGTAGTATTGCTGAAGAATCAGTCATCAATTTCTTTCATGACAAAAGGCAGCACAAACAACATAAGCACTACACTGATTAAGCTCAATAACACAAAAGCTGCAGCTGTTACAAAGATTACATGCATACAACCTTTGCCTTAGCAGCCTGCCGTGCCATCGCTTCATAGCCCATGTGTATCATGAAAGGCAACACCGCTTCCTGAGCTTTCTTCCTCACATCAGGGTTTCTATCCTCAAGACTAGCATACAGGTACGGGACGCATTCTTGAAACTCGGCAGGAAGCTTCTTGTGAGACGGCAATTTATCGACCAACCAGCCCAACAGCTGCAACATGTTCGTTTAACAGCATATTTAATATTAAATCTGGCATTTGCTTTGAAAATTCAGAAACGTACACTGATCAATAAATAAATAAATCATAAATTGTCAGTACAACAATGGTAATAATAATATGCTAAAAGAAACAATGTTTAGAAATAAAAAGGCCCATCAGCACTGATAAAAATGCTATAAATGAAAACAAAAAATAAGCAAGCAAATAACAATCAGTAAAAAATGCCAACAGCTAATCAAAGTCATTCAATCAATCAGTCCGAAGCAGTAAAACACATTCATAGAGCACCATACGTCAAAAATGAAGCAAAGGTGCAAAAAAACTTTACAAACACTAGTACTGCTTCACTGTTTTTATACACAACGTTATCTATGTTACCAACATCATTGTGCAAATCTACCTCGGCTCTCAGAATTGGGTTTTCCAGTTTCAGTGCATCGGCCAAAATCTCAGCTTCAACAAAGATAGGCAGACCGGCTTTTTCCACCCACACATTTAGTGTCTGTGTTGCACTTTGTCGAATACCCGGCTGAAAACACACAGTTACATATTAACAATTTCTGCTCCAAACAATACAGTGTTAGTTTTTGGCCCTTGCTTTAAGACAAACAAAAAGCCCAGCTATCGCTAAGATAGCCGACCATACTGGTTGTCAGTGACCTTCAAAGTCATCCAAGATTGATATTTTTCATGTCACTTGAAAGCCAATATGCAACTTCCTATCAATGATCAATAGCAACCTAGGCCCTATCTCACACTGTTTAGCCATAATAGCGCGTAACGACCTTCAAGGTCATCTAAGGTCATTGATTTATATGTCATTTGAAAGCCAGTATGTGACTTCCTATTAGTGATCAATAGCAACCTAGGCTCTAACTTGCACCGTTTAGCCACCCAAGGAATTGGTCATGCTGAGGCAGGCCTGAATTTGGTCTTGTACATTTCAGGTCCTGTTAGCATGGCAAGCAGTACCACACATCACGGGCATGATAATTATCTAACTTTCACCTTCACAGTGCAGTGTACCGATGTGTATGAAAACTGGTGGGATCATTAACTATCACTGCACTGCAGAAGTACTTAGTGAGGGCAACAGAAAGCAACAAGTATTTGACAGAGTTCTAACTATAACTCGAACCAACTTTGCACTGGGCCGTTCACTATGTAATTAAGTAACTCAATAAGCTGCCTAGTGCCTACACTAAGCTACAGACATCAACTTACTTTAGAGTCGCCAAAGTTGTTGACAATACCAGGACCCAACGAGCGAACATGTTGTTTGATGCTTGGTCCCATAGCACTAGCAAGCTGCTGGCACAGCGTCAGAGCCATACCAGTCTGACAAACAGACAGAAAACATCGGCCAGTATTAGCAGACCTTCTGCAATCATTAAACACACGCATGGATTGAATACTTGTCACTGAACAGTGGACAAACCAGCTGCTATGTGGCTGCACATCTGGTGTCAGCTGCACTCAGTGGCACTCAGTGCAACGGCTTCCAGGTTAGAGGTGGGCGGACTTCAAAATGGCCACTCTTATCTACATGCTACCAAACCGCATGGCCCTGGCTTACCTGGATGCCAACGGTCAGATGGCCTCTATGGAGACGGTTGCCTCCCAGTTCATCTGAGATGAACTAACTTTAACTTTAAACAGTTCATATGGCTGCTAGTACATTTCTGTTTGGGTGCTAACTGACGAGAATGCAGTTAATTGCAGTTAAGTGTTAAATCATACCATCTTAAGTTTTCTTACTTATAATCACAAACTAAATCCAGCTAGCAACACACACGACGAGAAAGACTGAGGCAAGCAACAAATGACTCAGATTCAGTGAGTTTCTCGCTGACATTGAGTGCTTTATAAATTAAATTTACTATTACTAATGATGAGTATCGAGTAAAAAGAGACTTGACAATGACATCTGTTATCTCACACCACAACTACAGCTACCTCAAAAAGTCAACAGAACAACTCAGTACTAGTATTTATCAGTATCAATACTGCAACCACTACAGTTACAACTAATGCAGTCTTAAAATGATTAGATAGAATAAACTTCATTGTCTAAGGTTGATGCATTACCAGTACCACTACACCTAGCTTTCAACCAATGTACTTATATAGCATGACAGTACATACCAGAATCTTGTTAGAATCGGTAAGTCGGCCTTTCAGCGTGTCTGGCAGTGCCCCAATGTTGCCGGTGATAAACTTGACTTCATTCACAATGGCTACAACTTTCTCAAGTGCCTCCTTGCGAACTTTCCAGTTCTTATCAGCCAGTTCAGACATCAGTTCATCAGTCATACGTTCACTACAACAAACAACAACACCTCCCAATAGAACTACATTAAAACTATACTAAAATGTCAGCAGTATTCCAACATATTATTATCATCCACCTAGCTATTCACAAGCAGCACGTACTTATATCATATTTCAACTGAAATTATACTTTCACTATGCCAGTGTTCCACCTGATGTTTACTTATGGCTTGCGGCATTGCAAGCATGTCATGAAACACAAGTTAACATCTAACATTTTCCAAAGGTTTCTGACATAAGGTGACCTTGATCGTTGACCCCATGAGCCGAAACTGGCTTTACCATGTCTTTTTTGTTTCTGTTCTGTTTCCCTTTGAGTTGAAAACCTGTAGAGAACAGAGAGATGGGCAGACAGGTAAATGGATATTTAAGGCACCTACAAGCCACCGAAAAACATCAGAAACTAGAAATACGTTCTGTGGAACGAGGTATCTGTCCCATTGCCATGCTATATAGCCTAGCAGCTGCGTATAAGGGGGGTAGGTGCAATCAGGGCGCAATTATCTTTCACGGGAGCTGAGTTGTAGTCAATTTTGTCTCAAAATTCATTGCCTTAGCAACAGGGGTCGGCAGGGGAGAAATTTAAATGACACCATCAGATAGTCCGGGCCCAAAAATAGGGGGTAGGTGCAAACAGCGCGCAATTATCTTTTATGGGGACCGACTTATACTGCTGTAAAATCTCCATTGGCTATAATGCAAAATTTTGCAAGTTTTGAATGGTTGCTGTGGCAACAGGGATTGATAGGGGGTAAATTTAAATAACACCGTAAGATTGCCCGACCCCAAAAATAAGGGGTAGGTAAACACAGTGCACAATTATCTTTTACGGGAACTGAGTTATACCACTTTGAAGTCCCATAGGGAGTAATGCAAATTTTTAAAAATTTGGGGTAAAATAAGGGAAGGAGTTATCAGATTTTTATCCCAAACAAACTCAATCTTACTTTTCAGGCCCCGAGTCACTGTGTAAAATTTCATCAAAATCGAATCAAAATTGTGGCCGTAGGAGTGTTTACAGACAAAATGACAGAATGACAGACAGACGCAAGTGATCTTATAATCTGTCCCATGCTATGCTATAGCAATGGGACAGATAAAGATACATGACTAAACTTCACTATAGGTAGAGCATTATAAGCAGAACAAAGCAAACCTGATATCAGTCCTTGGAATAAGATCAGCTGCAGCAGCAGTACCAGCAGTTGCAGTATCAACATCGTCATCCTCATCATCATCACCTGTGTCAGCTCCAGCCCCTGCTTCTGCCGACCGTTTACTGCTCAGGCCCCGCGTTGGTGCGGGGGGCTTCTCACCTTTCATCTGCCAACCATATCATTCACAGTCTAAAGCCGATGTCATGTGAGAGTAAGAATCGGCCAGTTTTGTGGGTGCGGTTTAAATGACAGAAAAAATTGGCCAATGATATCAGTGACAGACGTCAAATGACGACATACATAACTTGATATAACCTCAGCTTCACAAATATGCTTCACGACAACAATATTGGATCTAAAAATGAAATGAGCATTATTTTTTCTGCAACCACTGAATAAAAATAACTAACTAAAACAATTAATTAAATAAACTATTAGATACAACGAATATTCACCTAGTTCAATGCCATTCGTATACAAATGCCTGTTAACCAATGCTTTATGGGATATCATGCTGACGACCAACTAAAATACAAACATATCGGAATCAAAAACATAACGTATACACGAACTAGCAGACTACTGTTGTTAGTACTGGTACTACAGATATTGCAAATACACTGACAAAGCTACCAGTAAGTTTTTGTCTGTTTGGGTAATGAAAGATAGACAGAGAAGCCTGGTCCACTTACATACACACCATTATCTCAATGAGGACTGGTAATATGGAATTTAATTTTGCTCGCTATAAAGAGGTCAAAATTGTCATTTACCACCTATCCAGTAATGAACTAATTTAACATAAACCTGAGGCACAAGAACAGAACTACTGAATGCCAATGAAGATACATTGCTTACTTTGTCAAATTCCGCATCAATCTGTTGCAGTAATGCCGGCTTTTCATTTTCAAAAAGAACACGTAATGTCTGACCCATGTACATGTAGACCACCCCAAGCAAGCTGATTCCTGCAGTACGCACAGCCTGCAAAGAGCACAGCCATATCTTTAACAACAGTTCAAGCCAAGATATGATCCCAGCATTTATAATTAGCCACCTGCCTAGCTACATGGCTAGATGCATCTCATGCATTCACCCACCCACTGCACTGCACTGCAAAAAAGAACTCTAACCCTAATCCTGACCACCGACCAATTTGGCTAAAAATTAATACACCAGTTGCTCACAGCAACTTTAACTTGTTCTATGCCTATTTCTTTTTGAGTTGAGAACCGAAATAATACGCATAACCTGAACTGCACCCTAGCAAGATGGCTGCACAATGAAGATAACCACAAACATTACACAGCAACATGGCCAGAATTCAGCAATCATTCATTGGAGCCAAAACTTTGATTTCGGTTGAATGTCACAATATCACATCCGGCCATCTGGAATGATTATCAGGGCAGAACTAAAAAGTACAAAATCAAAATAAATTCACTGATCTATCCTCACCTGTATGCTGAACTAATAACATGTTACAACATATTATAAACCATAAACCATATCATATCCCACCACATTAGTTCCAATATAACACTGCAACACCATTAGAGCTATGAAAAGTTGACTACAGCACACGACAGACAAAACAGTACCGTAATACTGGTATTATGGTTCTCTAATTCACACAAGATTTCAAAGCCATAACAACAAAACCTCTTCTATTCTCCTTACGTTTCAACCACTATGGTCACATTCTAACAAATATGCTATCGTCAATTGTTACTAAGCGTAGCAGACAGAGAGAAGCAAATAACTAAATAAGCAAACATAAAAAACTAGCTCACATGTAAAAAAGCAATGACAAACCGGATTTGTGGCAGCCAGAGCTTTGTTGACATATTCTGTCAAAGGCTTCACACTCACTCTATCATAAACATCAATGCAACCTTTCAACAACACAACATGACAATAAACTTTCTTAGCCTAACGGTATAACGTTACAAGCCATGTAGACAGTGTGTATTGTGTACTGAGGTAAAGGCCTGCAGAAAGAAAAGTCATCAGTTTCACTCTGATCAGGAAGGTATGTCAGGATCATCAGAGCACAATTTCTGCACATGTTACCTACTGGGAAAAAACAGCTCAATACTAGCCACGGCACTCCTGCCACAGTGTTACCCCGACACAGGTACAGTACTCGTAGACATAACCACCTTCATATCAGCAAAGCAGGTGGGTACTCAATTACCTACCCCTGAGAGATAGAAAGCTGTGTTGACCTTGTGAGTTGGTTATATACCGAGTTGGTGTACCTGTCTACAAACAGTCACCTATCCAGGTGTTAACCAGTTGATAGTAGGGTGAGCGGAAGTCACACCTACCACCACGACTGACTGATCCTAAGTCTAACACCCTACTGTTATGCTACGAGCCCACGATATCAGTGCACTGATAATCAACAATGATAAGCAAAGTCTTATGAAAGTTAGAAATAACAACAGTTAGAAATAACGACTCACTTAAGTCCAAACTGGCGAATAGCTCCAGACAGCCAGTTGAGCGTTTCAACCTGATTCTTTGGATTTTTCTGCTCAAACGTCATCTGCAGAGCCTTCAGTCACCACACAGCCAAACAAACTCACGTCAACAAGCAACAACACGAATTAACAAAAAAAAACACTGTAGCACCAAAAAGTAAACATTTCATTTTCATTCTCTATGCTGCACACCTCATGCAGACTGCATGAAGTTGATGTAAAAAGTGTGCAACACGACTGCAATACACTGCAAAAACTAAGGCTAAATGTTTCCAAAAACAAGACTGAGAAATACACATGCAAATATATCAAATAAACATAATAGAGGCTGTCCTAGTTACACTGGCAGTTTATGCAGGTTGTATTTTGGTTTGGCCGCAACTTGTAATGCAAATTCTGACTGAAGCTTTCAATCCCCCCTTCCCACGAGAGAACTATGTTATTGGCAGCGACATATGTGCCTTACCAAATGGCATCTCATTCTGTCCAACAGCTTTGTCAAACAGCATGAGTGTGACAGACATATAGACAACATCTAAGTAACAACTGTCAAAATATAAAGCATCACTACACCAATGCTCTCAGAAAAGCAACTTTATAATGAAGTAGAGAAAAATTATATTGCATCAAGACAGAAAACATGACACTAGACAATGCATGTGATGAGGAAGACTCCATGAACTTCTTGGCTGAATTACTCTGAAATGCCAATATTCTTACTGGTCAATATAATTAAAAATCAATTAACGCACAACAATCTTCTCACAAAATACAGTAAGACAGTTTTCATTTTGCAGCCATCCTAACAGACTGCTATATGGGTCTTGCTCGTCTGTCCACCCATCTGTCCAATATAGGTTCTTAATGCACACAAACGGATGTATAAAAATTAGAAGCATGTTGGCCTATCTGAAACAAGTCAGGTATGATCAAGATCAAGGGCTAAAAGACAACAACAATAACGAAACAAGAAAAGCCCAGCTAACGCAAAGGGGAACGCGCAACAGCAGTGCATGCTTGAAAAACCAGTGCAACAAAATCTAAGTTCACCATCCTAGCAACGATGTTTCTTTTACAGTTGCCAGGAGGTGCCAGACAACCGGCAGCTAATTATCTAGTGTTTTACTTGTACTCACCAAAGGGCGTGACCTATCCCGCTCTGCCTATGCTGTGTCGACTGGAAATCACAAATTTTCCCTACTCCTGTCATTTGGCGCCTTCGCTTGGGGTGACCCCTTTCAAATTTATGGAAAAGCTTTACTGATCCTGAAACTAAAGTCTTCCACAGAGCCGACGGTAAAGACTTGATGATCCTAGCTTGCACCATTTTTGACTGATCCACCCGAGTGACAAACGGACAGACAGACGAACGGACAGAATTGCAATGGCTAAGATGCGCTGTAGCAGTAGCTATTGTTGAGCGTAAAAATTATTTGCACAATGCACAAAATCTAAACTTAATGACATAATCTAAACTGCATGAAACAACAAAGTTACCTGGAGAGCAACGTGATCCAATGAAGTACATTCAGCCAGACAACTCAACGTTTCCTGAACCGCCACACCATTCTTTGCATCACCAACTTTGTCGACGAGATCCGAAAGGCAGTACTCAACACTGCGCTTAGTGAACACGCTGTTCATTGCCAGGTAGCCAATCAACTCCACCTTCAGCTTCAGTGCCTACGACATTACCAGCAAGTGAGTAGTTTCCTAATGGCACATCAGCATACCATCTCTTGCCATAACAATGATAACAATAACCAATTACATAATAAAAAAAGCGAAAATCAATGCTATATATGAGAGTCGTTCGATAAATAAGTTTACCAAATGTCCCCATTCCAGTAATTCTTTAAATAGAAAAAATCTGAAATATACGTTTTGTAGGGAATTTAATTCTAAACACAGATAAACATTTTGGCGATGATGCTTGTCAAAAAACAATAATGATAAGCTGTACGTTACGGGACGATTTCAGCGGCAATGTCACCATATTTTATGTTCATAAATGAGGTCACAGTGACGTCATCGTAATAAAACTTACAGCTGGCACTCAAAATGAAATTCCCTACAAAACGTGTTTTTTTGGATTTTTCCAAATTTAAGAATTAACGAAATGGTGCCATCTTGTAAACTTATTTATCGAATGACCATGGTAGCAACAATAAAACAGATGGAGAAAACAATGAATCTAAAACAGATCAAGTTGATAAAAGCAATGCTGTCATTGTTGACATTGTGTTAAACATCTGTAAAAATAGGGGCTACAAGAATAACAGAAAACATGAGATAAAACCAATGAATTAAGCTATACTAGAATAAAGACAAAACAACAGCTAATCATAAAATTGGGTTTCTTTAACGAAATCATGACTTGAGGACTCTCAAGACATTCAAGTAAGACTTTTTTACCAGCCAACCAAAATCAATTTTCACCATGTACCAAAATACAACACATAACAGCAACATGGTAGAAAACAGCTGCATGTGGCACATCACAAAAATAACATTAACTCGTGAAATACAGGTTAAATGACTAGTTGTTAAAAGAACCTGAAAATTGGTTTCTTTCAAGCCAGGTTTCTTGCAAACTGTCCGCACCAGTGCCTGACATGGAATTTCATCTCGATTCAAGCCTTTCAACGACTACACAGAAATACAGATCCACAAGCATCAGTAAAAATACTAATAGTTTCAGTTAAATACTGATACAACAAAAGCCTGAATTATTATTATCAGTATTATTACTATTATCGTGAATCTGTACATCAAGTACAAATGTAGACAAATAATATGATAACTAAAAGATGCTTGTGAGAGTGCATATCTCTGCCAAACAAATTAAATAGTAATATAAGCATTTTTTGTGAAACTGTTAGTTAAAATGATAAACTAGAATTCTTTCTCTCCTAATGTTAATAGACTATAGGGTGAACCAAAAAATGTCCAACACAAACAATACCAATACCTCAGAAGTACACAAATATTTTTGTAGCAAACTTTGCTCATTCGTTTAACAGACAACTGGGCAAAGTGCTGATTTAAAGGTTAAAGGTCGCATATAGCTCCTAATGAGCGAACCCATTTCAGAGCTACGGAGTGTCACTTGTCATATGGGATCACACAGTGTTACCTGCCACCCGACAGAGGTGAACACGCCCCACCTTAACCCCAGCCAGATAGGCTGGTACTTGACTTACCTACCCCGGAGGGATGGAAGGCTGAGTTGACCTAGGCAGTTGGTTACATCCCGAGATGGTTTACCTGCCTAAAGGCAGTCACCCATCGCAGTATTAACCGGGCCCGGTGTACAGTAACTTCGCTGATCGGATCAGACGCGTTACCACTACACCACGCCTACCACCGTACTGTACTTATTTAAAATATGCCAAATTGTCAGAAACACCAACTTCAAAAACTTTTATTTTTCAACTGCAGAGTCTGTACAGAAGGCTGATTTTATTACATGTGAAAGCAGGTACTGCTGTAGCGTGTCTTAGCCATCGCAATTCTGTCTGTCTGTCTGTCCGTCACATGGGTGGATCAGCCAAAAACGGTGGAAGCCACAGAAACATCAAGCATACTTCCGTCATTTCCTCCACAGCGGACAGTCGGGTTTTCCAGTTAGAGTCAGTGAGGCCACTGAGAACAGTTGACGGCAGCAACGCTGTCACTTTCTCTTCAACCATTTCGTCCTGTTCCATGCCCATGCCCATCACAACATTACAGCTCATCACATCTTAGATGCAATCACCAAACTTCAACCACACTCACTGAAACTGTTTTCACAACCTTTGGCTACAGTCCTCCATCATAAAGCAAATGGCAGCGTAATCTATCCTATCGAAGTGTGGTGAAGTATGATACACCACTGTCTGAAGTGGCATAACCTCATACTGCATACTCATTGACCCACTCCAGCAGTGCGGTAACACTCCAGCAGTGCGGTAACAAATGCACAATTTCACAACATTGCATCAAACACCTAACTTCTTGCCCCCTCATGCCTTTTGACCGCTAAACTTAAAAGGCTATGGACACCAAAATTAACATATACATTTTATGAAGTTTCCTAAAAGTGCAGAATTATCTAATAACTTTGACAGTGATAGTCCAGCATTTTGTCAACACAAAGAAATTTACCTTTGAAATCAACAATCTACGACAATGATGTAGCAAATGCACTGCCATGATGCCCCCCCAATGATGTCACGAGTTTAGCCTATAGACATCATGAATGTTAATGACCTAGCCTAGAATGATGACGTCGTTGGCTAAGCCATTAATAATCATGACGTATATGGGCTAGGATCCTCATGACGTCACCAGGGGCACTGCTGATAGATTAGAATATTTTGCATAATGGAACATAATACCGCATTTCGGTTGGAATCACACATTAATGTCATATATTTATGAAGCTGAAATCGACATATTACATATGCGAGGCTAAATGTCTAATTTAAATCTACATAAATTGCGCGAGCAAGTTCGACCATGGCCATGAACCTTTAAGCAGCCAAAACTGGTTAGGGATGTCACTACCGCATTGCCTTGTGGAATGTGGATATTCTTAGTTCTTCAAATATTCTTAGTGATAAACAAAATAATTAACAATAATTAGCCAACAATCTTTAACAGCGAATAATGACACGGTGTTTATTAGCTGTGCTGCAACAGACCGTAAGCTCCTTCTCCATTGGTTCTTCCTTCTCAGCAGCATCAGAAGAAGCTGGCTTCTTGCCCTTAGCACCAACTGCACCGGGCTTCTTCTTAACACCTCCGGTCACTGTCTGCAGAACAATGGTAACAACAACAATACTAACAGATGCAGCAGCAATGCTCATTATTGTGTTTAGAAGTGTGCATAGCCCTTCAAGCAACTGTGGAATTATGGATGGAGTATCACCTGCAATATGAGATCACATGATGTTACCCGCTACCTGGCACTCCCGCTGTCCTTCAGTAGACATCATTATGAGACTCACGACTGTCTAGAGGATAACAAGAAAGATTATTAGAACTGCCATTTTCGATACATACGCACATTTATAATCGGCAGTTCTTACAATTTTAGTTTTCCGTCGTTGTTTTGTGTTCTATAAAAGATAAACTTTCTGTAAAGGTCAAACCTTTTATTCCATTATTATTGTATGCGCAACTTTGCCTGCAAAGGCCATCCCCGAAATGACCTATACTGTGTCGGGTGAGACGTTAAACCCTACTCACTCACTCACTCACTGTTACCTGGCAGAAACACACATGCTCCACCAGGCACTGGCAGGCTGATACCCGATTTACCTAATCCGAAGCAATGGAAGGCCGTGTTGACCTCAGCAGTTGGTTATATGCTGAAATGGTTAAAATGGACAAAAATGGTTAACAAGTCTGAAGACAGTCATCCATCTATGGATGGTGAGTCTATTAGAAATGGAACCCACTACTAACTGATCATGAGTCTAACATCCCTAACTCCGCCAAGCCACACAAATTTGTATACTTCCCTCACACACCATACAGTACAACCAATACACAGGAGACAAATTGCTGACTCTTGCTGCAATAACAAAGTAATCCATGTCTTACATTCACACTTGTCCATAGCAGTCTGTGCTAAAGCAAGTGACAACAGTGGCTAGTAATATTATGTGCAGTGGAAGGAAAATATTAGTAAGCAGTTTTGTGAAACAAACTCCAATAACTAAATGTGAAAGAAATGTTATATGCAGTATACTGTTTAACATATCTAAAAACTTAAAATACACAGTTTGTATAAAATATTACTATCACATATGTGTGTCCTCAGCAAAGCAGAAAATGCATACCAGACAGAGAATATAAAAAGTACTGGGGAAAGCAAAAATATACTAAAGTCACAAAATCAACAAAAAAAACACGAACTAAATCCAAACACATGAATCACACAATACAGAAAATAAGAAAAGTCAGCCAAGCTTAGCTGCAGCACAGCAGCCATGTCTTGAAGACATATCTTTTACCAAAAGCCATCCACAATATTGGCTAAGTTCACAGTATTCAATACTTTGTAATTATTGTAAATACACGTAGCTACTATTTCCATCTATTCCAAATTTACCACCTCTGCATATTAAACGTTGCAATTAAACGTAAAAATATGGAAACTAAGGGGGTAAAGCAACTGGTATGTTTAAGACATACCACAGAACTGGACGTGGCAGATTCGACAGAACCTTGCGGACCTGTAGTCTAAACACAGACATTAAGCCATAATCATGCAGACAGACATATATGCAAGGAAAGACAGACAAAGACAAAGACAGCCACAGACAGACAAGATAGATGGAGCGATAGAAACACATAGATTGTGCATAAGCTGGTTGAAAGTGAGATGTCAGCACACAGGCACCAAGCTCATGCTAGAAATTTATGACCAACTGATAACATTTCACAATGCCATGCTTTAAAGTCCAAACAAGCTTTCAAGAGATTGCCAATGCCGTAGAGTTTAAATGAGTTAGCAACGGACATCGGTGTTCACAATGTATGCTAAAGATGAAGTAAAGTGTTACACCAGTGCCCATATTACAGTGTACAATCATGCAACTATGTCATTTAGTGCTCGCTCAATGCCCAAAACCAAACAACAGTGCATTAGCAAACTTAGCCACCGTAGTGATTATACTAATCAACCGCTATAAAACACAAAAAAAACAAAAATTACATTTTAAAAACAACACAAAATAATATAAAACAACAGATAACTCAGAGAGAAATCAATGAAACAAGATCAGTTGTTGTGCACCGCAGCAGTAGCCGTACGAGTGCAAACAAATAAAACACAATGACAATAGTATCAAGTCAACCTTCTTTGAAGCAGCACTTGCTGACGATCTCGGAGGTGCACTGGGATTGATCTTAGAACCCGATGTCTTCACAGGCGCTGCAGCAGCAGCAGGCTGGCTAGCAGCAGTACCAGCAGCTGACGGCTTGCCTACGACAACTGCCTTTTCACAGCATTCCTTTATCTACAACATATACACACCACTCCAGGGTTCCCACTCTTTTACTAACAAAAAATCCAGGACTTTTCCAGGACCCCCATGAAAAATTTTCCAGAGCCTTTTCATAGCCCACGAATGTTTAAATACAACGTACTGGCACCACAAACTTCAAAGTAAAGGACTATAAATAATCTGCGAGCAAAGTGAGCAGAAAAAACTGATTTCCATTGGAGCCTACAAAAAAGCACTACTTTCAAGGACATTTTTCCAAGACTTTCCAGGACCTTAACCTTTAATTTCCAGGACTTTCCAAAACCAAAGTAATTTTTCAGGACTTTCCAAATCCTGGAATTTTAAACAAAAAGAATCCATGACTTTCCAGGAGGCATGGGAACCCTGTCACTTGGTCTTGTCACTGTAATCCAGGGCTCAATATCCACTCCATGCAGTATGGCGATAATGTACTGATTTGATCAATTAAGTTACTTCAGTACATAGACTAAGACTGTCTGTGGCCAGGTAAACCATCCCAATTTGCAACCACCCACCAATATCAACTCAGCCTTCTATGCTCCATTGGATGGCAAAATGATATCGGCTTTCAAGCTGAGTAGAAGTAAATAGCAAATGTAGACTACAGCTGCCAGCTTAAGCTATTTGGCTCAAATTAACTGGTATGACGCTAAGGTAAGGATACTCAGTGCTCATGCTACATTCATCAGATTAACTATTGAACTGAGCAAACTCTAGCAATGGCAGTGCGATAACAACAACACAATAAACATTATCATGTCTACTTCTATTACAATTACTCAACATCTCCCAGACAAGTCACTTTAGTCAAGCAATATCACTGGCAGCGATAGACAAACCATCAGCATCAATAACTTTGCATCATTTCTTAGCACGACAGGAGTATGGCATATATTAGTGTGGCAAACCTTAGTCATTTTGATACTGTCGACATCAGCGAGGAAAGGCATCATGGCTTTTTCACTGATCACCTTCATCGCAGTGCCAAGTGCCTCAAATGACGCCTCTCTCACTTCACCAGTGGCATCGTCTACAGTCTACACAGCATAAAAAAAGCAGACATCCCACATTAGCCTCAATACATGCAATTAAGCCTTATGGCCTAAACAGAATTCTACTAAAGTGGATGTCATACGATCGATAAAATCGGCTGATTTCATCTGCCAACAAAATCGCCTGACAAAAATCTGTCATGTGTCATGCACAAATCGAATGATTTTGTCGGCCGACAAAATCGTTCTATCTTTGATGATTTTGTTAGCCGACTTTTTGTATATTGGTCAAAAAAATTTGGTTTATGTTGCCATGGTGATTATTTACAGATGATGAATATTTATTTTAGTTATTTATTGTTACTGTTTATTATTTTTGTTAATTAAATGCAGAAAAAGTTATGCAAGTATCACTTTGCGATCTGCATTTTACTGTTGAGCCAGCTGATGTCATACAAAGTAGCAGACGAAAATAACGACCGTGTGTCATGGTTCATCGATGTTATCAGCCGACTTTTTCTCAGGCAACTAAACCACGCCCACAAAAGTCGGCCGATTTTATCGTTCATCCAACATCGACTTAAGTTTGCTGATGTACTACATTTCATCACTAGTCATTGACTGGTGTGCAAAGCAAATAAACATTGTAAAAAACGTAAATTCTTTCCCAAGCCATAAAGCCCATACAGAGGCACTGATCTTCCTTTCCTTAGCTCTCAGCAAAACACTAGTTTACACTGGCAGACCAGGGATATGGGTCTAGTGCATAGTGTGCGGCGTGTGCGCTGATGGAGTGATGGTCACCCATCCAAGTTTTCCCGACTCTGCACTAATTAACTCCTTGATGCGACCAATGACGTTACCGACTAAGTCAAACCACTACCACAAATATCACAAGTTGCAATTCTTACTTCATCGCTATGCTCTTACAGTTCCTTATATTAGTCAATACACTGAAGATGTGACAGTTAGAACAGCTCAAAAGAAGAAAGATATTAGGCATGTAAATTGAGTAGCTCTACTGTTATTTGACACTCAAATAGTCAATGAACTATTGGCTGACTGAAAATCACATGTTATATCCTTTGTTATCAGTCACCTTCAGCAGTGCAGCAACGAAGAGCTTGAGCAGTTTCTTGGGCAGTGTGGTGGGAGTACACTTTGAGAAACATCGAGCGAGGAACGATGCCGTTTCAGCTCGGACCGATGGAGTTTTGTGCTCCAGTGCAGCGATGCAAGCTTCGCTGATAGCATCAACGGTCGTCTACATACAAAGCATTAGGATTAGCAGGCACAAAGTCATCGTGTAATAAATGTCTACAAACCAGTCACTGTATCAAATCATATCAAAACATTTGCTAACTCCCTTTGCATGTAGAACAGAGATGTCAAAATGACAGCCAGCGAAATCAGCACATTTTCCGGTTACTAATTCAATGAGACTTCACTGCACCACAATGGAATAGACTCACCATCATTATGGAATGATATAGTATACACAAATAGTGACTGGTGTTCAGGTCACAACTAACTAAAAATCATTTACCCAAAATTGGGAAATAATGCCCAAGAGCAAAGGAACTTATTTTACCTTCCTTTTTGGTTTTTTTTTACTTTAAGATCCTATCTCATCTATAACCTGAACATTACATCTGGATGTTTTTACTTTTGACAGCATCAATCGTTCCATTTCAGCTCTTTTCATTTATTGGCCTGCGACTGCTACAAGTGATCTTCACTGTTAGATGCTGTGTCTGTGGCAGCCTGCGTAAACATCTGTCGCCATATAATGGATGCACTTGACAATGAATCTGAGTTGCATCAAATCTTTTTTCCCACAAAAAAACAATAACGGCACGCTGTTCGTTATGGGACGATCTCAGTGGCAACGTCGTCATATTTAATGTTTATAAATGACGTCACAGTGACGTCATCGTAACAAAACTCACAGTTAATACTCATAATAAAAATCCCACAAAACGTATATTTCAGATTTTTCTATTTTAAGAATTAATGGGATGGCACCACTTTGTTAACTTATTTATCGAATGACCCTCGTACTTGCCTGCGAGTTTTCCAGCAAAAACCATTTATCATATCATAGTGTATCATACAGTATTACAGATGCAGTCACAAACCGTGAAATGGACAGCATCAACAGCCTCCCTCAGAGCCTGGACAATTGCTGGCTTCTTCTCACGGAATTTCTCCAGCAAAACTTCCACACTCTACAAACACAATCGCATACACGCATAGTCCATCCCATACATATACACTCAGTTACCCAGCCATCCATACACCTATAGACATTGTAATCATCAGCCTAAATAATGTCGATAAGCCAAATTTATGTACTATGGTTTTAGATATTGGACAGCTCAAATCAGATCTCAGAACTCTCTGAAATAAATCACAGATAGATAAGAACATTAAGTAGATAATTTAGGAAATAACATAATTAACAGTCTGATGGCCAATCAACAGTTACAACGACAACAACACAAATGATGTCCGTACAATGTAGATATATTTTGTGGTCATCCACTTAGTTATACATCACATTCCACAGCTGTAACTCTAACTTTTGACCTTCTAAACTAAAGATCAACAAACAAGTTAGTCCTGCTCTGGGGTATACTGAGACCAATTTTCTCACTACCTCTATTCATCAGGAGCACACACAAGACAGACAGATGAACCAACAGACAGACAGTCAAGACCTGTATTGTGATCTATTGAGACTGCCACACAATAACATGCACTCAACGACAAAGACAAACAAAAATGCTAAGAGATGCACGAAAGCCTATAGCAGTTCCTGTTCGCAAACTGTCAGTCTATCTCCAGCCATTTCATCGCAGTTCATTCTTGGAGTGTGCGCTGCAACCGAAGATCGCAAAAATCAATAAAACCCCTTATTTTGGAAGTTCAAGATCTTTCAAAGTCATCGATGTTGATTCTACTGAAAAGCTCGTCACTAGTGCTTGTTGTGATAGGCAGCATGCCCATGCCTATCTGCAATGGTTTTCACAAAAGACTGGGCAACAACGGAGAAATAACAACTTTTACAGGGGTATCGTTCTTTGATGACCTTGTGCTCAGGTTTCCCTGAACCTGGAAAATCGGGACTTGGACCATTGAAATCTATGTTCAATGCTGAAAATTTCATATGCAGCTTGTCCATGTCTGTCTCAATTGGTTTTGGCGCAACTTGCTCTTGAAATGTGTCTCGCAGCTCGAAATCGCCAAAAAATCCATAAAAATCTCCTATTTTAGCATTCAAGGTAATCCAAGGTCATTAAATTCAGTGGCAATCGAGAGCCAGTGTACGACTTCCTGTTAGTGATAACCTAGACCCTATCTCACACCGTTATTGAGATACAGCAACTTATTGGCTAAAAATCACAAATTTTTCCCACCCCCCCTTCCATTCAGCGCTCTCGTTCATGGTGACCTGCTTTAAATTTATAGAAAAGCTTCACGGTTCCTGAAACTAGAGTCTTCCAGGCAGCCAACGGTGAAGATTTGGTGATCCTAGCTTGCAACGTTTTTGACTGATTTTTGTCTGTCAAAAACTGTTTTGTCTTGTCCGTTTTTGTCCGTCACATGGGTGGCCATGTGACGGACAGACAGAGAGACAGACAGACAGAACTGTGCTGGCTAAGACGTGCTATAGCAGTAGCTGCTGTTGCGCGTAAAAACATACCTCAACAGCATAGGTGGAAAACTTCTTGCGCAGTCCAATTGCCAGCAAACTGATACACTTGACAGCAATACCAACCAGTAGCACGTTTACATCCTTACTCACCACCTACACAGCACAGCCAGTCCCTTCCCTCTGTTTTTTTGTGTTATGGTATACATTAACGAACCCCACACAATCTACTGCACTCATAAAACACAATACAATACAACTCAGTATGGCAGCAATGCATTGTGTTCAATCAACGAAGTTACTGTATGCCAGGCAAGTTAGTAACTGGAATGGGCAACTGTCTGTGGGAAGGTATACCATCTCGGTACGTAACCAGTCACCAGGTCAACTCAGCCTGTTATCCTCTGGCTGACGATAAAATGAGTATCAGCTTTTCAGCTGAGCAATAATAAATAAAACGGAGATGGCTTAGGCTAATCTCTGGCTCAAGCTCATTAGCTCTGTCTAAAAGTCAGTGCTGTTCTATGGCTAAGCCATGATGACAGCACGATAAACAATATCATGGCTATTACTATTAAAAGCTATCATTATTAGGATGATGAGTGATGACAATTTACAAACAGAAAGCTACAACCAAACAGCAACAAAATAAACAGACATCAGTAAGCAGCAGTGGGCAATGACCTTCCTCAGCGCTCTGAGCAGTTCACTGTAATCAGCAGGCAAGAGCTTTGGAGCCTCGACCAACTTCTGCAATGCATCCAATGCTTCTTTCCTCTCCTGCCATTTCTTCGACTCCTGTAGACGGCCATTACAAATACACAATCTATACATAATGATGAGCCATGATTGTATCTCGCTGTATACTTTATTAACTTTTAACTCCGTAATGCACCCATGGTCTTTTATCATGTAATGCGGACACTAGAAAATCTCCAGTAAGATGCCTATGATATGAATATGAAATGATAACAACACACTAATCAGAATTCTAATATTCACCATGCTGAACTCATTTTCGCTACCTACATACTTCGACAGCTAACTACCAGCAGATAGTTTGTGACTTCTTAACTATTTCCAGCTATTGGATTTCCCACTTTCTGTAAATACTCCAAGTTAGGCCAGTCTCCAAAAGTAGACTTCCGGAAAAACTTTTTACAAGCCTGATGCCATTCCTGTAAGGTGACAAACAAAGACAAAACACTGAAAAAACAATGAACAACGTATACTGTAAAAAAAACTCTCAAAATAAAAAAAATACACGGCATCAATTACAGCCAGTTTACCATGCAGTAACCTAGTCAATGCAGTAAGTAAACCAATGCTTTAAGAAATCAAAAACAGACAAACAAACAAATTATTATAACCATTTTGTCGTAGAAATCAGCGGGCAATTTAGAGAGGATTTCTACTGGGTCAACGAGTTCGAATGGATCAATAGCATCAACGGTGTCGCCAGCACCTTCTGTCACTGCTCAGCACATGGCATAAACAACACTGTACGAATGTTTCACAAGTTTAAACAGATCAAAAAAGTTCACTGCGATATTACATCTTAAAAAACAGGCCTATGCAAATATTAAATCTGGATTCTATACAAAAAAACATAGAAGACTTAAGAGACTGTTTGCATCCACTGAAACCTGAATTCCTGTAGCAAATCTAGGTTTACTTCTAAATGACATTTATGAAAAAATAAAAGCATAGAAGTTGAATTAAATATCAGTTTTTCAGCAAACTGTTACACTATGCATCAATTATTCATATTCTAATTGTTTTCGACAGAATTATATTATAACAAGTCACTTGAATTTGGCAGTAAACGAAAATACGGCAAATTCGGTACTGCCATATAGGGCTAGTGTTTTTACTGCATACACAATTGCACATGCTGTTTATTTTTTTTATCTTGGCTTCATCTAGGCCAGGTTGTTGTCCATGATAAATTCATTAACAGAAAACCATGCCTATTTAAAAATGTAAAAAATTCCCATTAAAAATTTCAAAGTCCCAATAGCAACCAGAAAATAGTTTAAAACTAAAACACATTTACTCAGTGATACCGCAACACAGACAAAACATCTGCAGCAAATATTTTCATTTTTCAATTTCTCACCAGCTGGGTTAATGGCCTGATCATCAGCCTGTGCTTGTCTCTCAAGCATCTTGGCTTTAAGGTCCTGTTGTGAGCGAAGGAAACGAGTCTGCATTGGCTTGCCTGGAGGCAAACTCTCAAACTCTGCCTCCAACTCTGTCAACTACAACAACACATTACATGAACAGAATCTAACAACCAGTCTAATGCAATAGTAGTAGCATCGGGGGCATCTATGCTCCTTCAGCCATTGGAGGAGCAAGTTCTCACATAGCATTCCCTTTTCTTATTTCCCGTATTTCTCGTTTCTTTCCTGAGGGCCTTGTCTAGAAGTTCTGTAAGGTCCTTGTATTGATTCACTCCAGATTTTAGGTTAATCCTGAGTCATCATCAATTGTGGAACAAATTAGACCTGAAAAATGCATCTGATAGCAAGCCAGAGGGAAAGATGACATAATGTACAGTCCTTAAGTGTACCAGATTCTGCAGTCAAAGGGCTGTAAGACCTTTCCTCAGACTTTTATAGTGTAGTATTTGCTTCAAGATTCATATGGCACAGACGTCACTGAGTAGCAGTTGTTGTAGTAACCTGTACGGGTTTGAGACTAGTAAGCTGTGGCTTCAGAGCAGGACCAATCCATCGATAGATCTCCACAACCAGTAGCTTGGTCTCATCCCTTACAGTCTTGTCTCGGTCCTCCAGCAAAGGCTGCAACTGTTTCAACAATGGCTTTACCGAGATCACCTTTGTGCCAAAGTCCCTACACAACATTTCACCGACAAACACACATAACGTGACATCAGTATTCAGTAACAATATTTGTTGAATCTACGCGAACAATAAAATACAAGAAATCTGAGCTAATGTTCATGAGATGCATGATGCAGATTGTCTTGGTCAATCTAGTCAACAGCGGAATGACTTTTTATCCGGAGTATTAGTACCCCTGTTTGACACCCCTATTTGATGGGAATCCCTTTACCCAGTGGCATAACATTTGCTCACAAGATACTAGAAACACTAAACTATCTTATACTGAAAACCTTGGGTCTCTATCTCACCTGGGCTTGAATTGGTACCAGGTTGTAACAAACACCAGGACAGATAGGTGGACAGAAATATGATAGCTAATACATGCTTAGCATATAGTGCATCGCGTGCAAAAACACAACAAAACAAGTAAAATCAACCGCTGTCGCACATGCGTACTGTTTGTTGCAGAGCAGAACGAGGAGATATATAAACTTGCTAAGTTGTATTTTGTTGAAGCAGGGGTTCACACACATCTAGTACAACAAGACTTGTTTTACTGTAGTTTTTCCGTAATTATCTCCACTAAGTGAACATAGTGAACATTGGAGGAGATTAAGATATTGGTCGTTTTGTGGGTCATTCATTCTGTGTGTGTGTATGTGTGTACACGATGACCAATAATAGCAATGACGTCATTCCAACAGTGCAAACAGCAACGCCGGCTATCACATTTCCCTCCCTCCCCTGCAGCGAAGCGACTCTTCCTTCTCCCTCCCCTTTCCTTTGTTTAAATCACTTCACTTGTTGGAGATATGCACTATCATGAGCGCCTTCTAGTTAACTTTCTGGACAAGTGCAAACCACACAAGCAATTAATAACAGGAACAGTGTTCAAAACCATGTTACAATCATTTCCAGCACAAGCCAGGTAAACAAACACAAAAGTATGATAAGCAATATATTTAACATGGTAGCCTCACCCATGCCATCATCACCATTATCAAAATTAATCAACTAAATAAACCAACAGAAACTCAAATTAAACAACAGCATCACCAGTGACACAAAATAAATACAACTTTCACTAATCAAAATTATATGGTATCTTGCAAGCAAATTTGAGTTAGTTACGAATAATAAATCACGGTCACAAGGAAAGCAAGCGACAAATAACCATACCTTAGAGCATCGCGTAAAGCAACAACACAAGCTGCAACAATCTTTGGCTGTTTATTTGTTAAACCTTTCAGCAGCTCCTCCTGCAATGAAATACTGCACAAAATACAGTGATTCATAGCAATATGTACAGGGTGGGCCAAAAAAAACTGGACCTGTTTGAGCGTTGATAACTCAGCGATGGTTAGTGGTAGAAAGACGTATGACACATCAAAAGTTTCAGAATGCTGTAGAAAATAAACAACAAATTTGCATAGTAAAGCATTTAAATATTCTTTGCCTAATTTGCATAAATATTCGTCACCCCGAAATTCTGCCAAATTTGACTGTAACACATGGATTTAACATAGACATTTGAGCTATTATAACTTAGCGATGTTTATTGATGGAAAGGCGTGTAATATGCCAAAAGTTTCAAAATTGTGTACAGAAGAAGTGTACAACTTGCATGTCTCAGCATTTAAATATTTTTTGCCTGATTTACACAAATTTGTCCCCCTCTTAAAAAATCATGTTAGATTGGCAGTAACGCATGAATTTAAGTTGATTTTCATTCAGCATACAGCAAAATATCAACAATCATTAACACATACGTTGATTTTAGATAAAATTCGACATAGGCAGTTGCCCAGCTTCTGCATTCATAACCGTCATCAGTCCTTTTAGGCAGCTGATCAATCGCTGGAGTCAATGTGTTCAGGATCAGCTGAACCCAGCATTCGATTAGCACATGTTTTAGCTGGTCAGTTACTGAAATTTTGTGACCATGCTATCTGTTGCAATGCCCCCACGTTAATTAATTCACAGAATTTAAATTTGAACTTTTTGGAAGTAAGTTTTTATGTTCAATGAACTCGAGCACATGGGAGTGCAGGCAGATGCCTAATTTCAGGGGTAATGACGATTTAGGCAAATTAGGCAAAGAATATTTAATTGATTTGCTATGCAAGGTTGGCTTTTTTTGTCTACAACATTCTAAAACTTTTGACATATTACACGCCTTTCTACGGGTAATCATCGCTAAGTTATCAACGCTCAAACAGGTCCAGTTTTTTATGGCCCACCCTGTATACATAATGAAAAATGTGTAAACTAGTAATGTCCAAAGAAATAATACTATATTTTTTTCTGAGAATATCACAAACATGAAAACTTAGAGCAAATATCTGTGCAGATAATGAACAATGAAGAACCGAGATTACAGACATCTGACATTCAAACAGCATATCAGAACTTTACTTCTTCATCATTCATATCTGAACATCGTTATCCCACACTTCAATGACATGGTCCTAGTAGCAAAGCTTATTATTTAGGCCCCATATTGAACCAGTCAACAATGATGACGAATTATCGCAGTATATTTTTAGCTTATCACTCAAGTTTAATACCTGAACAATATCTTGCTTCTCAATCTCAATGTACATCATCAGTATTGCCATGCCGAGATCTTTAGTTCTGACTCGCTGGTTGAGACATTTGTTCACCACACCGGAACAAACTTCACCCGTGGTCCTGTTAACAACCAATAGACAATTAGCCACTATGTACATTACATTTGGTACACTTAGTTACAAACAGACCTGTTAAGAGACCTCTGCATTAAAATTTACAAACATCATTAGCTGAACAGTATGCAGAAATACAAAAGGTACTAAAGAAGTTCCACTACTTGCTACAGTGCAAAGACACATAAATTTAAAGACACAGATGCTTATGGCATTTGCAGTGCTGATCACTGCATAAGCTGCCTAACAGAACTATTGCACCAATCAATAACTATCACTACTGTTACAAAAATGCTCAGTTTTACAGACTATGTAACCAGATACTTTGTATCTTAAACTAAGCTACTTACAAAGTGAATGTCATACTGTCAATTACTGGCTTTGCCTACATATGAAACTTTCTCATTAGTTATCTAGTAAACTGTTTATACAATCACGCAAAAAATACCATAACTGCTAATGAATGTGTAATGTAAGAAAAAAGATAAACCAACTCAGCACAATACCACAGGTTTACATAAATTTAGACAGAATTACAGCAAATGAGTAATTAGAAAGCAATCATAATGCAAAGTCAAGAAAGATGTCTCACTTTCCAGCTGCAGCGGCATTTTCTACATAGGCCAACGTTGCTTCCAGGCCCTTCTCCTGAGCAACAGCATTACTGTCAATAACAAACTTTTTAATCAAACCCAAATACTTTGAAAATTCTGGGTTTTTTGGATCATCTGCTGTCTGGAAGAGCTTTGTGGCTTCTTCATAGCCAGTCAGTCGTGCTTTCCATGCCTGAAACAAAATAAATGTATATGCAGTACATGTAAACACTAACGATGTAAACATAACTGCACATAAAGTATACATAAACTAAGCTGGTACCAGTATATCATCAACAATCCAGCATACGATATACCGGGTGGCGCAAAAAACATCCCGAACATTTGCATGCACGTGTCAAAATGAATCAGTGCAAAAGCATATATGTAATGACCAAACATTTTCGAACAAATGTAAAAATTTTCACCTAATAGACTTCTGTGTTAGCCGTGATACAAAGAAAATAACGTCACACACATAAAGCAATTTTCGCAAGCGGTTTATCATTTGTGTTGCCGCTTGTACGCAGGCTACGCCAAAACATCACAGTAGGCCGAATCATCAATCTACAGGGTGTGCCAAAAAATGACCCAATTTGTTTTTTGTCAGAACTTCGTCAAATCTCCACCAAATTTGATAATTTTTGGCATACAGATAGCCAGGACGATAGAAATATGTAAGGTACACTTACTGTCAACCTCACCTAGTTTATGTCAACACACTACCGTGTAAAATGCAGATGCTCCAAATTGTTGCATAATGCTCAGTTGTTGTCTCTGTAAAAGTTCTAACAACTTAACAAGCACAAAATAAACTAAAATGTGATTTATTCAGCAGAATTATAGGTCTTAACAACTTGCTTCCAGGTTATCAGAATTTATGTCCAAAGAGTACACAATGGCTTTGACGTGATGCAGGGGCATCATTTAGGGGGGCGAGGGCTGGAAGGGTCTAGGGACTTCAGAACAATTTATGATTTTAGTTTTTTCCCTGTAAATCATACCTCTGAAACAGTGTTACTGCTGCAAAAACAGTATGTTATGCAGGCTTAGATCCTCAAGGATCACTGAGACGCTCAACAATTTACTGAAATGACGCCTCTGACATGATGCCATGGCTGACAGCAGCATTAACGATCAACTGATCAAAATGCACACCACTCATTCATGGATGAAATGTGTTTTAAGCTCATCAATCAGTTATTTTGCTGTCTGCTGTTTTCAACGTAAAATGTTTAATACCACAAAATTATTAAATCCCATGGCATCTTTTGTGGAATTGATAATGCACAAGTGAGCAATCTGATACTGATATCACCACGTAAGGTAACAATTTGGAGCATCTGCATTTTACACGGTAGTGCATGAACATAAATTATGTGAGGTGGACAGTGAGTGTGCCTTACATAATTCTATTATTTTGGCTATCTGTGTGCAAAAATTATCAAATTTGGTGAAGATTTGACGAAGTTCTGACAAAAACAAGTTGGGTCATTTTTTGGCACACTCTGTACTGATCAGCAGAAAATGTGCTGAATAGGTTTTCCATTCTCCTTTGCCACTGTTGCTAGACGCTTTTTCCACTGCAATATGGCTTTTCTGATTCTGGTTGTCTGATGTCGACATCATGCCATTTGTCTCTGATAACATTCTGAAGATCTTTGGAGTTTGAAAAATGGTTTACACATTCCTCATAGACGTAGACAAGTTCTTGTAAGGTATCCTGAACCAAATAATGAGTGGGCATTCAAATATGTTGAATGTGGTGTACATTTATGTGAGCTGATGAAATCGGGCGTTTTGTTTGTGTCGAAGGAAATTTGAGTTGCTTTGATGCGGTGTGATGGAACACTGTCTTTACATAACTGGACTATTAACTCCTCTTACGTCATTAAGCGGCATTCTGTGGTGTCATTAGTGAGGTCACAGAAATTTATATGTTAGTAAGAACTCGTATATATATATATATATATTGGTTTACAAATGTACGAAAGGAAATTTATCTCCATAAAATATACACGGTCTTGTAGCTATGCAAAGTTCGGGACGTTTTTTAGTGCCACCAGGTATATGAGCCATATGAAGCCTTAAAGGGCTATTACTACCATCTAGCAAGTTTAAAGGTCCATGGCCACGGTCAAACTCACTCGCACAATTTCTGTAGATTTAAATTAGACATTTAACCTCACATATATAATATGTCGATTTGAGCTTCATAAATATATGAAATTAATGCGTGAATTCAAACGAA
>Ga0209671_1000096_pt1 | contig 38730 bp, 25 predicted proteins | sample WorMetHERISLAND2_2_FD_187401 | JGI IMG/M metagenome (GOLD analysis project Ga0209671, IMG submission 187401) | Marine gutless worms symbiont microbial communities from Max Planck institute for Marine Microbiology, Germany - Olavius geniculatus... | ecosystem: Host-associated > Annelida >...
AGCCTATGTACATAAAACTTAGCACAAGAGACATAAAAGAAGTATATGAATCATTGTAATACCACACACAATGGGTCGCCCTGTCTGTCCAGGCACACTGTCCACTGAGTGTGGGATGGAGTAGGAAGGAGTAGGAGGGCAAGGCATGCTGCCATGGCGTGTGGGTGGTCATGTGGAGCCTTCAGCCAGTGTTAACATTTTCCCAGGGTATTACTGTTTGTTCTCACTGCATGGAAATTTTAAAAGGCAGAATATAATGTAGTCTAGTACTGTATATGGCGGTGAGGATCAAATATGGCTGTCTTACTCCTGGCACAGCATACACCACAGCACAGCTGAGAGGCAATGGACAGAGAGAGCAAAACAACGCAAACAGATTACATTACTCATTAGATTAACACAGTGTCTAGCCCTGACGTGGCGGGAGGCTGATTATCGGACGGGCATCGGTATTGGTATTGGTATGACCCAATACTATCGGGTATTGGGTAGCTTCTCTGGTATCGTTCTAACCCTAAAGACGAACGGATGGCGAGGAAGATGATGGATAAAATGAACATACGGAGATGTCGGCAATGGTGAAGTCAAACAAGGCAGGAAGACGATGGGAAACGTACAGCAAAATGACAGCAAAAACAGGCAGAGACGTCTCTTCTCTTTGTTTTTTACGTCATCATCTTTGTCATTACACTCAGTTGTGGTCTGTTTTGGTTAGTTTGTAGCCCGTTGTGGTTCATTGTGTTCGTTGTGATAATTACTCATACCATCAGAGAACTGCTTGGTGCAGAATTATTGCTCAACTTGGCTTGAAATAACTTGTAATGAGACAACGGCACCAGGTAATTTTGACAGTGACGCCACTACAGACCGTCTTGGAAGGCCCAGACTCGCAGTCCTACACCTAAGTCATAGATATAATAGTTAGATATAGATATCATAGTTTTTTTTGTGTTTTTTATTCTTGCCATGTTTTTACATTCTTAACGTTTTTAAAAATACTTTTTCAATGTTTATTTTTTTAAAAAGTTCACTGAAGTTCAAAAATTCCACCAAGAATGTCGAAGAGCACTTAAAGCCACTGAAACGAATTAATACGCTATAGTGGTGGTAGTTTACTTACTTGATCTAGTGATATTTAGTTTTGTGACCACACAGTTAAATTGATATTGACTGAAATTCTTTCTTTTTCTGGTTCTAGCTATACTGCACTTACAGCGTTAATAAGTTTTAAACGGAAAATTGAACCAATCATGGCTTAAGTTTTTTATCAACGTTTTTAAACATTTTTTTATTCTCACCACATTTTTTGGTGTTTTTTCTGGAACGTTTTTTTGCATCTATGACCTAAATCCTGCCATGTCATATGATTGCTAGCAGTGGTGTTGTGCCTTGGGGGAGATATCCAGGGGAGGGGCATTTGCACCAGGTTAAATTTTGGGCTGTTGAGAAATTGTCAATTTTTTTTGTCAGAAAATTTTCTTCCAAAAAAATTTGGGGCCAAAAACCCCCATCTTGGTGAATTTTGCAGCAAAATTGGAATGCCAAGCACTGATAACCTCATTTATCAGAAATTTGCTGTGCTTGTTGGAATATTGTGACTTAATGCCCCACCTACTTTTTAACCCATGACCCCACTGCATGCTGGGATGCCTGGTTGTTGGTTGGGAAGATGTGTAAATGTTTCTTGGCTAGTGCTAAGTTATGGGAATTTGGCTTTTTTACGTGCGAAAGCAGCTACTGCTTTCAGCGTGTTTTAGCCATCGCAATTCTGTCTGTCCATCTGTCTGTTTGTCTGTCCGTACGTACGTCTGTCACACGGGTGGATCAGTCGAAAACGGTGCAAGCTAGGATCACCAAATCTTCACCTCCTGGCCCGTTTATGATACACCCCTTGGTCACCACTTAACTCATTTGCTTCTGTGAAGTAGACAATTCCCTCATCACTAATTTGTGTAACGAGTTTGCATATTTTTGAAGACTAGCATTAAACTCTGAAATGTACTTGTATACTATATATGTTGTTAACTTTTTATACCTTTGTGTGTTTGCTGATCTATGTTTATGGTGTTTAGATCTCGAGTGGAAGATCATATATGTCGGTTCAGCAGAAAGCGAAGAGTATGATCAAACACTTGACACAGTTGTCGTGGGGCCAATAATAGCTGGCAGGCACATGTTTGTTTTTGAGGTATTTGTTGGCATTATTAACGTACATGTATGCATTTTGTGTCAGCTCCTTGACTGAGTTGACCTTGTGAAGCCAGTCTCCGTCCATACACAAGAAATTTTTTTTTTATTTGAATATAATATCGTAGAAAGTGAATGCCATATGGCCTAATCCAAGGTCAAAATCTGAAGACTTTGAAACTTAGAAATTCTTGCATTTTACACTCTTTTACTGTTTACATTGTCAGCTGGTGAATGACTACTGATTGTGATTGGTACAGATGTTTGATATTTGGCCTAAATTTTCTGTCACCTGACTTCGAACTTGAGAGAAATTGACTCCATGTGAGGACTAAAGAGCTGACCATCAACTGTGTCAATTGTTTGGAGACTGAGTTTTCATTCTGCACGTTTTGCTAGTATATGTGATTTTTGTTTACAGTAACACAGTCAACAAAATAATCACAGTAATATAATAGCAGAATACTTAACAGTTTGTGATGCTGTTTGCTTTTCAGGCAGATCCACCTAATCCTGGACGGATACCACGCGAAGATGTCATTGGAGTCACCGTCGTGCTGCTGACGTGTGCTTACCGCCAGCAGGAATTTATACGCGTTGGATATTACGTGAATAATGAGTATATTGACCCGGAGATACGAGAAAATCCTCCACAGGAACCAGATTTTGATCAGGTTTTTTTTACCCTACTACTTGTTAATGGTTTTTTTTGTTGAAGTGATGTGAATAAGACAGCAGAGAACATGCGAGTTAGGCCTATGTAGTGAAGGTTATAACTAGATTAACAGTTGAATGTTGTTCGTATCATTTTTATAACATTTTTGCAGTTCAACCATTTTGCTGCACATTGCTGAATTGTAAAATCTTTATTTGTCATATTTCTGCTGTCGCACATCATCAGTTACATAGTCATTTTTGCAAAAAAAATCTACACCGGTAGTTTTTATTTTCCAGAACAGCATGTGCTGTGTGTGGAATTTGTTAGTGTGATGTGAGCCTGTAATCTGTTTCTCACAACGGTTCTAACTTTCAGTGTCAGTGAAACCTATGATTTTTATGCACAATTATTGCGTGACATCCGCATCAAAATGGAAAAGAACTTTGTCTTGGTTGGTTGTTGATTTCCTGTTACTTTATACAAAGTTGTGAAACACTACGTTGGCAAATTTCTGCAGTCGGATTCTGTTATAATGATGTTTGAACGTACACTTACACACGCATACCTGCATTGTTGTTGTGTGATAGCTGCAGCGTAACATTCTTGCCACGTGCCCGAGGGTAACTCGCTTCAAGATCGACTGGGCCGATGCGGAGATGGGTGAAGGGAGCAGCGAGAATGTGGCTCCGCCTGCGAACACTGAGTCCGAGTCAAACCAGATGATGGTGGACTCGTCCGAGGCTCCAACGCTCAGCAAGCAGCCGGTGTTTGCTGGGGGCATGCGGGAGGACAGCTTGGGAGGGATATCTGCCACTGGTGCCAGCGCTGTGGGGGCACCGATGGCCGTCCTGTCTGACAGTAACCACATGATGACCGATTGATGCTTGTCTGCTGCACATATTCATCATTTCTTGCATTCGTTTCGTGTAATGTGCATGTGTTGTTCCTGTACCAGGCAAAGGATGTTGTGACTGAGTTTTTGCAGATTGGCATCTCTTTCCACAATTATGTTGATAGTAAGCATTTTGTTACGATAAAGTAAGCCATTGCTGCATCTGCACGGACAGCACTGTGTTTGTTCAGGTATAGTAAGTCAGTCATTACAACAATATGGAAAAATTGTTGTAGAAGGTGGGCAGGCAAAAGGCATGGGGTGACTGAGAACACTGGTTAATGATAGCTTGTGACATAGTAGCATATTATGTTAAGCAAATGGAACTAGTGATTATATTGAAATCAATAGAACTGTTGCAGAGATGACTGATAGATGTGGTATTGGTTATTCATCAGTTTGTGTCATTTGGCAGTGGCCGATGAAGAGAATTCCTGATGACTGGGAGTCTAATGTGGTTTAATTTAGATGTACACCGTGGTCTATAAAAAACTTGCCATTTTTATTTTTTGAACAGCTTTGTGAAACATTGGTCGATTTTAATAATTTTTGACATGCGACATCAGGAAAGAACTTGACGCAAGTGACTGTAGTTTTGGCCACCTCGCCTTAATACTGTCGCTACACTACCTTGTGAAATGCAGAAATCATAATTTGGTCATTACAACAATGAATTCATACTGGATAGCACATGCGTCAACTCGGTAATAATTAACTGAATAGCGACAAACACAATTGGCAACTATTGTATCTCAAAAAATCACGTGTCACATCACATCCTCTTTATTGCAGCATGTGCTTAAAATGTCCTCCAGCGCGAACGCAAGCGGCAAACGTTGACACCACTCGCAAACAACAGGCTCAACAACCTGCATTTCACAAGGTAGCGTAGCGGCAGCGTTAAAGTGAAGTGGCCAAAATTACATTCATTTGTGTCAAGTTTTTTCCCACGCCAAAAATTATTAAAATTGGCCCATGCTGCACAGAGCTATTCAAAAAAGAAAAGTGGCACGTTTTTATGGACCATGGTGTATGTGACTACTAGCTGTTCAGGGAAAGAAGTCAGCTGTCACAGCAATGCAGGTTGAGGAAAGATGTTGTATGTTTGCAAACAGTAACAGGGCTAACAGTATTATGACATAAAGCAGCATCATGAACAGTTTACGTAATATTGGGTCATGACTAGCACAGGACATAGTTGCACAGTTATATAATTTGATCTTAATTTTGTTTAATATCATGTTCTGTTCTTCCAGTGGATTAGTTATGCACGATTTTAAATACAGGTTGTTATAAAAGCATCTTTTTGGTTATTAAAGTTGGTTTTAGTTTTTGTGCATTCAACTTATGATGTCTGTGTGATTGTGAAAATTATGGTTATAACATTATCTGTCATATCTTATAGCATGTTAACTTTCAGCCATCAATGCACATTAGAGATTGACATATTGTAGCATTTCACTAGTCGCATAATATGTTAGCCATCTGTTAGCCAACTTAAGTTATACTATCAGTTGAACATAAGAGCCATGATTCAATCTATGGAAATTTATGCAGCATTCCTTTGTATAGGTTGCATCTACACTGTGTTCAGACACCCACTCAAGTTTTCTTTTATATCTCTGTGGAAAATGTTAAAGATTTTCACAAAATTTTCAGGTAATGTTTAGGAAGAATCAAGTATTCACCAGTAAAAAGTTTAACTTTTTTGCTATTGGTGGGTGGTAACGTCATGCTGACATCATGTTTCTATGTGTGTAAATTATGGGTTCTTGCCGTTGAAGACAGACATTTGATAAAATGTGTGCAAGTCAGCAAGAATTATGGAGTCGCAAGTTTGTGTAAGATATTTCTGGATAATGGACAGATAATTGAATATTAACAGAATAACATTTTAAAATAAAAAATTGACACGACCGGCAGTATCGAGCCGTTTGACTGACAGTGAGCAATTGGTCATACATGCAGTGACACAGTGCACGTACGCATGCCAACATCAACAAAGTTAAGGATCTCACACTTAGGCAAGAAGATATGCCATGGAAACAGTTCAGAATGGAAAGCTGCGTGACGGACTAGCATATTTTTTGGGTTCATTCAGCACAATGATCAATTGCTGTGTTTCATCTTGTCAAATGTCTGTCTTCAATGGTAAAACCTATAATTTACAAACACGGAAATATGATGTCACTGGCAGCAAAGAATATTTAATTTTCTTCACCGGTGGAATACCTTTTGTGGAAATCGTAACATTTTTTCCACCAAGATATAAAAGGTAATGTAAGAGGGTGTTTTTTTCCAAACACAGTGTATGAATGTCAGTACCCTGTTGAGTGTTGGATAATTGTTCAAAAAAGTGAACTTTGGCTATAACTGGTGCCGTCGAGAAAAATTAGCATTCCAGCTATGAAAAAATTAAAACTAGGGATGTGACAAAGTTCGTATTCGCATTTGACAACATGGAAATATTCGACAACTTTACAGCTATTCGATATTCCATGAATAGTTGGGGGTATTTCTGGCAAATACGAATATTTCATTTCATTCAACTTGATTGAACTTTATTGAATTTTACATAGAAAATACTGACGATGAAGAGAACACAGCACTCTGTGGATGTTTCATTTTTTTAATTAAACTGGATTGACTAAACTTTGCCGATGCCGACTTTGCGCAGCCATTTGGGCGCTGAGGACATTTGGGTGCCGCTGTTTCGGCGCTGTGTCGCGTCATTGCCGTCAACGTATCGAACTAGTTTGTTATTTTATAACGTATGTGTTGGGAAATGGGAAATGTTGTGTAACGTGCATACGAACAGTCGCAGCTTCTTTCACGCATCTACAATAGGCCTATTAACATTCATTCAAACATTGATTAGCAGCCTGCTTGTCCCTAACAAGTAGTAGGCCTATCGAATAGAACAGCGTACTAGCTGTTATTACCGTCACCATCAGTCCGTCACAGGGATTTTGCAGCATAGCGTACATGCAGTATATAGGCTAGTAGTGAACGCTGACGTAGTATAAGCCTACATTAACTCGGTTAAACAATAAACAGTTTGACAAATCATAACGAGTATAATTTCATAAAATAAAACAGAACGTACAACACCTACATTAGTAAACACTCAAGTAGTATAGGCCTTAAAAAGCGTAGTTAAACTTATAATGTGAAGCAATAAGCATACATTAATTCATATGGAGAACAATGACTACATAAGATACAGAAATGAAGATGGCACTAGAGCAGCACAGCACTGAAACATCCGGCGCTCAAACGGCGGCGCCCAAACGTCCCAGCGCCTAAACGTCCAGGCGCCCAAATGGTGGCACCGAAACGGCAGCGCCCAAATGTCACGTACCGACACTGAACAACTATATTTTGATGTTTTGCTTTAACTGTCACAGTGGTTAATAGAATGACACTTGCAAAGTAACTAATAATACTGTTTGCTTACAGGAATGCAGTAATAAACTGCTAACTTCACTGTTCTATCAAAACAGGAACAATAATTTAACCTGTGCATGGTTTGTAACTGTGCCTAGATATGACTGACATGCATTTGCTAATGTGACAAGTCTCCTTTCACTCAGAAGGGTTGCCAGCTTGCACTGTAAACTGCTAAATTGTCAAATTTGGATTTCTAAAACTTGGACAATGGACATGAAAATTAGTTGGCATGTTTTTGTAATTGTCTTCGAAGTTAGCATCAAATTTTCTAGCATGGCAATAACAGTTTGACATTAATTTGACAGTCATGACTTTATGATAGATATTGTTGAAAGATTTTGCAAATTTGCGCTTTTTTGTTAGTACAATACATTATATTATAGCGAAAACAGAGTTGGCATCTCACTGCATGAGTGAATAAAACAATGCAAGTTGTATGTAGCCATCAGCCATTACACAGCCATAATACATTTTAAATGATTTCTTTCTTTGTTACATAAACAAGATAATGTACTGGAATGGCAAAGTTTGCTAAAAAAAACTTGTATGCACTGCCATAAGCACACCATGCATTTTCTGCTCAAATGAAATCTTTGTATTACAATGCCAATCACAAATGAATTCAATTTTTTCATCTTGCACAAGTCCACTCGTGCAACAAAGTCAGTGAATATAAAGTTACGGCTGCCACTTTATAGTCCATTAGCTTCATGTTAAACTACACAATCACTCAACAGTTACATCGCATAACAGTCAATGTCAATATATAACACAAAACTGCAGCCCTACTGGTTATAGATTTGTGTAGCAGAGAAACACAATGAGATGCTAATCGGTTACTGTCAAATCACTTAATTTCACACAGACACTTAAGTAATATTAGCATGAATGAATCTATTTTAGAAAGAAATGTAAAAATTTAAGCAATATAAACAGTAACCTCAGAATTTTCTGACTACAGCAATAGCTAAATGTCCTGTAAACAATAACAATCCCCAAACAAATAATGCATCACATATGAACTTCGTAGTCAACCGCCCCAGGTATGTAATAGCCTATAAGACCACCCTTGCCAATAATTTCACCAACAAAAAACCAGCATGCCACTTCGATGGTGATCAGCGTATTGACAGTAGCTTCCTGCAACATAAACACATTTAATATACAACACTAACATATATTCCATTCACACAATTTCTTTGCTACAATGCAATACAAAGATCAAATTAAAAACTGTTCATTTAAAATGTTTTTCATCAGCAGTCAGTCATATTATCCATGCCACGTAACACCAGTGTGTAATCATTTCTTCTGAGCAAAATATTTCCACAAGAGTTTGTAATGGTAATGAATCTTTTAAATTTTCTCTCCAATATACCAGTATGACTTGTGCAACTTGCATTACATACTAGGTGTAATATGCATGTATGCACACTGACATGTTGTGCATGGCAACTATTTTTCCTCTCTAACAATGTTTTGCTTCTCATTCATTGTACATACTATAGTACAGGCCTTCAACATTTGGATTTCAACGAAACATCGTACACTGCACTATCTTAACATTACTTACGGTCACACCCATTATGATGTATGCACTTTACCATGTGTGCTTAGTGAAACGTCGTTATGATGTCAGAGTTAATTTACATTAAGCTTACATTCAATACGTTGTTATTGACAAATGGATCAAGCAGCAGCGTATCCATCTTAGACTAAGAGCTTGCATCGAGGCCAAACAAGGCCACTTTGAGCTCAAACTTCAAATGCTAGTTGAGAATGATTGTCTCCATGACTGTTTCAAATTTTGTGAACATCTATCAGATATTAACAATTTTACACTAACTTACCTGTAAGAGGGCCACTAATTTTGGGACAGAGTGTATATGACTTGTGTTCAATTAATCTTATTAATAATGCACAACACAACTGTTACGATATATGTCAAAATTCTTGTAATATGACTAACTACTGCCGTGACCCACATTGGACGTTTAGGGTAAAGCTTAGGCCATCTGACACAGGCCGATGCAGTAATTAGTAAAGCTGTCGAATTAACATGTTAACACGTTAAGGAATTAACATGCGTTACAAATAATTAACTCACATATGTAAATTGGCTTGATTCTGTGAAGCAAAAGTTCCAATATTCCATTAAGCTATGTTTATTTGACAATCAAATAATATTTCAGTAATAAAAAATTGTTTTTTTTTGCCATTTCATCACTACTGTCACGGCTCTGCAACACAGGCTTGACTTTGTGCGTTTCATTCCAGTCACCCTCTCGATGTAGTCCACTTACAATATCAACAACATTAATGATGCTTTCTTAACGAGTAAAAATTAACACAATGCATTAATGCATTGAAAACTAACACTTCGAAGGCTCTAGTAATTAGTCATATCCAAATTCTCATGCTTATGTGTATGACACAAAAACATGCTTTACCTTTACTGTTAATGTACGCCACTTCTGTGTTCGTGCTGCAGCAAACAGGTCACCGAAACCTTTCCGAACTTGTGACAATTCACTGAATCGTGGTGGAGGCAGTTCAACACGAGCATATTTCACGAATGTCTGTAGTGCGGGCTTGCCTTTTTCCTGTGTTACTGCAAGCACAAATACACAATAAAACTACACGGGATATTTACTTTTCTGCGCTGATTTTATTTGCTTAAGTAGCAAAATTAACACTAATATATGTAAATATAAATAAAACATATTAAAAAGTTGGTAGAAAAAAATAACTACATTTGATTGGGAAGTGTACTTTGAGGAATGCAGATTGCAGAATTATCAGCCTAAGCCCACACGAAGTTGATTATTTGATTTTATTTGAATTTTGCAGAATGCAAAATGCGGAAAAAATCTAAGGTGTAATTTGCTGAACGTTTGACAGGTGAAATTCCGCAAAATACACCTTTTCAAATTTCCGCAATCCGCAAAGTACACCTTCCCCATTTGATCAATCATTTAAACACATCAAGAGTCTCAGCTACACGGTGAAAACTAATGTTTGCGGCACTACTGAAACAGTCTCAGCAGCTATTCGAAATCGCTTATAGTAAGGTACCGGAAAAACACTACGATATCATTGTATCAACATTTTACTATCATTCTATGATGCTCAACTGAACATACAGCTGAAGGTCAACTGACAATATGTAACGAACTACAGCAGTAATTTGTGAAAAACAGAAAAATCTTCGACAGTAGTACATTAAATCATTATGCGGCAATGTATTATAGCAGTTGTTAGGACAAAAAAGCAGCAAACCTTTAATCATTAGTGGACCCAATGCAGTTATCTTCTTCAACATCTTCGCCATTTTTGCGAGGTATGATCTATCGTTAGTAAATAAGAAAAAATAAAAAATAAGTAAAAGTTTTACACGCGACAGCAATGCTGAATAACGCGTACGCCATTTGGTATATGTTATCGCAATTCCGTGCGTTTATCTGTCCGTCTGTCTGTTACACGGGTGGATCAGTCTAAAACGGTGCAATCTAGATCGCTAAATCTTTACTGTCAGCTCTCTGGAAAAATTTAGTTTCAGGATCCGTTATTCGAAATCGGCTGGTATCTTCAAAATTTGTGCATTCATGCAAGTGTCTTATAGAACCACAAACTCTCATGCTAAATGTAACTTTGTTTTTTAAACTGCACTTAATTAAGAGTCTTACTTCCATGAGAAAAGGGACAGAGAAAAAAGAGAGAAAGAGAAGAGAAGGCGTGAAAGGGAAGCGAAAAAGGGAGAGGGAGAGAAAAGAAGGAAGGTAGAATTTAGATAAATAATTAAAATTGTTCCCACCAGTTGCCATATTTTTAGGCTAACCGCTAAAGTGCACACAATTCGACTTCGGCTGGAGCTCCGCCCTATAGACCCCGCTGGAGAAGGTCACTCATCGATCCAGATAGCCTCTAGCTGCATTTCAAGAGTCTACTTTGAGAAAGGGGAGAAAGAAGGGGAAGAAAGGGAGAGAAGGGGACTGGAAGAGAGAAGGGAAGGGAGGAAAACCTGGGAAAGGTTGAGGGAGGAAGGAAGACAAAAAAGGAAAGGCGAGGAAGGGAAAACCATACCATACCAGCACTTATTTTTTCTTACCCTAAGCTCTGTGAAAGACGTACATTTTTGCAGCACAATGCGTAATGGCCGTTTACGCTCATCCAAGGTCGTTGATTTTGGCACCGATCAAACGCACGTGTGTGATATCCTATTAGTGATCAATAGCAACCTTGACTCTTATCTGCACCATTTCTGATACATGACAACTTATTCACTGACAATTGCCAATTTTCCCCGCCCTCTCTCATTTAATGCCTTAGACTGAGATAAACACTTTCGAATTTGTGATCTTTACACATTTAGAAAGGAAAGTTGTTCTTGAAGCCAACAGTAAAGATTTCGTGATCCTACCATTGCATGGCACAGCATATACCGAATTCTACAGTGCACATAAAGTTATGTAAAAAGGCTGCACAAAGCTTACACTGGACATCATTTGATTTCAAATTAACACAGCTGAATCACTCCGCTCAACCGAGAGATTAATCTCGAAGCATTTGCTAAAATAATCCTGACACAAATTATTCGACTAGACTGTCTACTACTGAAGTAGGCCTACAGCACAAGCCATCACCATTCAGAGAGTGAAAACATTAACCATTGTGCCACTAGTTCAGGATGACCACCAATAACACAAAACTAACTGATCACATCATACAGTCAGTAGAACCATGCAAATGTAAAATTACTAAAAAACAAATCACCAAACAACCAAACATTGACACATGATAAATTACTGCGAGTACACAAAACCGTGCTTAAATAAACAATTAAAGCAACAAAGCAACAATATGGTGTTTAAGTTCAACGGTCGGTGATCACTGGAGATAATAAACTAGCAAGAACACTCTCGACTAGAAATAATAACACACACTGTAAAATCTCTACGAAAACGAGCACACCAGCAGCCTGCCTACAACAGACAGTCAAATTAACAATTCCCCAATCAGTGAAACATGCAAACTGCTTATAAGAACGTCTTTCATTCTCTGTGAGGTGCCTGTTGAAAACACTGAGCATGCATCATAAGGTCAGCAATAATAACAACAACAATATTGCTATTAGAAAATCTGATGGATGAAAATTCTGTGACAAATGATAGCAACATCCAACTGTACAAATTCTATTTAGCACTGAAATACAAATGAACTAATAACGTAAACTGACATTAGAGGCATAGTACAGCAGTATACATTTGCAGCTATCCTACATTACAACATTATTTACAATTATTCAACATGCAAAGCAATATGTGTTAAACTGTATGCTATATAGTAGGTAGTACATACATGTACACAAATACACTAGCTGAAAAGTACACACTTTACTGCAGCACAATAATCATAACATTATGCTGTAAGCAAAATAGAGATCTGCATACTAGAAATGCAAATCTAGCTAAAATGCACATTAATGGCTAACAACTGGCATCAGCTGATTGTTAATTAATGGAAATCGGCACTGGTAGTGCCAGTTTAAAAAACATTCAAGATTTATTAGTACTTGAAAGACAACCAGTGAGTGAGTGAGTAGGGTTTAACGTCCCACCCAACACAGTATAGGTCATTTCGGGGATGGCCTTTTCAGGCAGAATGCACACATAAACACACAGTAATGAAACCAAAAATTTAACCTTCACAACATTTACAGAAAAAAACACAATATGAAACATATGAAACACAAAACTTAATCATAAGCCTAAAATTGTAAGAGCTGATCATTATGACCGTGCACATGAAACAGTAATGATCTTCCCTGTTATCCTTCAGACATTCATCAATCTCAGAATGTGTCTATTGGAGAACAGTTGTTAAAAGTAAACTCAGTGAAGAAATTGTCTGCTCTGCTTCTGTTTCCAGCGGAAGTGGGTTCATTTTGTAACTATGTACAACAGTCAGCAATCAGCCAATTGTTAGGCCTTAATAATCAGCCAGCCAATGATTGGCTAATGCTTTATCACTGCATCTCTTGCCGAAATGCTGAAATGCATCAAATACTGAGCCATTTTCGAGATTAAGCTTAGAGATTAGTCGTTATTTTAGTGTCATTTATTTATTTTATGCATAAATGTAGTAGGCCCTATGGAAAGTATGCCCGAACTGCAGGGAGTGACTGTTACAGTGCACAGCAAGGAGAATAAAACTCTAGCATGCATAAAATATTTTATTCATTAGATGGCTCAAGTCAGCCTTGAAAAAGTAATATTTTAAAGAATTTTTTGTAATCCCAAAATCCAGGGATTGGCAGCATCCCAAACCTGGGATTCTGAGACTAAGCTGCCAATCCTGGAATTTGGGACTAGCAAAAATGACCAAAGTCCTGACATTGCAAACATTACATATGAGGTTAAAGGTGAACGACAAACTAAGCCAGTTAGCAGTGAAAAGACATAAAACAATGAACTGCTCAGTATGAAAATGCTTTCTACATCTATAGGACACAAGGCCACAACCAAAATGTACCCTTTTAGACTTTACTTATCATCAATCTATGCACAGGATGGATTATTACAACAAATTTGCTCAAGCATGACATACATTTTGGACATCATTTTTACACAAGTTAGAACATAGTACTTTCAAACTGTCTTACATAACAATGAAATTCAATCGCAAGCAAAATCTTAACACAGCACCATATTCTTGACGGAAAACTGTCAAATGCCAATACCTCACTACGATTCAAGACAAACTTTCAACCACATAACTATTTAAAACAACACAATAAACACATACTAGCTATAACTATCACACCAATTACCAAGTGGAACACACACTTTCATATTACAGATGATAGCAAAGAAAAGCGAAAGACTACGGGCAAATGTAGAAAAACAACTGCAAATACACTGGAGTTTCAGCAAAAGATGAACAATAACTCCCAACATTATGAAATTAACTATATATTATTAGTCCCCAGAATCAAAGCCGTTTGCCGCCGCTGTTAAGACGTCGGACTGCAATCAACCGTTAAGTCAGCGGTCTTGTACCGCTAAGATTCCATGCCAAGTTGGCGGTTTTAGCGGTTTGAAAAAATCAAACAATGTGTTGTGCTCACACTGCTGCAAACAGAGCCACCAATGCGAGTGCACATGTCCTTGTCAATCATCACAGTGTCAGTGGTGACAATAAGTGAGTGAATATTAGTTCTACAGCATACTACAAGATTTACTAATGGACTCTATGAAAAAACGAGATTATCGTATGTCATTACGACTCGGGTAAAAGTTGTTAATTTTGGGGGTCAAAAATTACTACCAGTGACAGACGTCAGCTGCCATGGCTTAGCAATCCGGACCGCCATTAGCTTAACGGCTTAGTGGTCTAAGCCATTAAGGGCCTTAGCAAACGGTTCCGGAGACTATATATTACGTACAAGAGAAAACTTATCACGTCATCACACAATCACTTTTGATCAATATTTACATTTCTGATACAATTATTTGACTATCTGATACACGCTAATAATTGCACCCCTGGAAAATTGCACAAAACTGCAGATCACACCAACTTTTCTTTGCCTCAAACTTGTATCTAATGTAATTTCTGACATGATACCAAAGCACAGATAAGTTTAATGATTCCCATATGCATGTTCACTGAAAACTGGCAAAGTAACCACAGTGTTGAACCATTAAATGTGATAATTAATGTATCACTGTTTCTTTTACGAGCTACTAAATAATAACCATTTTCACATCCTTCTATGTAAAAAGACTTTCTTTACACTGTATCTCAATAAAAAACATGCCACTTTTATTTTTTTCATAACTCCATGTAACATTAGTCGATTTTCTTAACTTTTGACACGCTACTTAAAAACTTGGCATAAGGGACTACAGTTTAGCCCACCTCACCGTAATACCATTGCTACACTACGTTGTGAAATTTAGAAGTCGTAGTTTGGCCGTTTACAACAATGAATTCATACTGAGTAGCGCATGCATCAGCTCAAAAAAAATCACCGAATAGTGACAAACACAAGTAACAGTTATCACCTTTCAGAAAGTCTTTATGTGCTACATCACATCATTTTTATTACTGCATCTGCTCAAAATGTCCAGAACGAACGCAAGTGGATGAATGATGATTTGACTTGCCAACAACACCTTCAATAACGTGCGACCCAGAGCGACTCAGTTGCTGTTGATGCATCATTTCAGTTTATCAATGCAAGATCTTAAAATAAATATGATTAATGTTAAATATGTAACAGATTTTCAGTGATTCTGTGGTGTCGGTGAATTTCTGAGCCGACGCATGTGCTACCCAGTACGAATTCATTGTTATAAATGGCCAAACTACGACTTCTGCATTTCACAAGAAAGTGCAGTGACAGTATTAAGGTGAGGTAAGCTGAGCTACAGTCACTTGTGTCATTTTTTTCACAATGCTGTGTACGAAAAATTATCAAAATCAGCCAATGTTTCATGGAGTTATTCAAAAAACAAAAGTGGCACATTTTTTATTGAGACACAGTGTATATAATTCAATGTGGACAGCTAAACACACATATTAGAGCAAATTATAAGGTATATTTCATCTACATTTCTCTATGGTTAGAAGTTAGAAACACCAGTGTTAATATTTCTGCAATAAAACAAACATCCTTCCGACTACAAGTATCCCATAAGTTATCAGTAAAGTATCAGAATTGATCAAAATGAATGATAAATCAAAGAAGTAACACATATCACAAGAGGACAAGACATGAACAAGACAACTCAATGAACTAAGAAAATAGGTCCTATAAATTTTGCTCAAATCTATGAAAAACTGTTCTACGCAGCAACATCTAGTGACAAACAGAAATTGTTTCAGAAATGCATCAACGGTTGGCAAAACGTCAACAAATCAACCTACATGTTTATTCACAGATATGGGAAGCACTAATGCTACCAAGCAACAGTACAATGCTACCTATTACTGTACTACAATATTTGACAAAAAGTACAGATGGCAAAGAATCTTGCTAAAATTAAAAAAACTGAATTATTGAGACCGGATCCAGTTAAGTTATTGATCATGCAAAGCAGATTACAATAATCTGGACATAATTTATGCTTAACGTAAAGATGATTCACATAAGTGAAGCGATGTATAGTGATGACAACTGAGAGTGAGGGAGTCGACAGACGAAATATTCAAAGAAGACTTAGTATCATAGCGGATATAACAAGTTTTGGCGAGTCCTGTGAGGATGCTCAAAACAGGGATCTGTGGATAATAAGAATCAGGGTGAAAATTGGCCAGTCCTAATGTGACTGAAAATGGTCATCAAAATGGTGTGTATGTGCTTTAAAAAATCTCTCCACAAATTTTCCAGGGGCTGCAAATATTCACAAACATGACTCGGGCGCAAACTTCAAGCTTCTGTACAACAACAAACAGCATGGGTTTTGTACAGATTCAAAACACTACACAATTATGTTAAAATGAAATTCGCATCCATCTTGTCACATGCAGCTCTATGCATGACGTAGTAACAACAAAGCACACTTAGTATATCTGCATCTGTGAAGAACAGCATGCAGCTAATAAAACAGTTCAGCCCAATGGGGCACCTGTAAACTCAGTCTAGGTAAACTCAGTCTGAGAAAACTTCTCTAGCAAAAATCAGTAAAAGTTTCATGCAGAAGCAGTGAAGTCGAACTATTAACGAAAATCTTTGAATCACGTGGACACATTACACTCACACTTAATGCTAAATCTATTTGCCAGTTAGCTGTTGCACATTATAAAGTTACATTTTCAGCACTACAACTCAGCAAAACATCACTTGTAACATAAACACAATCAGAAACCAAAATGGGTCTACTTAAACTCATATGCTTTGACCGAGTTCACCCCTCTGCATGACACCATTTTGGGACTCTACCGAAACCAACTTTACCCAAACCAAGTTTACCTCAACTGAGTTTACATACACCGGTCCAGTGAACACTAAACAGCAGAGAACAATGCACATGTTGCAGTAAAGTCAGACAGGTGCAACAGTCAGAACGAACAAGTCACTTGGCACTGATGTTAGCACAACTGAATCGCTCACACAGCAGTCCGTCCGTCGATCCGTCAGCGAAGCAAATGTTGCATCTTGTTTCAGAGTATGTTACAGCAGCGACAGTAACGACGTCGGCCTCCGCCAACAGATGGCGTCGGTGTCAGTGGCGCAAAGTACGCATGGACTCTGATGTTTGGTAGGTATGTCTGCATCAGAACACATTACAAACTTAGGACAGATAAATTTCAAATCTGGTAAACATTGGAAAAGTTTATTAATTAACTTTTCAACAATCATTAATTTTGATCACAGCCAATGGTGGTTATTGTGCAAAAATGCAAGTTTCTGTCAACTTTATAAGTTATTCAGCTAACAACTGTCACAAATACAGTGGTACAACAAAATGTCTATACTATCTTAAAAAGCCAATCCTGTTTAACCTCTACTCGTGTGCCCAGTGCATTAGAGGTTTTTATCAGCAGTATGCACTGTATAAATCTACGTTTTACTTATTTACTCATTATACAAATGATACACATCAGCATTACCTTGAGTTTGTGTATACCAGCGCGTGTGATCAGCTGACAGTCGTAGAGTTCAATGCGGCGTAGACTCTGGCAGCCGGACAGATGGGTCAGTGAAGCGTCGGTAATGAGCGGACAGTTGTCCAGCTCTAGAATGGTCAGTGACTCGGCGGCACACAGACCTCCTCCCAGCTGACCAATCCCGTCGTCCGTTATCAGCTCGCAGTGTGACAATGACTGCAACAAGTCAACAGTAATTTTGTAAGACATGAAATCACTCATCGGTCTGCCCCTTGGTGAATCATAAGAAGGCAAGTGCAATTTCAGTCTGGAGAATTCAACCCCCAAATGTCCCCTTCACTTGGGGATTAAGAAGGGACCCTCAATGTAACACAGTGTGTCACTGACAAGCAAGCGTACCTGCCAAACAGCACGTAAATGCATCGCACAGTTTAAGCAGAGTGCACAAATGCGATAGATGATGGACAAAGAGACCAAGATACAAAACTGCTTGCACTACGGCAATTTCAACTACTAAAACATATTAATGATGACCAAATGATCAACCAAGCAACTTCGCATCATGAAAAATCGAATGGCTATCTCTTCAAAATCAGTTGTCTGATCCAATTCATGTGTAGTTCTGTTTGGGCATTTTTGGGACTGATAGATAGTCCACGAAAAGTACATAAGACTGGCCATAATCTTCTAACACATTTCTCGTTCATTAACGATTATTTCATTTCTGAAGTCTCAATCCCAGAATACATCATATTTTTCATCACATTATACAGTACATGTGGCTTAGAATCAACACACGAAAAATAAATCAACTTGCTTACAAGAACAGAGAGACGTGGGCAATGCAGTGCGAAAAGTCCAAGTGTGGCATCGGTAATCTGAAATACAAATATTTGCACTGTCGGCTCTCAATAGTTACGGCACTGGCACATATAGCATAACTTCCTACATGTTCTGTACTCAACATGGACTGCAAGCTATTGGCTTCAAACAAAAAGATTTTAGGGTTATTTGGCAGAAACTGTTTAAGGTACAAAGCTCTGCAAGTCATAGCAGGCCTCTGTAGCCTATGTGACAAACATGCAAGATCACCTACATGGAGAGAATAATATAACAGTGGCCAGAGAAAGATAGACACTAATAAAATAATTGATACAGTACTTTGTATTGTTTTACATGTTTATATTGCACTGTATATGTTCTGCCTATTAGCATAATAAACAGTTGATTGATGAAAAGTATACAGTATATAACATCATGGCAAATTACTCACTAAAAAGCAGTCTTCAAGATCCATCCTCTCCAGTGAATGACAGTTCTGTCCAAAAAACACACCTTGATTACCTTTTTTACTAAAATTCAAAACAATGGCCAACGTCATTTGGGACTAATCGAGAAACACGGTGCAATAATTTGGCTGCAACTTGCAGTGCAAATTTTGACTAAGGGCTCCATCTCTCTAAATCTACCCTTCCCGTGGAGATCAGAAACCCTGCCTAGAACACCTCATCAATTTTGCATCAACACACTACTGTGATAATTCAAACGCAATGCAGAGCACAGAATATATCAGTGCTCTCTGTTTAGGGCATATCTGTGACCTTGCCATTTGACCTTTTCATCCCAAATTTTGAGCAGTTCAACTATGTCTCAATGCTGACAACAGTATGGTGAAAATACATTAATGCACACTACAGATATATATAATGGAAACGACATTACAGCAAATGCACAAATGGGCATATCCAAGTAGAAATGGCATTAAAATGTATTCACCCTTCTTCACATTTTATTTTTTTTTAAATTTCACTGCTTCTAATATATTTTTCATGGATTTTTTTTACATTCTTGATATTCATATTAATAACACTAATGCCTTCAGCACCACCAACCAAAGATGATTGGAAGCACAAAAAATCATATGACTGTAATTTGGGCTTTAACATGCACACCTTGATGAGGGCCTGGAAGCCAGAATGAGTAAGCTGAGAGCAGCCAGCAACTTCCAGTGTCCTGCAACATACACACACGTGTGCTAAGGGGTCAAAGTGTGTGTATGGCACTACATGGAAAACCCATCCAAAAGCTATCAAGCGTCACCTGCCATATAGGATCGCACTGCGTAACACATCACCCGACACAAACGAAAACTGTCTCAACTCCAAAAAAGCAAGCTGATACTTAATTGACCGACGTTGGGGGTGTGGGCTGAGTTGAGTTGAGTTACAACATTACTGCCGAAAACTGCATGATTCTATAACAGACAGAGAATCTGAATAGCAATTGTTTCACATTCGAATGAGTGATCTTTGGCAACCTTAAAGTATATAGTAACTGAGACCACAAACCAAGAAAAGATTGGTGCAAAGTCCTGATTAACATGGCAAGCAACAACATCACTGCTGAGGAAAAGTCACAACAATTTCAGTCTTTCCACACCTTTTCTGTTTTCAAGTCAAAAGCCCATGAATCACCAATGAAAAGACAGATGCAAGAAAAGCACATAATGTACGACCAGATAACAACTTAGACTGTGGTTTAATTAGAATAACGAAGTCATTACAGTAATACTCAATAAATAAAGTCTGCAGCAGTTTAACATGAGCTATAAATGTAATAAAACTGCTTAAAATAACAACCAACCAAAGATAGTCGTTTAATATGAATACCTAATTCACAAAAAGTGATAACCGTAACAACTAAGCAAACTGCAAAGACTGTAGATTAACTAAAGTAACAATCAAACTGAAAACTGTGGTTTAATATGTGTGACAAACTGAATTAAAATAATGAAAAAAGCTATAAACAGACTTGAGTTCCATGCATCCCTGGCTGAGGCTAACGAGCGAAGTGTCAGTCAGTCGACTGCACTTTGACACACACAGCGACTCCAGCTCATGACATCCACCACTCAGACTCTTGATGGTCTCATCAGTAATGTTCTGTTGCAACAGCAACAACAGGTGCACTATGTCACAGAACTAACAACTACATTCTACTATGTTCACAGTGTTGCGAAACTAGTCTGGATCTGAATAATAATTGCCAAACTACTGCTGAATAGTGTGGCAATGGAGTGTGCACACCTACAGGCACGATACACCAGACAGCTGGCTTCTAAACGATGGTACCGAAACCAATGAGATAATGGACTCAGTCCATTACTTCACTACAGCAATGACATTTTATTAGCGATTTGAAAAAAAATAGTTAGTATGTAATTTGCTAGCTTTACAATAAGCCCGCTATTACTTCTTACCACAGCTAACATTGCTCTGTGCATTGATGTCACATTTCATACCATGGGACTGTCCGGACCAACTTGACCAATGATCAGTGTGTTACTGGCAAAGCACCCAGAAATGGCATGTTGGCCCAAGAACGTTTGCAAATGAAAAACTGGGTGGTTACTTAAAATACACATTGCAAGTGAATACAGGGTGTGACAAAAAAACTGGACCCCTAAAGTTAAGTTTTTCGCTGTTTTCTCAGCGACCATTTGGAATTTTAATTTGAAATTTTACAGATATATTTATTAGAACCTTCTACATCTAACTGCCAAGTAAAATATGATTCTGTTGAAAAACAACAAAGTTACAGACTTTTTAGCATGACCACTACTGATTACTCAGCATTCAAAAATGTTCCGGCTACAACACTAATTTAATAACATCGTTGAAATAACACAGTCAAATAATGATCAGATGCCAAAATTCCATTGTCACGGTGAATGTTCAAAGTGTCCACCACCAGCTCCAAGCTACAACACCAGCCTCCAGTCGCCTTATTTGAGAAATCTTTTACAGCCTTGTTGATCGGTCCCTGTGGCAGGTTGCCCCAGATAACCTGAAGCACTTCCTTGAGTTCGATGCTTGTTTTCGGCTTTGTTTTATAGAAGTAACTAATTGAGTAACTAGTTATATTTTGGAGACAGTAACTAGTAACAGTAACTAGTTACTTTTGGAAGTAACTAGCTCAGCACTGATACTCGGCGAATTTGAAGGCCACTGGTCTTTAGTGATGATATCTGGACAGCTGGCCCACAGCCAGTTCTATGCGCTGCGCGGCGTTGCACACTGCTGGAAGATGAATCCAGTGGGCAGCCGGAAATTGCTTAAAGAAATGATAATTTAGTGACAATTTATAAACAATATAAATTACTGTTTATCAAAACGTCACTGTGACATCATCAGCAGTAACGTGTAACCAGTTTTTAAAAATTAAATAGCATTTTTAGCTTGAACATTTTTAATGCAGAAAAATTGGTAGCCAGTCATGTTAAAAATCTATAACTTCATCGTTTTTCAACAGAATCATATTGTACTTGGCAATTAGATGTAGAAGGCTTCCTTACCTTACCTTACCTTACCTTACCTCCGGGGTGGACAGGCTTTTACACCTGCCCAGCGCTGAGACTGTATCAGTTCGGCCCAATGTGCGTCCCCGAATGTAACCACAAGGTTACAGGTAGTGGCTATAAAGCCATAGAGAGCTGTGAAGCCGTAAATAGACAGCTGTAAAGCCATAGTCGGCTAAGAAGCCAAAACCAGCACAAAAGCACTGGTAACATGTAGCAATCTGCTCTCATGAATTTAGTCAGCTCTTAGTTAGCTCCTCATCTCCAGATTTTAGAAATCTTTCGGGTCATCGACCCGGTGCAAAGCCCCACCACCACGTCAAGGTGGCTGACCATGAATAAATAACGCTGTAAAATGTCATATTAAAATCCCAAATGATTGCTGAGAAAACAGCGAAAAACTGTAGTCGCACCCTGTAGTCTCAATGTCAACTTATAAATGTTCAAATCAACTCGCATAACCATAAAGGTTGTCATTTTCGTGCATATCAAAAAAATCTAAGTTATGCTTATCACTCTGTATGACTGTAGTTACAATTCTGCCAAGCAAAGTAAATTTAGTACAGCTGTCAAGCTAACACATTAATTAATGCGTTAGTGCATCAATAAATTCATGTATGTTAAAAAAATTAACGCACGTTAAAAAAATTAATGCACATGCGTAAATTTATTTAATTTACTGAATTCTGTAAAGCAAAAGTTTCAATATTCCCTTAAACTGCAGTTATTTGGCAATCGAATGAATTCAAGTAAACAAACTGTAGTTGCTGTTCCATCACTACTGTAAATAAATACTATTTAGATGACAAGCTAATAGATTTCTATGCTAGCGATGACATCAGTTATTGTTGGAAAAAGTGTTTTTATTTACTTTCTAACTTTCTATATTCTACAAGTGGCCTCCCCAAACATCGTGGGGCCCAGGGTAACTTCACTTTCTGCTTCCATCTCGACAGGCCTGGGTGTGTTAATAACGCATTAATTAATGCACTAAAAAAATTAACGCAGTGCGTTAATGCGTTAAAATACTAACGTTTTGACAGCTCTAAAATTTAGCATTGTGTATTCTTTAAGCAGAATACAAGCAGAATACAAGTAAACTGGACTGTATATCCAGAAAGTGACAAACTGCAACAATCGTAATGAGTGATAAATTTGAAAAAATATACAAGAGAAAAACACTTACAATGCATCCTTGTACGTTCAACAGACGAAGCTTTGGGCAATGAATACCAAGATTCTTCAGACCGGCATCTGTCAGCTGAAACATCAAATCACATATCACTATCTTCAATGCAGAACATACCTTTAACCTTTTTAACCTTTAATAGTGACTTTCTGCATATTCAGTCTATTCAGCACTTAAAGTGTCACATTTGTACTACACTGCTTATATACCCGCATGTGAACCAGACACCTCCTCAATACAATAATTTGAGTTGAACTTTCAAGGCATGAGCAAAAATCTAATAATGAATTTGTTTGCATTTTTTCAGTTCCTTACAGTTGTTTTTAAACCTTTAATGTAAACGATAATGACAATGTTTGACAAAAAGCAGCAATACATATCAGTGTATGTTGAAAAATTTTTCTGAAAATTCTGCCCCCATAGTCGAGACACTGACCTATGTGCATGTCAAAAAAGGCACTTAAGGTACCAGCCAGTTAGCCACAAATAACGTAGAGAAATATTTCAACAACCTGAGATGCTCCTTTGCACATAAACGTGCGCAGTCTGCTGGCACGTCGTGCGAGGCACTCAATTCCGTCGTCCGTCACCAGATGACACCATGATATACACAGCACTTCCAGGTGAGAGCAACCAACACTGTACAACCAACCACATACTGTGTAGCAACATTTTCTACAGCATTTCATACAAAAGTAGACAACAGTGCTTTACAATAAACAACTAAGCAACAATTAAAAAAAACGCCTAAATAATATTTTTAAAAACAACAGAAAACAGATCCTAATATACCATATAAAATACTCAGCCAGACAAATGTGCAGCTACTTATTAAATGTTGTGTTTCATACTACATATCCGGTATTATTGTGTAATGCATAAAAAGTGGTGCAGTCTAGCAGTACTCCCATTACCGAAATAACAAAGCTTACTTACTGACTAGTGAAAATGCTGAATCAGTAAGTAAAACATAATGCAGATGTTGACATTGTACTAACACTGATACATCACTCACCTGGTGTATCAGTGTATCATTCACCTGAGCGATATGAGAGAGAAATCGGTGATAGCAGCGCATGACTCGAGATTCAATTGTCGAAGTTGCTGACAGTTTTGACTTAGACTTTGACACGTTCTACAACATACGCTACAGTGAAAGCAGGAATAAGACTGGGAATTTGAATATTATGAATTTTAACCATTTGGCAAAAGTCACAAATTTTTACAAATTTTAAAGTGCTTTGTTACTAAAGATACACAAAATAATTTTTTATAATCTGGTTAAATTCATGAATTTCCGTACGAATTTTGAAAATGGTAAATCACAAATTCTCAATTTAGGTCATGGGGATGCTGTACCCACTTTTTTCCATGGTAAGAACACAGCCTTCAGTATAAATAAAATCCATGCAAAAATGCCAGCTTTTATAGTACAAGGGTGTTTAAATTTAAAACTCTCTTTCAAGGAAATTTTATTTTCGATACTACGTAAAATAATCTTTGCACCTTCCACCTTCCTTATCACATGTTTTGTTCTTTTAGATATTTATGCTATTGAAAATTATACTTTAATATAATTATAAATCAAATACACTAGACACTACTGCCTTTACCAATTCTCTGTATCTAACAATAAAATAATTGAAATTTAAGGTTGTTTTATGCAAACTGAATACAAGACAAAAAACGGTTTATAAAGAAAACGTGTAACGATATGATACCACCTATACAACTGTGGCAACACCATAAGTTACAAGCATTTGAGAAAAAAACACTAATACTATGCAGAAAAACGATATACTCACAGATCTGTGATACGCGTACAGCCACTCAAGTTCAGCGCCAGAATGTTGCGACAGTTCTGAGCAAACATTCTGCACAAGATCAAAAAATGCTGTATTAATTAACCAACTACCAGAAACGAACTTGGTCAAACAAACAAAGGAAAATCCAGCAGCCACATTCAAGACAGAAACTGACCACCCACTAACGCCTGGCAATTTCAAGAACATGTTACGTGGCCTTCAGCTCAAGAACGTTGAGCACAACTGGGTAACAGTTTTAGTACAAAATGCAAACTGGCAGGATTACTTCATAGAAAGTTCAGCAGCTGAGAATTACCTTAAAGCAGCGTCAGAGACATGTTGGCAACCCCGAAGACTGAGAGACTTTATGAAACCTCCGCAGTGTTTTGACAACTTCTCTATAACCAAACCCTACAAAACACACCACTAACAATAAGCAAAATATCTACATTACAAGAAATATGAGCTGAAGCTCATGAGATGTGCGACAGCCTATAGCAGTTCCTGTACGCAGTTTGTCTTGATCTATCTCCATCCGTTTCGCCACAATTCACTCTGCTGCAGCCGAAAATTGCAAAAAATCACTAAAGCCTCTATTTTCGTGGTTCAAAGTCATTTAAGGTTCATCAATATTGATACCACGAAGAAGCATGTCACCAGTGCTTGTTATGGTAAGCAGCATATCTGTACCTATCTGCAACTGTTTTCACGCAAACAAGCCAATAGCGGAAAAATAACCACTTTTTAGACAAGTAACCCTTTTGACACCCTTGTGTGCATGCCTCGTTGAATGCAGTGGGTCAGAACTTGGAGTGCTAATATCTACATTCAATGCTAAAAATTCTGTACACAGGTTGTCTTTGTCTATCTCCATTCTTCAGCCATTTCGGCGCAATTCACTTTTAATGTGCATCGCAGCCTGAAATTGTGAAAAAATCACTAAAACCCCCTTTTTGGGGATTCAAGATCACTCAAGGTCATTGATGTTGACATCACTAAAAATCTTGTTGCCAGTGCTTGTTATGGTGACAGCATGTCTGTGCCTATCTGCAACCACTTTCATGCTAAACAGCCCAATAAGGTCTGTTTAGGGGATGCCCCTCTTTTTTCAATCATTTGTGGGGACCCCACTCACTCAGTGACATGAAATTTTGTCACAAAATACTAGAGACTCTAAGCTATCATACAGTAAAAAACAGAGGTCTCTATCTCACCTGGGCTTGAATCAGTACTGAATCGTGACAGACAGATGGACGGACAGAATTACCATAGCTAATATGCGCTACAGCTAGCTGTGCTACCTCTCACATGCAAAAACGGTCATAAAAATTGATATATACACACGTATCAAAATCAGTGCTGTTTTCCATAATTTATTTTCAAGGAATTTTCAGTGTTGTTTTATCAACCGTATTTAGTATATCCTGCTATTTACGTTACTGCTAGATTGCTAATATATTTTATGGCACCAGTACTTCACAAAATACAGCAATTAACAGTAGTGAAATGCTCAATGCTAAATGTTTGTTCCTTTTCCGTGTCCAGGTACAATGTCTGTAACACACTTACCGTACCCACTACCCAACTCTCTAAGCAACACGAGTCTCTCTGTTGACACGATAAAATGCTATATACACAACTTCTTGTTTGCTCTTCACTAACCTCAATGCTACAGCACATTAGAAACTTTTTCTGCCTCAGCACCACATAAATTTACTATGTACCATATTTTTTCTGAAGCGCAAACTACTGAGCAAAATGGATCACAGCATTAGTCACTCAGAATTTATCAGTGCAGTCTTTTTAAAGCAGCAACTTATAATTGACATCATGACAAATTAAAGCTGCAAACCTCGATGTCGGTCTGAAAAGAGAAAAGATCTACATGTTGCCAGTTGCTGCCATCGAGAGCCACCAACTTCCAGTAGCGTGAAACCCGTGCACATCGACATAAACTCGTCACATCCAAATATGAAAAAATCCTATCAAACAAACACAGAACACGATGGTGAGTTGTACAGCACATGTACAACTATTTGCACGAACTGCTTATGAGGAGGACAGCTTATTATGCTTAACATTTTAAAATATTATTGTTTCGCACATTTTAGACTTGTAATGTGCATTTTTAAAAACTTCTAGCCTAGTTATTACTTTTATGTTTTTAAGCCAGACATTAGCTGCAATGCACAGTAATGACGTTTTATTAAAATCATTCATTCATATAATTAAACATATAATGCTAAACAACTATTGCATGAGGTACCTGTAAGCCTAACTAAATAAAAAAGAAGAAATCTGAGCTAATGCTCATGAGATGCACGAGAGCCTACAGCAGTTCCTGTTCGCAGGTAATCTTCGTCTATCTCCATCCATTTCGTTGCAATTCACTCTTGTGCAGCCAAAAAATTGCCAAAAAATGACTAAAAATCCCTATTTTTAGAGTTCAAGGTCAATGAAAATCATCAATGTTGACAATACTAAGAAGCTCGTCACCAGTGTGTGTTATGTTAAGCAGCATGCCTGTGCCTATCTGCAACCATTTTCACACTAGACAAGCCAGCAGCAGATAAATAACCACTTTTTAGAGGTACCCCTCTTTGACACCCACGTGCACAGGCCTCCTTGAATCTAGAGGGTCCAGACTTGGATTGCTAAAATCTACATTCGATACTGAAAATTTCATATGCAGATTGTCTTGGTCTATCTCCAGCCATTTCGGTGCAATTCACTCTTAAAATGCAGCCTGAAATTGCAAAAAAATTCAATAAAACCCCCTATTTTGGGGTTCAAGGTCATTCAAGGTCATCGATGCTGACATTCCTAAAAAGCCAGTGCTTGTTATGATAAGCAGCATGTCTGTGCCTATCTGCAATCATTTACACACTAAACGAGCCAATACCTGCAAAGTAACGTGTTTCTAAGAGGTGATGCCCCAATTTCAACCCCTTGTTCGAGGGACCCCCTTCATCCAGTGGCATGAAATTTTGTCACAAAATACCAGAGACTCTAGACTGTCATATGGTGAAAACCCGAAGTTTCTGTCTCACATAGGCTCCAAACAGTACTGGGTTGTGTTAGACAGACAGATGGACAGACAGACGGACAGACAGAATTACCATAACTAATATGCTAGCTCTCGCGCATAAGAAAAACAAACAATGCACTATCAGCAAATAGCACTATCATGCCACTAAACACAAATATGAAATAGAACTAAGCATGAAACTAAACTGCAGTATTCGGCCGATCCATTGACCTTTTGTCTAGAAACAACCCATTCTAAGCAAATCTTTTGTGGTCCACCCAGCCTGTTATGTTGAACTTAGACCAACCGAATTTCCATTTTCCAGTGTGAGCATCGATTGAGTTGTCCATGTCCAACTCAGCCAGTGTAACAATAACCAAAGTCACCAATTACAAAACAAACAAGTACCATATGAATATTGTACAGCTTAACAACTATGCAAGATACTTGAACTTCAGTAAGACAACAGATGCCTTTTAAAAAATTTACAATGACAAAATATTCACATATAAATTAAAATACTTTTCAATGTTTTTCCTGCTAGTAAAAGAGCTGCAACAGAGCTTACCTTAATAAGAGTTCCATTGGTAATTTATCTATGAGATCTTCATTTGACTGAGGCAAATTCACCAACTACATCACGTACAAAATCAGAGTAAGATAACAACAGTGAAATGTAAATGGAAAGTCACAGTAAAGGATAATTTATCTGCGACGAAACCTGCTGGCAGCCATGAAAAGGAAAAAAGTGTAGCTGTCATAAATGTAACGCAAATAGTAAAAAAACAAATAAATAAACAGAAAAAAAATACAATAGGCATCAATTTCAGTGGCTAAAGGTTGATAATGCATTTTTCGATGTGACCTCTAAAATAGTTCTAAATAGTGGGAATCTTGCTGACGTACAACTTCGCAACTGTTTATTTGATTTACATAGCCCATGTACAATTCTTGGCGCAATCGCATTTTTCCTCGGAGAGCGTTTTCACATACCTAGGGTCAGTTAGGCTTAGGGATAGGGTCAGTGGTTAGGGTTTGTGCCAGTGTTCATTTATAAGAAATTGTACAAAACTGTTCGGTAAAGGTAAGTATTCTAGGTATGCGAAAACGCTCTCCAGGGAAAAATGCGATTGCAACCAACTCTTATAAAAAACAAACAAACAAATGAATTTTCAGTACATAGTAAAAACTTCACATTTAATCAGTATAGTTGCCCTAACTCAGTAAGCTGCCTCCAATATTTAAATTACCAGGTTTCGTGCTTTACTGCATAGGACATCAATGGATGCACTGAAAAATCAACGAAGACCGCAGCAGAATGCAAATCGTACTTGGGAGGTTATCTGTCCAGAGGGCATCACAGTATACTGCGATTCGTCCGGCCAAGCCGATGAATGACTCGCAGAAACACCTTGCCATGCCGCTAGCTGATCCATTGCTGACGTCCGTCACGAATAAGCACAAATTTTAAAACAAACGTTAACGCTAAAACAGAAGGTAGATGACATAATACACAAATATAACACAACCCAATAAAAACACTGTTTACATTTTCTCTTATTGGTTGGCGTTGGGTCAAGATCTCGTGAGCATCACATTAAAAACGAATTACTTGTTTCTTCAGAACAAAACACTTAATTTTACATTTCTTTAAAACTTATAAAGAGATTATTTTTTGTCTGTATTACGTATTTAAAAAACAAAGATTAAACATTTTTCCGACAGAACTGATAATCACACTTTAAAGTCTAGGTGTGAGAGTTCGACCTACAAAAGTGGATAAAGATTAGAGATGAGTCAATATTAAAATTTTTATTTCGATATCTCAATATCGTATAGTATACCGACACGAATTACGGATAGTGATATCAATATTTTATAGGCATGTAACCATTACAGGGTAGTCCGTTTGTTAAACTCAGCAATGAAATAATATTTGCTTGGTTAATTGACTAATCAAGAAAGAGTCAAATTCTAAACTCCGTCGTTTCAGTCGTTTTTGTAATGTCACAGAACAACGGCAATGGCACTCAACAATTAAAACAAAACCAAAATTGTTCAGTTTAAAAAAAAAATACAAGTAGTCTGTCCGCGGTCGAACGGTCGAATTAGACTGCGGATCGAAGTCCGCCCGCGGACCGATCCGCACTCCACATATCTCGGCTGGGTGCAGCTGCAGCTGCTGCAGCAGCTATGAGCTACTGTTGATGCTGGTTGCACTGAGCGGCGTGTGTGCGGTGAATGTTTGGCGTAACGCCGGTGATACTTCATTACGAGCGTCGTATAGACCTCAACGTTGCGATGTTCTTCTAGAATTATGCAGCAAGCGCAGCAGAAAAAGGCGAGTTAAATTAGAGGGTCTCTCGAATTGTCGATCAACATGCTGAGGCACCACGCGCCGCTAACTGAAGTCTGGCTGCCTGTCTGTAGTACCGATAGTCTAGTGCTAGTTGCATTATTTGTGTTAGTCAGCTAATTTGCATGAAGCGGTTTAAGTTTGCTTTAATACTTATAGAATATAGATGTATGCAGAAAAGAAAAGTGAAAAGCGCGCTACGTGTGTGCCGCTAGTATCGCCAGGGCTGCTCATCTCTAGCTGTGTGGTTCAAGTGCGGGGGTAATTTGCGGAATGAAATCTACGGAATGAAGCTGATTGGTTGACGAGCATGATCACGTGATCAGCCCGATTCCGCAATTTACTGCCAACCTTCCAAGCTCGACGTGGTGGTAACTTGCGGAATGTATGGTGCAGAATTGCTGTACGATAAACGACGAAAATGTTGCAAAACGTAGAAAAAACGATAAAAAACGTTAACACTCCAAAACGTACAGTGTGATTGTGAACTGTGACTCTGTAATAAACTGATTTAATTTTACGACTATAATATTATTGATTATATTTTTTTTATTTCTTTTCTGCTGTTATTATTTAAATTTGTGCTGCTGTAGCCTGTTATGTCGAATAAATATGTTTAAATTATTATAATTCCGCCTGTGCTGAAATGAACAGTAGCGTAGGGGCCTATATACCTGGAATGCAGTGCTATATATTCACATTATAACCTCACATGATGAATTATGTTAAACAAAACAGTTAGTTTGTGTCACTTTGTTGAGTCTATTTTGTGTGCCTTGCTTATAAACCAATTCTTTTAAAACTGTCAAAGTGCCAAAGATTGTGCAGCACACCTGCCACTCTAGCTACTGACTCCCCGTCGGCTGACGTCCCAACAACAAAAGCAATCAAACAAGCGCCGCTTGTTTCAAGTGCATTTGAAGTTGCCGCATATGGCGTTAAATAGCCTATAATAGATCGACATGCAGCGAATCCCAGAAATAGTGCGGCGTAACTGAAGTCTTAAGCAGTCGAGGTCATTAAAGCTTAAAAAAGAAAACAACGACGGCCGTTCTTCACTGACGTATTTGACAGACGTCCACAGACTGTAGTATATAGGCCTCTGTTGAACCAAACTTCAAAGCGCCGCTAACTTCACGTGAAGAACCCGCCGAGTGATAAAAACGTCACAACTTTCAAGCTGAGAGTGAGACAATTAAATCGCCATAGATTTAAGCCGTATTTTAATCTAAGCATGAAATATTGCCTACAGTGGCCTACGTTGCTCGGTAATCAGTGGCAATAAATGCCGAGTGCGGCCGGGGGCGTTATCGATCGATCGGTCGGTCATTCCGCATTCCGCATATTACCCACCGTTCCGCAGCCTACTTCCGCAGATTTCATTCTGCAAATTACTTTCCGCATTCCGCATTTCCGCAAATTATCAACACCCTCAAGTGCGTAGGTCTACATCACAGCAAATCATACCTAAAGATATGGACAGTCAGATAGACACACACGGGCGATTCAGTTTATTATAGCCTGCTGAAACAAAAATTTCTAAATGCTATTTTTGACACAGTCTGTCTTAGTGAATTTTTTGATGAGTTTGGTCTTTCTAAAATGAGGAATTGAAACACTATCTTTTCCACGATGCATGTATCTATTTACAGTATGATTTTTGCAGTATAATTCTATGCTGCCACTTCTAGCACATGCTTTGCATTCTTTCTGGTATTTCTGGTTTTATGTTTAAGTTCATTTCATTTGCTTTGATAACTTACTGTCTGTGTTACTTTATTAACTGACCATTGACCAATTATATTGAAATTATAATCGTCGCGATTTGTTCCACTCATGGCAACAGCTGAGTGGCACTTGCTATGAAATAATATTTTTCTACAAAATTTGGTGGTTGTACCTAATTACTCGTTTGCCATCAGCTGTTCAAAATTTTGTGTGGGTTCATTCAGATTTGACAATTCTGTTGTAGAAGGTTTAGGGGTTTCTTTTTTCCGGACACAGTGTTGAGATCTTAAGAACAGTGTGTAGGCCTATTTTTGCAGCTCGGTGATAGTAATAGCATTCTGTTTTGCTGTGGCATTTCAGCGATATCTGTCTGCATTTTGACTGCATGGGATATGAAATGAGTGTTGTGTTTTCTGTTCTGTTTAGGTTTATATTTTGCTTATTTCTTCAACATAGATGTTGCACGGAAATGCTGTCAAACGAGTCTTTTAGAAGAAAGGTTTGTAGTTAACTGCCTTCCATTCTGGTTGCAGCTTGTGTGAATTATGTAGCTTGTTTTGGGTGGTACATAAAAATGGAACATCACGTGCTGACGCATATTGTGCACTAATGAGCAGTCGACAGTTTTGGTATGGATAATCCTCTCATTGCAGTAAAGGATGGTCATATTGAACACTGTTGTTTAGCATGACCAGTCTTCACTGCAGTGATCCAAGCTAATCATTTCTGAAGCTGTCCGATTGGATCTGTGTATGCAGACCACGTGCCTATGCTCTGCTTTTTATGCCCACCCATGCACAGTCTGTATGCCACACAGTTCTTCTTTGTATATTCTATTTATCTCTGTGTGAGTCACTGTAACGTCTGCTTGAGTCTGACTGACTGGCTGGCTGCTTCTGTATGTAACCTGATACTTCATTCCACGTGCAGGCCTAAAATCTTCCAGACACAGAGCATCTTTCATTTCATCAGAGGTAGACACTTGCCATGCGGTGCCTGCCTGCCTGTGGACATGCACAGAACTGAGCAAGACTGCTGCCACTTATCTTATCTTCTGCCGTGCCAGGCAGTGCATTACGATCAGACAGAGCAACTCAATACCCTTGTGTCTTCCTGTCTTCAGCTATGCCTTTACTTTACCTGTCTTATCTTAGTTCTGCATGTGCGCACCCTCGCGCCTCAGATTCAATTACCCGACGGATTTCCCCGCCATAAATGCGCCATAAATTTTGTTTGCTTGCTTAGAAAATCAAACTCGGTTTGTTTAAGGACGTGGCAGCACAGCTGCTGAATTGAAGCAGATTACAGCAATGAGTTTGCTGTTAAACGGTTAAACCAGCAAATGGCAATTAAAATTGTAGACAGTTGTGTGGAATTAAAATCGAAATTACAGTGCCGTATATAGGTGAGACTATGGAACCAGTATTGAACCGCATGATAGCCGTTAAGAGCATAAGTGGAATAAAATGTTCATTTTTGGGGGGGGTGTGGACTGAGATGTAGGTCAGCTAGAGTAGGCCTATGCAGAAATGACGGTGATCACGGCGATTTTTTTTTCGTCGGTCGCGCGTGTTGACGTGATATAACGTGTGTCAACGGGTTGAGAATGTCGCGGCAAGCAGAGATGATATTGTTTCGCGCCCCAGTAAATATTGTGTCCGCCCATCCAGGGACTAATGAATAACGCCGTCATCATAACGTGCAGTGTGTAGTGGTCAGTGGTCACTCTGCGGCGTCATGTTTACTGACGTGACGTCACAGCGGTCAGTTCTGACCAACAGACAGGCGTCGAAATGGCGCATCACCACACGGGCGTAATTCTGTATCCAAGACTGGGGGTTCTGAGGGAGGGTCTGGAGGGTGAAAGACCCCACTGCATGGGGTCCATGGCTTGAACCCTGGTATGGAGGGTCTGGCGGACGAAGTCTGCCAAAAGCGTAGCTGAAATTCAGCATTGGCGTAAACTTTTCATTTTGCAGCGACAGCTTTTCTGCAATTCTACAATTTTGTGCTTTTATTCACCAACTGGAATTAGCCGTTATTTTGACAAAGCAGGCACTAATAGTAAATTCACAAAGCCACGTATTATAACACTGTCGTTCGCTAGCGATAAAAGCCCAAGTTCTATATGAGAAATATTTGATAATTGCAATAATTCATTGCTTTCAAATTTCTTTTCTCAAATTTTAGGGATTGGGAAAAATTATCATGTTAAGCAATATTTATTTTTTATGTGTTTTTCTTACTATTGTGTATTTCCTTTTCTTTTCATTCGTACTAACCGTTTATGCACCTGTGATGGTGAATACAAGTTTTTTTGTACGACGCTAGCAACCACCACATCATTGTGCGAGGGGATTGTAACACATCTAGCATTCACGAATTACGCTCCAGACTCCAGTGCATCACCGGGATGACGTGACGCTTGTCCATGCAGCTGTTTATAGTTTACTGGTCATTGACTATGCATCCCATTCTCATGCATGGAGAAAGATAGAGAGTAGGGGAAGCCGGGTCCCAAGGGACCGAGTGTTATGACTTCAGTTCATTCGTGTCTGCTGCTGCATCAGGCAAACAGCTGCGTCACTGGGTCACTTCAAGATCTGGACATCACAATTCTAGGCGACTCCGTTTTCCCTTCTTTTTCTTGATTCCTATTTCCTTTTTTCCGTTTTCCTCCTTCTTGTTTCTGCTCTTTTTCTGCTGTCGTTTTTGCCTTTTCTTTCCTTCTTTTTTTACCAGACCCCAAGATGCAAAAAAAACTGTTTCATTAGATGCTCCACAAAGTTCGTCACGAACTGAACACTTATGGGGCGACGTTGCACAAGATTTTGGCCCGGGGTTGGGGCCAAAAGGGCGATTGTCGACGCCCTTGTAGAGTAACCCTTAAGCCCTGGGGCTTATTTCAGTCACATGTCTTGATTTTTCTCAGCGCTGATGGACAGTGAATGGTTGCTAAAAGTTTGGTGCTGTATAGATCTAGATGTCTATGTTTATTGTTTCAGTTGGTTTGGTTGACTTCTAGGGAGGGAAAGGTTCGAGTGGATCGTCACTGAAGAATGTATACACGGAGCAACTCAACAAGCTGCAGCAGCGGCACCAGCACGAGTGCGACCTGCTCGAAGATCTCAGGTACATGCACCTGAAACAGCATGTTCATAACTGCACGTATACTTCTTTACTGAATCACACACAACAAGTGGCATAGCTAGGAAGGAGTTTATCTTGGGGAGCTCTCCTGAAGCCCAAAAGGCCGAAATTTGGAAGATGATTTTTTGGAGAGGGTCTCGCTGCTTTCTCCCCACCAGCTGCATGTGGGAAGCGCTGTAAGTTTCCCAGTGGGGTTTGAGATGCTGCTTCAAGCGCAAATGCATTTCGGACGCATTAAGAACGCAGAAAACGCATCTAGTGGCTGCAGATGTCGTGCGTGCAAACCACATATTGTCCACAGAGTGTACCATCAGTGAACGAATTTTGAAAACTGGCCAATCTCGATCAATATATGGCTAAAATCTGGACAGTCACAAAGTGGAACGTTTTTTGAGACACACTGTATAATTTTTTTCGTTCATTTAGATAAAACACATAGGCCTACAGTGATTTTGAATTGCTGCTGGTACATTTCTCATGATATTGTCTTATTTCACACTGACAGGTAGGCCGGTGTTGACGTGGTGTTGCAGATTATTTGCCAAGCAGCGTTCGGTGATCGAGAAAGAATATGCACAGGTAGGCGTCTTGCACCTGAACAGCTTTTTTCACCGTAGCCTACTGGCGATGGTTCACGATGGTTCACGTGTTTAAAATCACATTTCTGTGGCCAGAATGAAACTAGTTCTTATTAGCGCTATGCAATCGTTACTTTATACTACTATGCTGTACTATATTTAGGAACATGAAAATATATTTTCACATACTCAGTGGCAATGGCAATGCAGTTGGTGAGAAAGTGAGTGTTGGAACTTGGACCAGCCCCAGCAGTATACGTCCCACGCACAAATCTGCTAGTGATTGTTAACTGCTACAGCTACTGTTTGTTGTGACGTTATTTAATGTACGGCTGGTCTCTTGTTCTGAAACTCCGCTGGAGTCTGCCATCACCACCGGAAGTCTAGGGGCAAGTAGGGCGTCCAGAAATGCAAAGGGGAGCGGACGATGGTGTACATTTCAATTTCATATATTATGCATATTTACGCGCAACAGCAGCTGTTGCTGTAGCACGTCTTAGCCATCGCAATTCTGTCCGTCTGTCTGTCTCTCTGTCTTACGGGTGATTCAGTCAAAAACGGTGCAAGCTAGGATCACCAAATCTTCACCGTCGGCTACCTGGAAGACGATCAGTGAAGCTTTTCCATAAATTTGAAAAGGGTTACCCCAAGCGAGGGCGCTAAATGAGAGGTTTTGAGGAAAATTTGCGATTTTAAGCCAATACGGCTGAGCGAGACCGGTCGTGCCGTCTTCCGCTCTCTGGCGAGTGTAAAACAAACATGGTTGCTAGGATGGGTAAGTTGCACCGGGCTTTCAAACATGCACCGCTGTTGCGCGTTCCTCTTTGCGTTAGCTGGGCTTTTCTTGTTTTGTGGTGCGTAAGAAAATGAGAAGCTAGTAAGTTATCAAATTCCAAATTGCATTCACGCAAAACTAACCACGCCATTTGATCATCAAACGAAAAAGGCTCTTCTAAATTACGCCGCTGGTTCAAACATTATTTGTGCTTGTAGCCCATAGTGCGTCCCGAAACTACAATTTTTGGACAGATTTTAGACAGAGTTTTCCAACATTGCACGCTAAAGTGCCCCGGATGCAACGTCCTCCACTTGAAATGGGTACCGCTACACAAATTGTGACGCCTGGAATGTGGATGCATATTTCAGCTGACTGAAAGTCTTCTTGCAGTTGTTGACTACATTTTTGAGATTGTCTCCCCCTAATAAATACGCCCCAGGCAGGCTTTAGACAAGACGGACTCTTGCTACGGGGTTGAGTTGGAGTCGTGGATGCCGTGGTTAGGGTGGTGGGATATTAGCTGTGAGTCAGCTGCTGGCGTGGCAGACAGATCCAATGTTGGCTTGACTGGCCGTGCGGCCTAGTACCGGTAGTAGTACGCCTACTGACAGCTAGCAACAGCTGAACGCAATTAGATCCTCACTCTTTACTATATAAGCTCTGCCATCCTGGAAGGCTTCCGACCCAGCTCGTGCTGTTGTCATCTGCTATTGGTTTGTGGCACCGTGACGTTTGATGATGCCCCGGTCTAGATGCACCTACGGCGTCTTTGATGCCTCCCGCCTCTGTATCTGCAGCGGAAACGTTTAGGCTACTTTGTATTTATAATGCTGCCTGGTGCCTGCGTCATTCATTAGGCTGCCGGCGTGTTGTTTTGTCTTTACACTTTCAGTTAAGCTAAGTCTCCATCCATGATCCAAAGCAATGCATGAAGTACTTGCGTGCTTTTTTGACGCAACTATAGCGCAGCGGACGAAAGTGACACAACAGCGATAACGCAGAGATGGAATTAGAAGCGGTGCATGGTTGTGCAACTTGTGCTCCGTCTTGTGCGGTACTTGTGACTTCCTAGATCGTCAGATGTTCAACATGATGATCTGCAGAAACTTAGCCACAAGGACTTAGGACTGCACAAAAGAGAATAATCTGGATGATTATAAGATCCGTGCTGGGGAGAATTTGCATCCGGTCGTTAATCACCATGCTTGTAATGTGTCCCAGTCCTTCCGTGGATCAATCAGTCATCGATATAATTGGTGGGATGGAAGAAACAGCGGTGCGATCAGTTGGACGTTAATGAGACGCTAAGCCGATCACCGACGATCGATATTAATCATCTTCGACTGACGTAATGCCGCACGTAGGCTACAGAAAAATAACTGATTAATTACCTCACCGTAATGCTGTACGTCGGATTAAGTCCGTTCTGTCCGTTTTTGCACAGTTCTTGCTCTGCCTTGCCTTTAGCAGTCCTCGTTTCAAGGGTAGGCCGCACAATGAGTCGTCGTTTTCCGTTCCGATCTGTTTTCCACTTACCGCATTGCATCTGAAAGCTTATGACCCGTCCGTTACATGACATTGCTCATACACGCGCATGATTATCTGATGTGACCGAAATGTTTCAACTTTCTGCTTTTTATGCGCGAAAGCAGCTACTGCTTTCAGCGCGTCTTAGCCATCGCAATTCTGTCTGTCCGTCTTGTCTGCCCGTCTGTCACACGGGTGGATCAGTCAAAAAGGGTGCAAGATAGTATCACCAAATCTTCACCGTCGGCTACCTGGAAGACTCTAGTTTCAGGATCCGTAAAGCTGTTCCATAAATTCGAAGGGGGTGACCCCGAACGAGGGCGCTAAAGGGTTGGGCAAAATTTGCAATTTTTGGCCAATAAGTCGCTGTATCTCAGTAACGGTGCGAGATAGGGCCTAGATTACTATTAATCACTAATAGGAAGTCGTACAC
>Ga0209671_1000102_pt1 | contig 38152 bp, 11 predicted proteins | sample WorMetHERISLAND2_2_FD_187401 | JGI IMG/M metagenome (GOLD analysis project Ga0209671, IMG submission 187401) | Marine gutless worms symbiont microbial communities from Max Planck institute for Marine Microbiology, Germany - Olavius geniculatus... | ecosystem: Host-associated > Annelida >...
TTTTGGCGATTTTTGGCTGCAAAAGAGTGAATTGCGACGAAATGGATGGAGATAGACTACGATTACCTGCAAACAGGAACTGCTATAGGCTTTCGCGCGTCTCATGAGCTTTGCTCAAATTACTTGTACAAAAATGGGACTTATCTGGTTATTCCACTAAACACTTCAATCATGCACACATGTGGAATTGTGTGTCAATTGTTGTTGGAATCAGTTGCTGAAATTATGTCTTAGGTGAATTGGTTCTAGTGCTGCCTGACATAAACACAGGGAAGTTGGCTGGTCATGAATGCAAGAAGTCTGTTCGTTCATTGTCATTGGGTCGATCTTCTGCCAGTTGCCGGTCGATCATCCAGTGCTCTGTCTGCAGCAAGACATTCAACAATTCAAGTGCTCTGGCAAAGCACAAGTTGATACACAGCGACGATCGGCGCTACACCTGCAGCCAGTGTTCCAAGTCATTCAAGCGCCAAGACCATCTGTAAGTATCTGGTCATTGACAGTTTTATTATACATTGTTGATGATATTATAATATGTAGTATCGTGCATCATTCATTGTGTGTGTTTTAATTCAGATATTTCACATCTTGTTAGTGAAATTAGTTATTGACAGCTATCAGCAAATGGCAGTTTATTTCTCAATCTGTCATGCTCTGATACTGTGTCCAAATAATTCAAGCTGTGATCACAAGATTTTTGCTGGTAGATAGTTATAGTTCGGTAATATATCAAGTGTTAAAATAGTGTTATGCAGCAGTGGCTGCTGTTTACTTTTTGCGAGCTTTGTGTCATCGATTTTTGTGCTGTAGGCTTTGTCGTAGTGCTTTCTGTTTATTGTAAAGTTTAAACTTACTGTTCCATTATTGTGTTTGTGAGCATTCTGCCTGAAAAGGCCATCCCCGAAATGACCTCTATAGTGTCGGGTGGGACGTTAAACCCTACTCACTCACTCACTTTGTCTTAGTGCAGTTTTTGTTAGAATTTAATGAAGGTCATTATTTGAGTTGGAAACTTTTCGCAAATTAACCATTAGTGGTTAATTTTGGTTGAAATTAACAGGATAATTGTGCAAGAACGTGCACAGTTTTGTTGAGGCACTTTATAAGAACATTCAGCTGACAGCTCTCACAAATGTAAGACACAGTCAGCAGTTAAGCATTTACTTTATCCAATGTTGTGGACTGTTTATAATGTGTATATTTTCTGGAGATAGTAATTGTCATTTATGAGATACATGCTGTCGTATCTATTTTATAGTCTTTTTTTGTCGTCTGAAGTTAGTTGAAAATGTAGTGATTAAAAATGTGGTAATCATTAGCAGTTTGAAATGATTATTTGCACAGTTAAGTTCTCTGGTGATCACGTGATGTTGTGACTTGCAGAAATGGTCACATAATGACTCACTCAAGCAAGAAGCCATACGAATGCCGATACGTCGGCTGTGACAAGAGTTACTGTGATGCGAGGTCACTGAAACGTCACCTGGAGAAGCAACATCAGCAGCTTGTTGACTCATGTCTGTCAGCCGCCAGTGATGGGATGCTCACTCCCAGGAGTGCAACGGATCTGCCATCAGCAGGACACTCGACCGTGTTCAACTTTGATTTCATGAACAGTCCAGGTGGGAATACATCAGCAGACAATAGTGGCACATCCGTTGAACTGATTCACAGTCATTCCAGCCCTGCTATCAGTGCAAGCTCAAGTGCTGTGAGTCAGTCGTCATCATCGTCTGGACTGATGTGGATCGGTGGCGTCAGTCCACTGGAGTGAGTTATGCACATCATTTTGCTCTGTGTATAGTTTCATGCTTGTTAAGGTGGCAGTGCTGAATTGCAAAGTAGCTTCTTTTATTACATCAACAAACATTATGCTACGGATGTTGGTTAATGCATTGGATGTATTCATCATTATGGAATGCTAGTTTTCATTCTGTGCATATTTTGCTTTGTTGCTGTGTCTGTAATTGCTTTGATTTCCATTGTTTTTTAATTATAATTTGGAGTTATATTGACTAATTTATGTCCATCATATTATGTCATTGGGTGTCTTTAATATATGTACAGATATTTTGTGTGAAATGTTTCTGTGAGCAGTGAGCCATTACCAGTGCAGTGCAGCATCTGCGACCGTCGGTTCCGTAACTTAGCAGCACTTAATGGGCACATGCGTCTTCATGGAGGATATGTTAAGAAGGTTGCTTTAATTTTTCATTTATCTAGTTTGTAAGCTGAAATCTGTGAATTTGTAAGTTATCATACTTTGCTGTACTCGACATCATTTTTAAAAATCCATCCAGAGTCAGATTTGGCTAGGTTTTCATTCTCATTCTTAGCTGTAATTGGGGTGCAATTTTCGAGAGAAAAAATCCTGCTTTTTATTACATAATTGTTGGTGTTCTAGAATCTGAGTCATATAACACAGCATTGGTTCATTTGTACACTAGCAAGAAACCTAACACTTTGTGATCATGCAGTGCCATTATGTTAGTTTAGTTTGATGCGAATGAGATTGTCTCAAAACATCATTTCATCGAAATCTCATTACTTCTTGCTCTCTATAGTTTGTGCGTGCTGTGAATTTGTACTAGAATCCACCAATATTGGCCATAATTTTTGCCTAATTTAGCTGGATTTGTGAAAAACTAAATGCCAGATTTGTCAGAATTTGGGAAAAAATTCAGAGCATTGTACCGTAATGCTACGGTTTATTATACTGTTATAGATTTGATAGAGGTGCTAGCTGTTGACTAGCATATGATTGATGTGGATAACTAGATTGGATATTGTTCTTCACATGTGATGTGTGCAGGATGAAACAAAGAGTGCAGTGGAGTCTGATGATCAGCAGGTTTCTGCGTCAGATGCTGCTGCTCTGTCCTCAGCAACGCCACTTGCCACAGACATACTTCAGAGCAGCACTGGATACAATGTGTCGTCTAGTGCTTGTCCAATTTCACCGGCGTTGGTCTTGAGCAAGGACTGCATGATTGCTGGTGGCGACAGAATGGAAGAGAGAGGCATCGCTGACAGTTCTGTGGAAGATGGTGATTGGTTCAGTTATAAGCACATGTTCAGCGATGATATGGGCGGAGTGCACGACACTTTGGATGTGGAAGACATTGAGGACCAGGCTTGTCCATCTGAGTTAGCTGGAGTATCAGCTTGCAATACTATTGACTTCGATACCATCATCTGTCTCGGCCTTAACTCCACTGACATGCTGACTAGGATTAAAAGCAGAGAGTCTGAGCAGGTTCAGTTGTGTATGACTGATAGTACCAGCCAGGGCAGTGATGTAAAGCCAAGTGACAGCTTACTCCATTCTGTAGGTGATTATCCAGACACAGATGCTTTGAATGCTGCCAGCAGTGGTCTTGGAATTCAGCTTGATGGTACTACAAAAACACCACCCATGAAGCCTGTGTCCATGTTGGCTGACGTGCTCTCTTCAGGTGTGCCATTGCAGCTGTCATCACTCAAGTGTGAAACAGCGACGTCATTCTTGACTCCTAGAACCCCGTCGCATTCTCAAGGACTGCCAACTTATGCAACTCATTTCTCGTTTTCATCTCCGGATGATCTGCAGTCCAGCAGTCCAGTGTTGGCCCAGAGGCCAAAGACCCCAGTTGTCAGCATAGCACTGCCAGCTCGCGCTCATCCCCAACTGTCACCTCATGCTCCCTACACACCGGATACACCGAGCGTGTTTCAGTTTCCTTCACCGAATCAGTCACCGGCCAGTAGCACTGGATGCTCTCCTGCCGCTTCACGTCATGCCAAGCGGCACGCAGCTAACTACCATCCATACAGCAGTCCATCAGCCAGCACATCAAGCCCACGGTACCTGAGCCAGCAGCAGCAGTCTTCAGGCCAGCATCTTCATCAGCAGAAACAACTGGAGATGGAAGTAGCTGAGGCTAGTTGTGAAATTGACCAGTATGTGCATCAGCTGCACCAGGCCGATCTACAGCGTCAGCAGCAGACAGAGGTGAAGCGTGAGCCTTGTCCAAAGGAGATGCTGTCTAAATTATTTGTGTCTGTACCTGAAGAGGTAAGCATGTCATCTGACACTAACATTGGCAACAGTTCTACTGCTTCACACGGACAAGCATTTTCACCACTTGAAGAAGTAATCCAGATTCTGGTTGCCGAGCATTTTGGTGTGACTGTTCCATCAAAATTCCTTCAGGCTGATTTGAAGCAGACAGACAGTAATTCAAAAGTGCCGACAACCCAGCCGGCTGCCACTAATAGCAATGAACAGCACCCAGTGTCTGAGGAATTTCGCAATCCTGGAACTCTGCCGGCTTCAAAAGCACGTAAACGGAAGCCAGAGCCACTGGTTATACCAGCCAGCGTGAGTAACTTTGGGTTTCAGAGTCAGCTGCAATCGCCAAAACTTTCCGAGAGTGGCTGCACCACGCAGCATTCTCAGACAACTTGTCCACCGCCTTACACGCCACCGCCAATGATCAGTCACGCACGCAGTGGATCAGGAGTGTTCTGGACACGGCATGGTGCTCGTCAGATTCCACCCGGACCACTGTCAGCTCCACCCTGCCATCTCTCATTCTCATGTACATCTTGCTGAGTACTTTTCTACTTTGTTAGTAATATTAAGACCATCCTGTTGTCAGACAGTGTTAGTGAGCTAGCCAAACTTGGAAAAAGCCTCTAGAAAAATTTTTTGTGCCATCGCATGTTAATAGCAGTAGAGTATTGGCTTATATCCATGTTGGTTCAATCCACTATGGAAAGGCAAAAACGACCAGGGCGGCTGCCACTCTCGGAATTGATTTTCAAGGTCATTTTGAAGGTCACAAAAGTCCTTCTGGGCTGATAGTAGAGTATTGGCTTATAAGCTAAAGATGGTCCATTTGCGATTGAATTTTTTATAAGATAAAAGTTTGCTATAATTAGTAAGTGGACATTTTGTAAAATAAAAAGTTTAACTTCTAAATTAAACGTGAAATACAGAAACAAAAGAAAAATTCTGATATTTTGATCAAAAATCTACACCATTTGTCAAAAACATAGCACACGGATAATGTGGGCTGGAAAAGGTTAAATGGGGTCATGTCACATGGGTTTGTAAGGGCAGCCAGTTTGTCGTTCTGTCACTCTGTGTCCTACTGAAATGATTTCTGCTGTTTTGGATGTGTGACTTGGTCGCCCTTACCCAGTAGTGTAAACTGGTGTGTTTTTTATATTTAATATGTAAAACAAGCAGCCCAGCTGTCACTAGGATAGCCGACCGTACTGGTTGTCAGTGACCTTCAAGGTCATCTAACATCGATAATTTGCAGGTTATTTGAAAGCCAATAAGCGACTTCCTATTAGTGATAAATAATAACCTTGGCAATATCTCTCACCGTTTCCGAGATAAGGCCAGTTTTCCGTTGAAAAACACAATTTTTTTCTACTCCTCCTTCATTCACCCGCCATTTTGAAAATGTTTGCCTTGCACTAGATGGCTGAAATTTTGCAATCCCGAGTTTAACACACATGGCTAACTATTCGTGTAAAAGTTTCTTTCCTATCTAAAGCTTAGCCAGGCAGAAAGACGGATGGACGGACAGACAACAACCATGCCAATAGCTCGACCATCATGACGTCGGCTAAAAATATTATGCATATCAAACTTCCATTTCAGATCAGCGCAAAAATGACTGTCGTTACATTCAGTGACATTTGATGTACATGACTGTCAAGTCTTGCTCAAGGCCAAGTACTATCCACAAGCTTATTCACGAATCTGAAAATAGCATTGTCGTCATTACCGCGAACAGTAATAACACACTTTTTACATTATTTTTCACATATTTTCATCACTGTGTATACGCATGTCTGACAAAAGTTACTGGCAGCATATAATTACTGAAAATAATTGGATGTTGTAAAAGGAATCATGAATTTTGCTTAATTTTAGATTTTATGCAATTTTTCATCTATTTAACTTTGAAAATGACCCGTAAATATAGAACCGGGTGGCAGCCACCTTAGTCCTTCTCCACCCTATAACGAGTTGATCTAGCATGGATGCCAGCTATTAACATGCGATGCCGCAAAAAGTGTAAAATTGAATTTTTGCTGACCCACTATGTGAAGTAGTTTGCCATCTTCTTAGGTATGCTATAAATGGTGGTTTGTTTTGTTAGTTTATTCAGTATTACCACACCATTGGTTTGTTGACTTGGAAGATATTCAGCTTGTTAAAAAGTTGATAAAGTACAAACTGCTTTTGGGGACTGCTAAAGCAGTTCCCAAAATTGCTTTTTGTGGACCTAAGTCACCTAATCTATACTTGAGCAGTAGTGCAAAATTAGGCGTTGTAAATATTTATATAGTGCGTGTATTTTTGTATATGTTTTTTTGTCTCAACTCAAAGCGAATTGGACATAGAGGTTAGCAGTAATCTTAAGCATTCGTATGAGTATCGTAAAGACTTGTTCATTTATCATAAGTAAAATATATGGCTTTCTCAGTTATGTATGTAGTGGTTTGTAATTTGTGGATTGTGTTTAGCACTGTCGGATGCTGGTCATTTGGACAGTGAAATGCGACTGCGTCCAGTATCGGGCGTTGAACCGTACGTAACAAACGCTTTTGCTTTACATTCACAATTGTGCATGATACGCTGCTTTACTGGTCCTTGTTTAGCTGAGCTTTATTTTTACTGTTTGTCTCATTGATTCGTTTTCTTTATTTGTTCTTAACTTGAGCATTTTTGTTGGACAGACTAGAACTTTTCATTTACTTTACTGAATTCTGCCAAGTTTTTTTGTACCTGCTTTGCTGTTCACTTCTCTTTGTTTTTATACATCACAACCCAGTCAGCGACAGCTTTACGTTTCACATCTCCAGAGTTACAAACCACTTCAGTTGGTAATTATATTATTATTAATAGTATAGCGCATTAACATCCTAAAATATTGAGGTAACTGAGGTACTGCAAAATGTACAGTGTTAAATTACTAAGCAGATGACGTGCTTCAGTGTTAACAATAGAATTACTGGTATTGTAATTACGATAATAATTATTGTTTCTGTTAGGATTTTTATGTGGTTTTTAAGTTTTCATGACTAGGGTTTGTATGCAGTATATCTAGATGAAACTGAATATTTTAATTGTGATAACAGATACTGAAAACTGTAACATGTAGGGACCACCGTAAATGTATTGGGAAAATGTGACGCATTTCACAGGGCCTTTCGTCACAAAAAACTTAGCTATAAACTTCCAAACTACTTGTTCATGGCTTTCTTGCAACATAAGTGTTTAAACTAGTCTACAGTAAGAAAAATAGAGAAAAGAACAGACTTGTACTGTGGCAGCTGGGTATGCACTTTGCTTTAGGAAGACTTTGAAATTATCAACAATGTATATTCTTTGTGTAATTTTTACAGGCATGTTAATATTGGACCCCAATATCAAGCTGATCTGGCATCGGTTGCAGGTAAATTTGTCACATCATTTTGAGTTACCATAGCGTTTTTGTGACTTATAGTCGCTATTTTTATGAAGTAGTTGATTAGCCAGAAAGCATTGAAATAAGCTGTTTGTTGCTAGTGAGTGATGGTTGTATGTAAATGGACACTAGATCGTGGAAAATGTGATGAATGCCTGTCTGTTTTATTAAATGTTTGAATTATTTTTCAGTCTATACATGCTTGCAGGTGCATGTGAAAGTGCCCAGTAGTCCTTACCACTTGTTTCTATGAAAGTTTATTTCAAATTTTTTCAGTGTGCTTTTGTGATACTTGTCTCCATACCACTTTTATAATCTTGTGATTATAAAGTACTTTCTCATCTGAACAGTTGTTTATTGTTAGTCACTTGGTCACTGTTTAGTCCGTGCATTTTTCTGTAGGTTTTCAGTTAATGGTTTGGTACTGAAAAATTTTTCATGGAAAACTCGTCAGTGCAGGTGCTAAAACAGAACGGAATCTTTAAGTGCAAGTGCATGAATGAAAATGACAGTATGTGGCTAAAGATACCCCCATAAGGCCTTAAAAATTGTGAGTGGTTGTGGAAATAAATATCTAAAATCATGTTTAGAGTCAATTTTTGGGAGCACAGCTTACTTAAGGTCATATTAGGTTAGACTGCTTTTTTTAATAATCATGGAATGAGGACTTTTTTAGACTGGATAATATCTATCCTGTTAGCCAGTTAACAATGTCACTAGTGTTGTTTATTACATCAAGACATTTTGTTACGGTGTGTATGTTTTTCTGTTGAATGTTTGTGATCATGCTGTTCTAGGAGAAGCAGACTTAGATCTGAATGACAGTGGAACGCTGGTCTGGGATCCTAAAGTCGTCGAGAATTTGACTGATGAAGAGTGTGAGTACATACCATTGTCTGACCTGAGCAGTGTACTTTTTAATGAGAATTATATGTTAATTTTTAGCAGTAGAATAAACGTGGTTAATAGACCGAATAATTCATGATTTTCTAGTGCATTTGGTTACAAGTTTTAGTGCATAATTCAGGATTTCTACAGGTCAGGGAAAAAGTCAGGGAATTTGTGTGGTCAGGGAAAAATATTATTTTTGAAAGGTTCGCAAAAAGTCAGGGGAAATAATCCTGGATCATGCAGACTGCAGATATCTGTGATTTTTATTTGCAAAAGCAGCTACTGCTTTAGCGCGTCATAGCCATCGCAGTTCTGTCCGTCCGTCTGTCTGTCTGTCAGTCTGTCTGTCACACGGGTGGATCAGTCAAAAACGTTGCAAGCTAGGATCACCAAGTCATCGCCGTCGGCTGCTTGGAAAACTCTAGTTTCAGGATCCTTAAAGCTTTTCCATAAAAATTGGTCACCCTCAGTGAGGGCACTAAATGAGGGGGGGTAAATTTGCGATTCTCAGCCAACAAGTCGCTGTATCTCAGTAACGGTGCGAGATAGGGCCTAGGTTACTATTAATCACTAATAGGAAGTCCTACATTGGCTTTCGATTGCCATCGAGAGCAATGTACACTAGCTCTTGATTGGCACTGAATTCAATGACCATGAATGACCTTGAATGCCAATATAGGGTGTTTTTTGGATTTTTTGGCGAGTTTGGGCTGCGAGACATATTTCAAGAATGAATTGCACCGAAATCAATTGAGATAGACATGGACAAGCTGCATATGAAATTTTCAGCATTGAACTTATATTTTGACGGTCCAAGTCTAGATTATCTAGTTTAAGGAAACCTGCGCATGAGGGCATCAAAGAGCAGTACCCCCGTAAAAGTCGTTATTTTACCGTTGTTGGTCCGTCTTTTGTGAAAACGGTTTCAGAAAAGCATGGGCATGCTGCCTATCACAACAAGCATTAGTGACAAGCTTTTTAGCCGTATTATTACCGATGACTGAAAGACCCTGAACTTCCAAAATAAGGGGTTTTTGTTGATTTTTGCAATCTTCGTCTGCAGCGCACACTCTAAGAATGAACTGCAACGAAATGGCTGGAGATAGACTGACAGTTTGTGAACAGGAACTGCTGTAGGCTTTCGCATGTCTCATGAGCATTAGCTTGAATTTCTTGTTTTCTCTCCAAATATTGAAAAGCAGGCAAATTTGCAGCTTCCATTACGGCTAGAAGTGTTTCAGCTTCAGGGGGGCGAAGAGCCCCCCTGACTTCTCAACCAGGGCCTCTGACATTTGCATCTTGCTCCATTAATACTGTTTCATTAGTTATGATATAGTGTACCAATTCTGATATTTGTGCAATAGGGTTATTGTTTTAGCACGGTGGGGAAATCGTCATTCCATGACTGGAAAAGTCAGGGAATTTTGCTACAGAAGACCTGTAGGAACCCTGATAATTGTTTTTTGGCATAGAAGATTTAGAATGGTTTGTTGCTTCAATTTCAGATACCGTCAAAGTACTGTATGATTTGATCACGTCTTTGGCAGTATGATGGTAGTAAAATATTCTGAATTGTGTTGTCCTGTGTAGTGAAAAGCTACCAGAATTTTGCATGTTCTGCAAACATCCCGGGCAGTCGGGCAAATCATGAATATGCGCTTTATCTGCTGCAGACGTGCAATGGCCACATCAAGGTGAATGCTAATTTATTGTTCTGTTTTTTTTGTTTAAAGTTTGCATAATTGCTTGAATGTTTTACTTATATTGTCTGAGTGATATGGGTTGTGTTTAAATTTAAAATGAATATTAGTACATGTTCGTAGAATCTCATTGTGCATTGATGCTACTTAGTACAGAATGTATTATAATAACAGTATTCTCTGTTGTGGAGATAAGTGCTTGATTGATTATGTATAGCTGGAGTATTACAGAGCTAATTTCCTGAGTGGTGTGTGTTTAGCATCCAGCAAATTCGCATGATGATGTGAAACTGCATAACATATTTTTGTGCATCTTGTGATTACTTTGTTTTGTGGGAAGCCAGGTTTGTATTTTTATTTTTGCTGCACTAGCAGTTGTTAAACGCACAGTTTCTGTGTCATCAGTGGCATGTGGCTTGTAGGCTGCACAGAAAAAGTTGCTTCAGAGAGACAGAAGTTCGAGCTATGGTCTGCATGGTATGCACTTGCGACTTTGTCAGTACATTAAATAAAGTGTATCAGACATATGTACATGAGGCAACACCTTATAGGTTTTGCCTAGTTTTTTACAGGCTTTGATTTGTTAGTATGAACTTGACAGTTACCATCTCACATTTGGCATTGTTGTCTTATTCAGACAAATAAACTAGTGCAGTGTGTTATTGTGTACAGTTTGGTTAAGTTGATATCATTATGTAGTAGGGTGTTATCATTTCTCATCTTGCTTGTCATTTAGTTTATCGTTTACTGCAGCATTTCAGCTGCTGTAATAAATAAAATTGTCCATGATATGCCATGTTATTTTAAACATTGACTGTGTGCAATGGTTGTAGTCATGTTCGATGTAACATTGCTCTCTGGATATCGGAATATTTGAAGGCATGTTTGTTATTCTCGGCTGTTTGATTTGCAGTGGGCTGGCTGTGTAAATGTTAGATGAATGGAGCCAGCAAGAGATGGAGATGTTTAGTCGCTGTCTCATTGAGACCAACAAAGATTTCAGTCTTGTGGCAAAACAGGTTTATTTCTGCTTGATCCTTTATCTTCTGTGTCGGATATGTGACCCTTTCCTTGACTATCTTTAGGCATGAGGAGTCTTAAATCGACTTGTCCACATGGCTGTTGATCGAATTTGTTTTTACGCACGAGAGCAGAATGCTTCGCGCGTCTTAGCCATGGTCTGGGCGTCTGTCCACCCGTCCGTCCGTCCATCACACTGCTGTATTGTATCAAAATGGTGCAGGCTAGGATTACGAAATCTTCACTCTGGGCTGCCCTAAGGACTAGTTTTTTGTGACAAAATATGGTGATGCTAGGTGAAGGGGTTTCCCTCAAACGAGGGCATCAAAACACGTTATTTTTGCCACTCTTGGAGCACCTAGTGTGAAAACAGTTGCAGATAGGTACAGACATGGTGCTTGTCATAACAAGCTCGGGTCACGAGCTTTTTAGTTCTGACAACATTGATGACCTTGAACCCCCAAAAGAGGCGTTTTTGGCGAATATATTTTTGCAATTTCTGAATTTCAAGAGTGAACAAAAATGGCAAGAGTGAACGACAAAATGGCTGGAGATAGACCAAGACTACCTGCATATAGACTTTTCAGCATCAAACATGGATTTTGATAGTTTGTCCCCACCCCTTAGGTTCAAAATGACCTGTGCATGCGAGCATCAAACCGATATTGGCTCGACTAATGCGGAAACAGTTGCGGGTAGGCATAGACATGCTGCAATCATAAAAATCATAACAGGCATTGGTGACGAGTTTGTTAATGGTATGAACATCGATGAATTTGAACTCCCAAAATAGGGTATATTACTGTTTTTTTTAGATTTTTGGCTGTGGTGCATACTTCAAGGGTGAATTGCGACGAAATGGCTGGAGATGGACCAAGATAATGTGCGAATATCAACTGCTAAGGCTGTCATGCATCTCATGAGCTTTGCTCAAATTGCTTGTTTGATTAATATCATGTAGTGTGACGTGGAATTTCTTAAACAGCTGTTACCAGTTGACATTTTTCTGTAAAACATGGATGTTGACTGCAGATTAATGATCAGGTAGTTGTGCATTTGTACATGATTTAACTTACATTTGTAAAGAATGCAGCCATGCATTAAATACTTTACTGTGTTGTTATTATATGTGTGATTATCACTGTTGCATTGTGGTAGGTTGGAACAAAGTCGGTGAAGCAGTGTGTGGAGTTTTACTACATCTGGAAGAAGGTCTGTGAGGATGAGTATAAGCTGCTCTGTGAGGCTCGCAAACAACATCTAAACTCCCTGCAGCTGAACACTTCATGCTCAGATGCTGATCACAATTTTGCGAAGAATGAAGGTAAATAGTCATCATATGTCATGCTCATGAGGCTGATGATTTTGCCGTTCTTCAATCGGCCATGTTTACTACAAGTTAGACTGGTTTGCTGAACTGGAGTTTTTGAAACTCCAAAATGCTTTTTGATGCCCATGGAAACAAAGACTCTGTATTGGTGTTTTTTTCACTTTTCACCAGTTTTTTCACTTTTATTTTTTAAACCAAAAATACTAGTGTTTCAGTCAGTTGTTTGTCTTTGATTTTTGTTTTTTTTTCTAATTTTTATCTTGCATTTGGTTTGAAGTTTTTGGCATAGATTGCAAACCACTGGTCATTTGTCTAAGTGGTTATCTTTTAGTTGGCTGATCAGTAGTTTGATCCATCTGTGTGTGCCTGCTTGTGTCAGTGGCATGCTTTGATGTATTTTCATGGAACTTTTGCCAGTGGTGCATCATGTACTAACTACAGTGACTAGGTTATGGGGTGAGAAGGTCAGAAGTTAAGGTTACAGCAGGCGAGTAGTTGGTGGAGATTGGTTCATAATACACAGTTGGAGATAGATACAGTAATGCAGCAATTCTGTTGTTGCTAATGATGGTGATGACGGCATGCTTTTATTGCTGGAATGTAGTCTTGTACATATGATTGCCAGTGCTTCATCCAGCATATTGAATCCTACAGCCAATCATTCATGCATGATCATGATTATCAGCAGTGTTAATGATGACAATGAATTGTGTACAAAGATTCCGTGAGTTAATGTTCTTATGTTCGCAGATAATATGTATAATGTGAAATCTGGCATATTTTCAATGCCATGATGCAGTGATAGTTATTCTATGTTTTAACATCTGTGTGTATAGATCCTATGTCAGATGACGTCATATGAGAATGGCGACATATGCTGCAACATCGTCAAGATAGGAAATGAAAGATTTGCTTGTGTACAGTACATAGATAGTAGTCCTATTGAGTATTGACTGATACTATTGGTTGTTTCGTGGATCGACTACTTACTTACTTCTAATGCTGTTATTGTACACCAGTCATTGTCTCAACATCTGTTCTCTGCTGAGTTGAGAAAAAAACTGCTTTTTCTTTAAAAAGCCCAGCTCAGTGGATTTTATTGGGTTTTGGATTTTTTTAAAAAGGCTCAACTTCATCCTTAGCTAAAAGGTCTGTTGGTTGATTTATCTGAGTTTTTACTTGCTCTTCAGGGTACAGAGTATTCCAAAATTTGCAAATTTGTAGGTTTAGATGTTTAGAAACTTTTTGGTTCTAATTAAATATTTTATTATTAGTGGAACAAGAAACTAAAATTGCTTCAAGTTTGTGGTTTTCTTTGGGATGGGTTTTAACGGTTTTTTAGTTGGGTTTGTCCAATAAAATCCACCTAGGTTTTTCTGAGTATTCGTCCAGGTGTTTTAATCATAGTTTTTTGCATCAAATTTGTTCACTACATGATTCATTATAGTTTTGTGTTTTTGTTGGTGTACTCGCCATGTTTTAGGTTATTGTTCAGTACAATCGTCTTCGATTGTGGGCGTTGATTTTGTTTGTGTCTGATGACTGATCGTAACATGCTTGCTCATATTGTTTTGGTGTTACACTGTCTTTGTGACTGATCAATCAATTGTAAATATCTTTTGGTAATATAATTGTTGTAGTTTCGTGTGAGCGAAGTTTCATAAGCGCTGTTATTAATTTGTAACAAATGCAGCATTTAATGCCAGGCTTGTGTGTCTAATTTGTAGCTGGTATTTTTGACTTATCATTGTGTAACAGTGGCTGTCAAATGGTGGAAAGTGAACAGTATTAGGTCTGTGTCATCAGATTGTGCTTATGTGTTAACTTGTTTGTGGACTTAATCTGTGTTTTTCTGCCAGTTGATGCAGTGCAGATAACAATTTTGAGCAGGTCATTCACACTTGTGCTGTTTATGTTACAGTGCAGTTTGATACCAGTGATGCTTGTTGTTGTGTTGGCTTTGTATAGCAGTAACTATAATATCTGTGGTTGCATCAACGAAGTTACCCGACACTGAGCCAGGTTAGTACTGAGATGGGTGACTGTCATCGAGTACGCCATATTCGTATTCGACCAAGCCACTCAGGCCGAGTCAACCTGACCATCCCTTCATCTGTGGACAAAATGAGTACCGGCAATGCTCACAGCCACCACTAGGGAAGAAATGGGAAGGTCTGCGTAGGCCTTGTTAGCAGCACTGCTGACATACTGACCCGGTCGGTTTCAGGCACTTGGTGTTAATAGAGCTGGCCATTCTGCCGACTTGGTTACGGGACTCTTGCACCATCAGTGAGTATGGCTATAATACACTTGTCGCAGTACCTTTGCAACTGAGATATTTGTGATCAGTATGACTGCTACAGCTGTGGACAAATTCTACATATTATATTATGTGCTGTTTTAGAAGCACATGTGTATGCTCGTGGACAGTGGTATCGAATCTCATTGAAGTGACAGCTGTGCTTTGCGTGTTCACACTGCAGCTGAGGTACACCATCTGTGTTTGTGTCGCATGACCCGTTGTGCCTATTCATCCCGTGGCCTTTTCAGCGTATTCTCAACTCCACCAAACGAAGCGATTTTTAAACCTTTTTTCCATATGTTTTGTCTTACTAAATGTTATTGACAAATTGCAATATTTTTCAGGAGGTGTAGGGCATGGCTCAAGTTACATTTTTGGTGGGCATCTGGATTGTGGAAGTTTTTTTGCTTACTGGCTGCTGCTAGTGAAGAAGATTATTATTATGGAAATGCCACATGCTCAAAGAGTGCACTTAGTGCTCATGCTAAGCACACAGCATGTCAGTTTTTGTCTATGTTAAACCCTACTCACTCAGTTACTATTATTATTATATTGCATGACGGTTTATTTTGAATATTTTATTTTTTAAAAATACGACCTATCTGTAATCCTTTTTTGCATGCCAATATATTTTGTACATTGCTGTTTATTTATTGACCCTCACCAAGTTCTAGAGAGGATGTGAGTTTTCGTGCTTTGGACAGTGCACAATGTTTTTCTTGTATTTATCACAGCACTGGGAGTGGCTAAGAATTGTTAATTGTGCTGGTGTCTTTTCATTGTTTAGTTAACTGATGAATTCTACCGGTGCATCAGAATGGTTGACAGTTGGCATTTTTGAATGGCAAATAATTCAGGTTTGGCATTTTAAAGAAACTTGACTTGTTGGCATTGTTCTTTTGATTTGTCAGTAAAAATCAATATTTTGGTATCAGTTTGGCATTAATTTGGCAGTAGTTAATTATTTTATCATAGATGGTACTCTTGAGAATTTGGCATTTTTTTGTCAGTGAAATATATTGCATCGGCTATTTTCAGCCAAAGAAAGTTGGCGACTTGATGCTTTGGTGGAACTCACTGGTTAATTAAACAGTGAGAGGTATGCGATGTTTTTGTTCTGTTTGTTTGTACTCAAAGCATGCTGACTGAGTGGTCTTTTCTGTATTCTCTGAGTTTTGTTTGTTGCTGTTACAATTCTAAATTGTGCCATTGTTATCGCATTAACTCTGTATCATTTCCCAGCAGTTTACAGTGCAGACAGGGTTTTATTTGTACAATTACTTTAAAGGTTTATTCCAGACATAACTGATACAAGCCCCATTTCCTGAGTAATTTAAAAGTGGAGTTATTTGATTTTTACAATCCGGAAAAAAATCTAAAATGTACGTTTTGTAGTGAATCTAATTCTGGATTCTAGATGCAAATTTTATGTTTCATTTTCATTATTTTGTCTAATTTATTTAAACATTTATCCCACGTACGGACTTTAGACATCATCATACCGTTTTTGTTAGGTTTTATTGTTATATTTTAGGCGTAGTGTTTTTAGTTGTTAAGCGCTGCCGTTCAGGAATGTAGGACGCGCTATACAAATTTCTTTTGATTGATTGATTGATTGATAGTGACTGAACCACTGTATAGAGGTATTTGGCTTCTGTTGTTTTTGTTGCTGTCGCCTGTTATGATACTCAGGAATTTTTTGTCTATTAATGTCAGCAGTTGACTGATACAGAAATCCATTTATGACAATATGCACAAATGTGTTGCCATAGCTTTTACGAGTAACTACAGTATGTGGGTTAGAGCACAGCATTCGGTTATTGTCATTAAAGCCAAAGCAAAATGTGTCTGGCTTACAGATGTTTAACTGATAAGCAGTAATCAGCATTAATGCACCGTTTGCATGTTGTTTATAATCTGCTGTTGTTGAACCAGTCTGTTGTTTATGCTGCTTCGCATCCAGTAATTAACAGTAGTAAGTGTGAATAATTTTGTGGTTTTTGTAAGCATTTCTCATTTTTCATCAGCATTTTTATGACTGCCCTGTCTTGTCTTGACCTATACCGTGTCGAGTAGGATGTTAAACTCTACACGCTCACTATGGTACATTTGTGTGCGAATTCAGCTTTTCAGTAATATGTTGAAGCTTGCCTCTGTGGTGCACTGCTTTATTACTTGTAAAAAGCAATAAACATTTGGCTTAATTCAAAACAAGATTTAGCAATTTATGATGATTAGAGTATTTGTCACCAATTTTTGTCAGTATAGACGTGCATACTTCTGGCATGCATTATAATGGTGCTTGCCATAGACAGTCGGAAATAAATGTCTGTAGATGGCAGCATGAAGTATTTTTGAAACCACTGGTTGTATTTTGTCAAAATTGATGCATTTGTTGATACACTAGTATTAAATAGCAATCACTTTTAATGTTGTTTTTGTTGAAATTGCTAAGCAAATGATGTTTATTCTTTGTTTGTTCAAGCATATTTAGATATGAATGTCTTAATCATGTTGAGATTAGAAGTTAATGGTGATAATACGTTTTGCAGAGAAAGACAATTGTATTTTCTTATATATCGTTTCATCACACTGTTGGCTTTTTGTAGTAAATCAGTAAATGAATTGAAGGTTAGCATACTGACTCAGGATTATCATAGTTAGCAAAATCTGGTGCCAAAATTGCTTGTTTTGTGTGATGTATTAAGGTTTTGATGAGTTACTATTTGTTGTGTGAATAATTTTAGTTACGGCATCATTTTTCACATTCTGTGGCATATATTTCATCAGTTCATTCCACTAGGTGGCCCATAGCTTCCACGTGTCACTCTGTGCTTGCTGCTTCAAATGGCCATAGTCTGCTGTTATCAATGACCACATAATGTTTGTCTGTGGGTCCTATCATTCAGCAATGCAGAATGCACTGACTGAATTGGTGCATTATAGCGTATACAGACATATGGATGCAGTGGATGGCATGGTAGCTGGACTTTCGGTCAACGTCACCCCAAGTTGGTTCAATTGCCCTGAATATCTAATGCTCACATCACATGGGCAAAGATTGAATTTTCAACGGAGGTGTACACGCTGTCATGGAAGTTCAGTGCACTCTTTGTATGCTTATTCCCAGTGGCGACACAGCACTTTAGGAGTGCTTTGTTTTTTAACAGAAAAATAGGCGATGTTCACACCATTTTGGCTGAATGTTTGGCATATTGAGATTATTGCTTATTTGGCGGTATATTTGTGTACGTTATTAGTTTATTTTGGTTGCTATCATTCAGGTTTTCCATCGAAATTTGTGCACAATACAGATTTACTTACTTAGTTACTTACTTGCTTATAAGTATTTATATCTGATGAAAGAAGTTTTTGTTCACTGCTGGCCTTAGTTCTCTATATGGATGCCCAGATATGCAGTTGGTAAATTTTGCCTCAAGTCTGTCTGTTTGACTTATGTTGCTTTGCCGTTTAGCATGGTGTGAGGAATAGTGATCATTTGTTATATTTGTAGTACCAGTAAGTGTAATATTTATTGCATGTGGAGCATTTGTCAGTTCTCTTTTGATGACTGATCAACTTTATAACTGATAACCATCTGACATTTGTACATACATGTACAAGCTATATCACCAGCGTCTGGTGCCACATTGTGTTTAGTACAATACATTGAACGCTTGGAATCAATACTCAATCTCAGAACTAAGAGCAGGACTTGACAAATTGTCTCTCAAGACATCCCAAGAACTCCTGAGCCTAGTACATGTCATATGATATGTTGTTCAATGCTCTGTTTTGGTTGGCATCTGTTAGAAGTAGGCCCCTACATGCATGATGAGTGTTCATTGTGTCAGTCCCATTGCAGTCTACGTCGTATTTGTTGCATATGTTTGGTATATACTATCAAACGCTCCCACTGTTCCCAATGTGTACTGTTAAATTCTTACAAAACCCTGTGTGGCACTGCTGTTTTTTGTAGGCTCCTAGTAACTGGAGAAATGGCAATGCTATTTTGTGTTCATGTTAATTGTGCAATTTGCGCGTCGTCCGGTGGGTGTTGTCGTATGCTAAGCATATACTCGCCATGCAGAAATCAGAATGTAGTCGGTTTATTTTCGTTTGCTTCATGTTCGTCACTGTAAGTTGTAATTTTCGACGCTATCACCCACGTAATTTTTGAGTCATTAAAGCTGAGTATTGCATGATTTACTGTAACATTCAATAATTACTATTTTTTTCAGAAAGAAGAAAAGTACAGTGAATGGAGGTGTATTTCGTAATTGTATTTTTTGCACTTGAACAGTCAAACCATGTAATAAATCGGTCAGGATTGGTAAAATTTGGCATTTAAATCCATTCAGCGGTTTAAGCATTGTGCACGAATGTAACAAGACTGCAGAGACAGACTGACAGACCACACTACAGAGAAATGTGTAACTATAGGCAGAATTGCTTGCGCTAGAGCGATTTCGCCTTGTAACGCTAACAAGAAGATGACGTGATAATAATCTAATTTCGTTTTTCGAGACAAAGTATAAAAAACTACAAGTTTGTATAGAAATGTCGAATATTTTATTCACTCTAGGCTACAGCGCAACGCCATGCGGCATTGAGTTGACACAGCAGTTGACGAGCGGTTAACGCCAAAGCCTTCAGCTGGTCGCTGACTTCAGCAACTTTGTTCTTGAAGCAGTCCGCTTCAGTTGGACTGAGCGATCGCTCGGCATCGTCGGTGTGCAGAAGATGACGTAGAAACAGCCGGTCGATGTGGTCGAGGTTGTGCCTAGCGTTGTACCCCAGACACTGACCGCCGACGCACTGAAATCATTGACAACAACAGTACTAGTCTATACACTTATCAGTTTCACCGTCCAACGGCTGGGCTGTTCGTTAAGATAGGCCCTTTACGTACTTGACATTAACAAGCACAACATTAGGTTTATTTGACAGAAATCAAAACTATGACATCTATCAAAATCCTTTGACCTGTAGTCCCAATTTGCCCCAATTTTTACTTCCTCTCTTGAATGCATTGTCAATGGAACAGAAATTATTTCGCATTGCTGATTGGCTCGATGTCAACGTACAATGCCATACAGCATACAACCGTTCTAGTGATGCGCTTGAATTCCCAACTGTTTATCACTGAAACAAAAAAACGAGATCACAGTGCAGGTTTATGATCTCCGATTGCTTGAGTTCGTTTTGCTTGTAGCGATATAAGCAGACTCGTGTAGAATGAGCTGGGGCATTATTTGTAAGTGTAGCGCTTTGAGTTATTAATGTAGCTTACCTGAAGTCGATATGGACAGTTTGTCGGCGTGACTGCATCTGACTGTGACAGTACGTTGGCGTCGGGCGTGATACGCAGCTTGGCGTCACACGACGGCTCTGCGCTGGTTACATCGTCCAAGTCTGTCATGGCGATCCTGTGACCGCCGTCCAGCAGCAGGAAATGCGTCTGTTTGAAGTCGGCGACACGCAGAGAGCCGAGTGGCGAGTGCTGCAGGTAGACAGCCAGGTCTACCAGTTGTATGGCTGTGTTCAGTCTTCGCTCGATCGGCCAATCCTTCATCGACGTCGCATAGAAGTGCGTCCCGTACTCGTACACCGCCACCACTCCGTGGTCCTGCAACGCTTTCTTGCAACACAGGGAGTTTTCCTGCAATATTCCGTGGATCCAACAACACAATCTGTGCATGGTCCTACAACACTTTTGCAACACACTTGCAACACTCGCCGTTTCCTGCAACTCTTCGTGGTCCTGCAACGACGTCGAGTCGGTTTCCTCGCTACGCACACAGTAGCCGAGCAGCGGCACGAAAGCGTGATGTTTCAGCTGGTTCAGCAGCAGAATCTCCTTCATCAGCTTCATATTGGCCGCGATGAAGCAACGCTGACGCTCGCCATCAGTGGCATCTTGCACCTTAACCGTCTGCTGCCGACGCAAACACTTGCTCACGTCCATCGACTTCCGCGTCACCATCTTGACGGCCACTGGACGATGGGCGTCTTCGTCGTCGACACTGTGACCCAGATAGACACGCTTAGTGACGCCGTGCCCGATCTGCTGCCGCAGCGCAATCCGTCCAATGTTAGAACAGTTGAAACGATAGCGCACCTGTGCCCATGCAACGTATACACTCTCACAGCGTTGTCAGCAATGACAGGCGAGGCATGTACTAGAACTACATCCAACGTTTTATGCAAAAAGTGCACACTACTTATAAAATTGTTTATTTTTGTGCTGTGGATTAGGAAAGTTAAGTCGTCAAAACAGACAAGTTGATAAAACAACGAAACATTCAAGCTACCGTGCGGTTACGGTAATCTAAAATGTTACCGGCACTGGATTACTTCAAAGACAGGCCTACACTTCACTTGCTCTTTTCCGTTGCTAGGTTAAGAAGACAGCTATGACAGAGCTATGGGGTCTTTTCTCTTTTTCCTTCCCCTTCTGCGACCCCCTCTCCATCTTCCTTCCCATTGCCTCCTTCTCTCAGGAAATCACTTGCAAATGTATGCATGGACAAAAAATTCCGATTGTCATAATGTTACAATGTCATCCTCTCTTTAGGCTACTAAAACAACTTTTATTTATTGCTTGATTATTTATTGGAATAATTTAGCAACAACTAATATGTGCAACAGTAAATGATAGGCGATACTAAGTCGTTGTCATCGTCGGGATCATTTCTGGAAATTCCGGTCGTAACGTCACATAGGGTGTCATGGCTGACGTCGGCCCAATCGTTTACAGTTGCTGAATGACTTGCGCCTCTGACGTCGTCGGTTGTCCGTTGTCGTCGGTGAGAAACAGCGACGTCGGTCGTCTGAGGCGACAGAAACGCTTCGTAGACGACGCAGACCATCGACGCTATGCAGACAGCAGCCACATAGCGAGGGTACATCCTAGACAGCAGTCGACATCTTAGAGTGAGATGACGTCGATCAGGCGAAGAACGATGAAAACTCATCACCAGTGTCGGTCTCTGGCGCCAGTTGGAACGAAGTTCGTCGATATTACGACACGCACAGCATACGTAATGTTTTGTCTCGGTTATTCCAACTAGCTCGAGCGAATCTTATTTCGACATCACGCAGCTCGTCACTAGCCTAGAGACAGTGGACAGAACGACCAACCGCTGAAGCAGCTGGCAGCGTGACGGAAAGAGCACGTGCAATAATATTATATCTGCGTGCGTTTAATAACGCAACGATCGCTATAAACATACGCTCCGCAGCAAGGATTGAACGGTCGCTGCAGCACCACAGACAGCGCATCATCACCATCGCCGCGCTGTCGTGTTTGATCAGCTTCATCGTCCATTCATCGCTAAGATTTTCTCGGCGGAAATATTTCGTGACACCGGCGTGCATGATGCTTCATAGTTTGCTCTACCATGCAAGAACACGAATAGACTAGGCTACATGTACATAGTAGGCTACATTATTTTTTACATGGGAATAAACAACGAAGTAATACGAATAGGCATAAATGAAAAAAGGTCTATAGCAGTGAAAACTGAAAAACACGAGTAAAGCAAATTTAGCGAAATGTTAAACTAACGAAGCATCGCAGTACAATGTATGCTCACGTTTATATAGCTGTCTGTATGACATGGCGCGTGTATTTCCCGTGAGTGTTGCGGGTGGCAAGCGCCTCGTGTTACAGGATGCTGCTGCTGCTGCTGCGCCTGCGCGTGTGACGCGACTCGGCAGACAAACGCGCAGCCGATGTGCATAAACTTTTCACGCCACGCCGGGGACCGTTTATCGCGCTTCATTTCTGGCTTGCTGGCCGGCGGATGTTCATCATTCATTGGCAATCTTTGTAGTCTTTTATTACAAACTATACTTGCTACAAAGTGGCCGTATTATTGGCACAGGAATCTACAGTGCACGCTACAAGCAAACTGTCAACTTGCTAAATACTAGACACTGAGTACAGGCTTATTACAAATTATTAGGCCTATTACTGGCATGTACGTGTGGCGAGTGGGAGTCATGTGTTTGAAGGCTGAAGTTAGTAAGTCCAGGAGGCGCCAGTGGATCTGTCAGTGGGACCAGCTGCTGAAATACTGCATAAGACTATGACACTATAAATCTTTAACAACATGCTGCTACACATATAACACACAAGTTGACACAACTGTTAGGTGACATTCAATGTTTCGAAACAATCGTTTAATAACGGCCCTTACAACTAATCTTAGCTCTGCTGACGCCAATCAGCACCCTAGCAAGACGCCACAAGTTTGACGTACGATGCTGAATCCTGGCTCTTAACGCATGGACCAGGACCAACGTGATGTGCCCTGCGTTGGGTTTGGTTCCATAGAATAACTAGAAGCAGCCTGGTGGTACACCGGCGCACGTGACAGCAGCTGCAATGTAGGCCCAGAATGGTGTAAGCGGTCGTCGCTTAATTTCATTATCACCGTGCACTGTGCTCTGATCATCGATCTCATCACGTACAGTCAGCTGCTGCAGCTGCACATCTGATACCGACGTGCATAATGTAATTACCACTCAGTAGGATTATACAATGCAATAACAATGAATGATGCTATTCGTTTACTATTGTTGAGATATTTTTTATTTACGTATTCTCAATCAACAATACATAAACGTATATGTAAGCCTACATGTTGTGCTTTTTGTGTTGCATGCATTTGTTTGTAACCTTTTGTGTGTATTTGCTACCTATAATTATTATAAATCAAATATTTCAGAAAAAAAAGAGTTCATAGGTACGTAGACACAACCCCAATTTCTGTGTCATTTCCATACTCTGGAGCTATTCTCATGTTCTGAAATTGGCATTCTCATTCACTACTTTTACGTGTACTTACTGAGCTCTAAAAGGTTTCCACTGTTTCATTATCTATATGCATATATAGCACATATATATATGTATGTATATATATATATATATATATGCACATATAGGCTAGCCTAAGGTCGCATTTTACGTAAGTAGCCTTGAATCTGACATTGGGTCCGGTTAGTAATTGGATGGGTGATGTCAACAGACTGGTAAAAACTCTTGATACATAACCAGCAACCTAAACCAAGTCAGCCTTGCCATCCGTCCCTGAGCATGTGCAACAAAAGTAAATAGCTTGGGCGGCAACAGGCACACTGTGCGATGCAGTAGCCCTTCCCGTATCTGTGGTTTCGCAGTGTAAGCTGGCGTCTGGTGATAAGCTAAGAAACGACATTACGTCCTTTCGTTATATTCACAAACTTTTTGCTACACAATTATGTACAATGCAGTACAATAACATAATGCATGCAAAAAGATTGCGGTGATGACTTCTGACAAACCCTTGTGCTAAAAAAGCACTAAATCAGTGTTCATAATTCCACTTCACTGCAACATTAGATCCGTGGAGTCAATGTTATACGGTTGAAGTTCTCATAAATACATTCAACTGCAAAACTAGAAATGCACCAAGCGCAGTGAAAAACTGCAAGAATCTATATCATATTATATATAACAGCAGTACTTCACAACTGTATAAAATAAGCAGCAGAAGAGTTATTGCAAATACATCATCTATGACAGTGGTGAAGAAACGTTTTAAACTAAAGGCCATGATACAACAGAGTTGAAGTCGCCGTGGCCAGACCAATGTAAAATACTATTGTCGTTAATGATAAAAACAACAGCAGACATACAATAGTCATGCATTGCACATTCTAGTGAGCTCGGTCGTGTTTCTGCCCGAAAATGATAAAGGTATGTCCAAACAGCAATGCATATAATTTTATATATGCCTGTCAATCAAATTTCTGGTGTTTTCTCTTGGACAGTGCGGGCCAGTCATGGTCTATTGGGCAAGTCTATCAGTCCATTCTGTCAACATCACGAGCTGGCATCTTCGCCGTCGGTCAGGAAGCAGACGCACATTTGGTCCCGACTGATAATCAGAAGTGCATTCCCGTCCGGGTGCCATTTGACATCCTGAGCCGTGAAGGTCGCTACAGCCACAAAACAAAGTGACGGTCACTATCACATGGTCATTACATACAAGGTGCACACTGACTTATTCCATTTACAAAAACATCTGAAGACCTCAGTAAATACAATAGATCACTGAGTTATTTACTGCCAAAATTCAACATATAAAGAAAAGTCCTTTGAAACTAAAGAACTATCAGAAGAAGAAATGAAAAGCCTGGACGTTCATGACAGCCATAATGTTGTTGTCAAACCAGCTGAGTGAACAACTGCAGAAACACAAAATAACAAAATCATATCTTTACAGCTCCAATGTGCAGCTGAAAGTCAAACCTACGAATGATGTGATAATAAACTGATTAGTTGATACAAGCACCAAACTGGTTGCATTGTTAACAGTTATTTCCTTCCTTTCTTTCATTTTCTGATGTCAGCCTTGTATCTCTCCCACAACCGTCAGTTTCTGCATTTTCATCTTTTTACATAATAGGACTCTCCATTACCATTTTGCTCATTTCAGTTACATTAAAACAGTTGTAGTTCATCTAGTTTATGTGCTAGATTAAACTCGCAGCTTACCTGCTAGCAATCCAGTGCAAAACACTCACAATATCATATCATTTCATATCACATAAGCAAAGTGTAGTTCTATAAGTACAACAATAATAATCCTATAGGCCCTAATGTGCAAATAACCTTCACAAGGTATCTGAACTGAAAGACTGCCCTTTGGACTCCACATGTAGATCTTGTTGCTGCCAGTGCACAATGCCAGCCTTGACTGCTTCGGATCCCATGCCACGGCTGTCACAGTATATCACAACATATTCTTTCCAAAATTTTGACACAAAAAATGACAAACAAAAAATGCTATTTAATACTAACACAGCCCACCACAAAGCGACAACATGTACAGTAATTCAAGCTAAAAAAAACCTGGTGAATTTTTTTAAAAAGCACAACAGCATAAAAGTCAGATGCAATCTGTCTTGATTGGAATGAGCAATAAAAAACAAATCTCTCCAATCTGAACTCCTCACAAAATGTGAGGCAGCTTAATGCAATTAAATTACACATCATTTTCACTGATTAGCATCTTCAGCTCATCATGATATCATCCACTGTCATAAAAAATAATTAGCAAGGCTTTTTCACCATAACTGTTACATACTCACAAGTCACAACCATTTACGAACATTCTTATCTTCAACTCTAACTTCAATGACAACAACAACACTTTTATTGTACTGACGTCCTCATCTGAGCAAAAATGCTTATTTCCAAACACACAGAATCAGCATTGCCTCAGCTACAACACAGTGCATGCTATCTTCATCAAAAGTGGATGATTCTTTTACATATGGTTCAAGAAGACATTGTACACAATACGAAAATTGGAAATGTAAGCACAAATGCTTAGGCCATATGTTATGGCATCGCAAAATGCTGTGTGACACACTGGAAGAAAAAATGTGAGAAAAAAATAAGAAGATAGGCACATATTGCAAACAACATGATAAGAAATAGCATATACATTGAGCTGAAAAAAGCAGCTAAGGACAGGAGCATTTGGCAAACAATAAAGATGTGACCTTCATAAACCAGCCAATTTATTTATTACTGAAAAAAGGGAATCTGTGACAACTATTTAACAACACAATGTGCATGCAGACAGGCAATGTGACAAAGCATCTGACTCACTTCTGATGGGTGAGAGCTGGGTCAAGACAGCAGCAAGCCTCAGCTTGGGTATATCCCATATCCACAACACGCTCGGCATATTGTCTACAGTACAAGTTGCAGCTTATATTCTTCCACGTAATGGAGACTATTGCAAAAAACTATCCAAATCTTGATTCAAATTACAAAGCAATTCAATACAGTTGGCAATTATATTTCACTTATATCAATGCAATTCAACTGATTCAATTATAAGTAATAAAGTTAAATTGTAAACAAGCTGCAAATCACAAATGTATAAATAATCTTCTGGTTTTGTTAAATATCGATGTATTGCAAATTACTGGCAAGAGTTCCTACGAAAGAATGTTAGAATTGGACAATAATAAAAAAGTACAAAGAAATCTAGACAAAAATAATGGTAACTCCTGTTTGTGACTTACTCTGCTACCATCCAAGTCATAAATATTGCACACATATCATACATTGTTTGACTTCAATGTCACAAAAATATGAATCATTAGCAAACGTAATAAACATATAAGAACATGCATACAAGAACTCACCATTTTTAGAATACATGTATCGACAGTTAGCACTGAAGCTGACGGTACCAACGCCCAGTTTGGAATTAGCTTTGTTTAGGTCTGGTTTGACAACTGGCATCTGGATGCTATCAGTTACGATCTCATCTGAAACAGCAACATGCAGCATCAATAAAGGACACCTCACACTTTGTGGTTATCACACTGTGTCTAGAAAAAAAACAACCCTACTTAAACAAGTGTGAATGTATCTTTAGAATTTCTTGCATATGCTATCACATCGAGACGTTTTACTAAAAACATGTAAAATTTGCTTTCAAAATTTACTTATCACTATGCTTTTAGCAAGCTTTAAATATTAAGTGTGTATATAGATCTTCACAGAAACTTGTCAAAAGCTACAGAGCATCACCTGCCATATGGGATCACATAGTCTTACCTGCCTCCCAACACAGGTGAATGTGCACCTGCATACTTACAATACATCATTACAGCAGTCTCTCAATAAAGTCAGCTAACAACATATCAATGAGCATAACTAATTCTTAGCAATATGACACTAATAAGAAAAAAGTGTAACCAGGAAAGCCTAACAACTAGTTACAAGTCTGTCAAGATGGACGCACATTGGCTGGCGCATGTTTGAGATGCTGCCGAGGGTAGCCTTGCTTCACCTTTCAGCAGCGGCATTTTCTTCGTCACTTCTTGAAATATCATCTGATATATTACATCCAATAGTAAACCAAACTGTGAAATAATTAGATATACAACTTCACAATGGCGATGTCATTAGTTAGCTTTAAAAATTCAAACAAGACATCAAATTGTTTTGAGCAAACGAACATATGACTAAGTCAGCACAATCCTACAAACTTTACTCACATCAAACCTGTGAGGCAGAGAAAAAAGCTGTCATCTTGACTACAAAATATGGAGTACTCCTTTCATAAAATACAGTATAAACACGAAGAAAAATGCTAAATAAGTAACTAACCTGTTAGTTGAAAAACAAATACAATTACATGCACATAGGACAAATTAAGCAAAAAAGACTGCATAAAACGAAAGTTGGAACATACGTACAGTGGAAGAACTGTCAAGTGTCGGTGAATGAGGAAACTCTGTGACCATCTTCCATGTCACGTGATTCAGCAGTCGAACCTTTCACAAACATGTGCACCAACATCATCTGCAAGACCAGTACTGTCTAGCAATAATATTGGCATCTTGTAGCTTAGAATAGCGAGTATTTTCAAAAATTCATGCAAGTCTAAAATTCCCAAGATTGCTTGACAAATTCCCTAAACACCAAGTCAATTCCAAAATACCCAAGATTGTGCTCGAAAAAAATTCCTAAACAGTGGAGGCTCTGCGAGGCAGATGACAACCGTTTATGGGCTGGATATCATCCGTCTGTGAGCCGGACTTTGTTCTTCACTCTAATACACTCATATCAATTTTTTTCACATGTCTTAGCAGCATGAAGCAAAATCTTTAAACACACAACCAAAGTTGACAAAATCTCAACATCTAAAACTGAACTCTGTTTCAGTAATTTTTATGCATACGTAAACAGCAGACCTTTTCATCATAGCTGCCTATAGCCAGGAACTGGCTGGTTGAGGACCAAGCCACAGACTTGATGCCTAGCGCCATCTCATATGCACTGTATGTTGCCTGGCAGCGTCCGTCCAGTGAATACAGCAATACCTTGTACTGCAAGCAGCGAAACACAACTCAAAACCAGTACCATCATGCCAGAGAGGTGAACACCCCAGTCGACACCATAAAATTTAGCAAGCTCGAAAATTTTTTTTGTCAAAATTTTCCAAAAATAACATTTAGGCTAGAAATCCCCATTTCAAGGAATTCACAGGCAAAATTAAAAATTCCAAGCACTCATAATCTTCTCTGTCAGAAACTTGAAGTTATTTGTTGAAAAATTGCAAATTCCAATTCCCGCACTTTTATTAGCCCACAATTCCAGTGATCTCCCTGTTTGCTAAAGTGCAATGTTGCATTAAATTCCAAAAGAATAACATCTAACCCCAGCTATGAAGCATAAATGCTGCCATGCTACAACATAAAGACAGTAATGTCTTTAGAAATAACCAATGCTACACAAAATGTCCACATAAAATACTTTGCTCCCCAGCAATACAGAATATCCAAAAATTTGCAGATCCAAAACTCAACTGTAAAAGAATATTTCAAATATTAGTGGAAAAAGAGTAAAATTGGATAAGATGGGGGTGCATTTATGGCTTGGTTTCTACACGAGTTAACCCAATAAAATGCACCGTGGCCAGGTCTCTCAACCCTGAAAATGCATCAATCACTGTAATTACATCTAATGTGATGTCATCAAAAACAATGTTTCTCACTTTCCAAGAGGCGGGTGCCCAGGCACAAGAAACCCCCCGCTGCTAAACAAGCCACTGCATGAAGACACAGACCTGGAGACATGACTCCCAGACGCACAGAACCCGACCATCAGGAGACCAGAGTATTCCCGACAAATCTTCAGTCTCTACATTGAAATGCTGTAAACAGTCGCAACCACCACTCAGACAAATGAGTTATGTGTCTGTCAGCCAACTCATCTACAGGGTGCAGCCAAAAAAGTTGACCCCTAAAGTTTTTCGCTGTTTTCTCAGCAACCGTTTGGAATTTTAATTTGAAATTTTACAGGATTATTTATTAAAACGTCTTATATCTAACTGCCAAATGAAATGTGATTCTGTTGAAAAACGACAAAGTTATAGACTTTTTAACATGACTACCTACCGATTTTTCAGCATTAAAAAAATTTAAGCTAAAATGCTATTAAATTTCCAAAACCCAGTTACCACATTACTGCCCATGATGTAACACTAAAGTTTTAATAAACAGTAATTTATTTTGTCCAGAAATTATCATTAAATTATTGTTCCTTTAAAGCAATCAAAGGCTGCCCACTGGATGAATCTTCCAGCAAGATGGTGCATCAGCAAACACAGCGCGCAACGCCGACAGCACACAGAACTGGCTGTGGGCCAGCTGTCTAGATTTCATCACCAAAAACCAGTCACCTCCAAATTCGCCGGATATGAACCCAATGGACTATCATGTGTGGGGTGCAATGTTGGAGGCTTACTGCAAGCTTAAAACAAAGCCGAAGACAATCGTCAAACTCAAGCAAGCGCTTCAGGTTATCTGGGCAGCAGGCTTGTGTTGGAGCTGGCGGTTGACACTTCGATCATTTACAGTGACAATGGAATTCTGGCATTTGATCATTAGTTAACTGTGTTGTTTCAACGTTGTTATTAAATTGGTGTTGTAGCCTGAACATTTTTGAATGCTAAAAAATCGGTAGGCGGTCATGTTAAAAAGTCTATAACTTCATCGTTTTTCAAGAGAATCAAATTTTATTTGACAGTTAAATGTAGAAGGTTTCAATAAACAAATGTGTCAAATTTCAAATTAAAATTCCAAACGGTGGCTGAGAAAACAGCAAAAAACTTTAAGAGTCTACTTTTTTAGCCGCACCCTGTACTAGCAACAAGAAATTGTGATAACAACTGCTGCTGCTGCCACTGCCACCACAGCTATTGCCCATCACTACTACTGCTCTCCATTACTACCACTACTCTCAGGTTTTGTTAAACTGGCTTACTTTTCTTTTAAAGTCATTCCAGGTTATGCCTAGTCCCCAAAATACCCAAAAAAACTAAATACTGCAGCAACATCCCAGCAAGACTTCTTATAACAAAAACAACAGAAGTGAAGCCAAAAAGATCTGAGCAACACCACATATTCCATATTTCATAAAATGCCAAACTGTAAAGCAAAAAGTTCAGCAAGTTCAAAAAGACAGTGCATCATTTTTAACAGTAACTGCGCAAAGCAAAAAAATCCAAAAACTATGAGCATCTACCTTAACAAGCTGCCATGTGTTGCAGTCAAACAGACTGATAAAGTCTTTACAATCACGTCGTTCGGCCAGCGCCAGAAACTTTCCATCAGCACTGAACTTAACACCTTGCACCAACAAACACACATTGCTAAAAGTTTGGCAGATTATAAAATCAACGTGTGTTGTTTTGGTTTCATAAAATACATTGTAAAGATATAAAAAAACATTAATTTTCTGTTGAAAAAATGATGTATAAGTTTACCTGGTACCTATACAGTTACAGTTACAATTGGCTATCAAAATGTCATAAGTTCAGATATGCTAATGAATCTATGCACTATGTCGTTCTGGATGCAGCAACGTGAGTTACGATAAAAACCGAGTGCAAAGAATTCTATGACAGTGTATATATGGTATTCAAATGTAATCTACTCTAACCTTGAGGACACTGTTTCGGATATTTGATGTATGAGACAGTTTTGTTAACAAGCGACCACACAGTAATTCGCAGCTGTAACGGTCAACACATGACAAACTAAGCACTCACTCTCTTTCACTACAAAAGATCTACAAAACTTCTCAACAAAATTATGAATATTATTAAACTGCTAAAAACTTATTTGTTTGCAATACACACAATTATCATCCACGCAAGTTTTGTACTTGCTGTCAAAGGCAACAACAAAAGTGTAACAATAATATTAGGCACAGACGTTCACCTTCATGCTCGTTATGGCACACAAGCTGTCCACTCTTCTTTCCTGCTCAGGAATCATTTTGTTTCAAACAAACCTGCAAAATCAAAGCACAATATGGCTCGACGTATGAGCCATGCGGATATTTGTACATACGTGAAAATCAGCTGTTGTGAGAATGTGTCGAGAGTCTGGACTCCAGCAGACGTCAATGAGACCTGCCGAACCTTCATCTATTTTGCATGTCCATGCCGGCTGTTCCAAGGACCAAACCTTGCAGACAAATAATACACCAACATACTGGTGAAATGTGCCTGCAAACTGCGCAAGATGCTAACAAATTACAACAACTGATAAAACAACTTGTTAAAATTAACAACTATGCACAATAGTCACTGACTAGATCAATAGATCTACAATAACTAATTAAAAATAGTCAAAAGTCAAAACAACAAAAATATTTTTTCTCTGTCAAAAACTTTACAGTTATTTAAGGTAATGGGTATTTTACATTTTAGTCAAAAAATAAACACTGACAACTGTCAGCAGACATAATGTAACTGTTGCTGTTATAATGTATGCCTTTAGAATATTAGATCTGTCATGTGGGATGTCAAAATCCATAACACAACAAAAGCATAGTTGAACTACATTCAGTACGAAAAACTCATGATCTGTGCGAATATCACAAAGTCATACATTCTACTACAGAACTAATTAAAGTAATCTATAAACATTTAAAATTAACGCACCAGAACAAAGAAAATTGAATAAACCATATCACAAACCTGAATAAGCGATCGCTTGTACACCGCACATAGAACAAAATTTGAATCCGGCGACCACTGCAACACACATCAAACATTTACCAACTTGAAACTGCAAAATAAACACAAAGCGAACAATGCATACAATACACAAGTATGAAACATTTTATGCCAGAGCTTTATAATGTTCACTGCCTTTATCTTTACTTTGATCTTTGTTCTTCAGAAGTTCTCATATCAAAATTTTGCTACTGATCGCAAACATTAAAGCTAAGAGAAAACTTTCTTATAAAATTGAATGAAATAACAAGCCTGGAGAGTATGAACAGATGCTAAAATTGTACCTCAATGTGTTGAATGACATCGAGGCACGTGTAAAGCTGAATGATTTGTAATGACTTCAGCTGCCTCACTATAAGTCGATACTGTACAGCATTCGCCTGCCACAGTCACACATAAACAACTCAAGAAGCCATTACAATTTAGTCCAATTGTCAATCAAACTACAGTGGAACTCGCTTAACTGCATAGGGTCCATTCAGGCTTCCGTTATGCTATTATCCGGGCTATGCGATTAGGCAGGAGCCTAGCGCATAGGCCTACGATGTCTTCCGCTAAAAGGAATGCCGACAATACCATCGATCATTTACGTACACTAGATGGTTAAATTAACTTTGTTGTTGCATGGCATGCATAGGTATAGGTTTTACTACTTATAAGTTATAATAATAGGCCTAATTCGGACATTTGGTCCATTAAGGTAAGAGTTCGCATATGGATGCCATCACTGCTGACAGTTTAAATAACAATAAGTCTTCATCTATCAGTCAAGCGAAATTTAATGATTAGGAGCAGTGAAGAAATTGTGCATTTTCATCTGGCGATGAACACAAGCCACACTCGAATGCACCATGTTATCAAGTTTATAATAGGCAGAGAAATCAAGACACTGAAGTTAGCTGAACTGATATCTGGCCCACTTAAGCCAGGAACACATGACCCCGGGTGTCAGGGTGCGAGCCAGGTGTCTGGGTGGCTGTCTGTGTTACTGACATGTTTAATCTGACAGATCCTGTGGGTGTGTTGCAGAACTTTCCCACCCGAATCCTAAAACTAACCCTAACCCCAGACCGCTATTTCAAACTTTTGCGACAGCACCAGAGCCGTTATTTATATGGGAGTGTCTATGATCATGAATTCGTGATCATAGTCCAGCGATTGCCTATGATCACGGCAACCACTGTATTGGCTAGCTATTTCTAGAACATCGCTGGGCATGGGCATAGATTAGACAGGTGGCGTTAGATAGGTGACGCTAGTGGTTAGGGTTAGTTATTGCAGCTTATTCAGTTTTGTTAGTTATTAAACTTTTTAGTGGTTAGGGTTAGGGTTAGGGTTAGTGTTAGGGTTAGTGTTAGCTATTAAATTTTTAGGGTGCAAATTTAAGGATATTTCGTACAATTATGTGGCCATAGATGTACACCCAAATTAAGGTTGCAACATTGGTTATGAATTCGAACCTAGTACTGCCAGGCTTGACTGGCCGACTGGTATGAAGGCGTGATACCTTGGCATTGTACCTTGCTAAGGTTGATCTCATCAGTTGCTAGCTGCCGTGATCACGGCTGCCGTAAGAGGCTCTTACGACAGTCGTGATCATAGGCAATCGACGGATGCGATCACGAATTCGTGATCATAGCACCGGTCTATTTATATTGAGCCAGTGGACACACCACCGACACCGGTTACAGCTTCAACTCGCAACATGCAAATAAAAACAGTACCAAGTATACTCCGTCAGGTGAAAAACGACACAGGTTGAAAGTCTGCTTAAACGCATCTGAAAAATTCATCTTTGTCCGGCGAATAAAAATCACAACTACTTTGTTTACCGCGCCGATGTAAACATAAACAAATCAGTACACGCCCCAAAACGATAGTAAGTAAGTAAGTAGTTGTGGTAAGAAATAAATAAGTAACAAAAAGTGGCACTAATCTAGTAAGTGTACAAAATACACTGAGGTTGTGAGCGAAGTGGAGCGGGCTAAGTTTTTGCTATGCGCTAGAAATTTGCAGTAAAACTGCAAGCATTTATCAAGCTGGCTCTTCGAGCCTGCTCAAGGAGCGCACGACGAGCGAACACGTGCGCTCGTCGTGCGAGCGCTAGTCGTGCATTCGTCGTGCGCTTGACGAGCGCACGACAAAAGCTCGTCCAGCTAATTTGATAACAATGTTTATTGCAAAAATTTATAGAGTTGGTTTGACGAGCGTACGACGAGCGGATGACGTGGTTTTACGACTAGAGCGCGCGTCATACGTCGTGCGCTCGTACAGCAATGTTCTTCATGTAAATGACTTATAAAATTATAATAAAGTGCAAGAAAATGTTATATTGTTTGTGTTTTAAACTAACATTTTTGTGTCAAATTTGATTATCAACGTATTTAACCATAAATTAAAATAAATTCTGTATTTTGCGTATACGCGTATACAACCTCATTCCAACGTGATTAAATTTGCGCTTTCATGAAAATGAGAGAGGCTACTGCCTATGATTGATTAACATAATCGCAGTGACGTTTCTCATCGTCTGGTCTCTAGCCATCGCCAACGTCACCAGTGACTAGCTGTTATGCATTCACAGTAGCCTACCCTGCGTCGCTGCGACGACACACATAATTTCGGCCATCATTATCGTCGTTGTCGTCGTCATAATTTGTTGTAATTTGCCGCCAGAATCCTTGGACCCACAACCATAAATTTTGGTACAAAAACCAAAATATCTATTGCCTTTGTATTGTAGGCACGTACGCAATGGCGTATTCTGGATTTGGATGTAACGGGAGCTTGAGGGGTGAGGTGTTGGGAGAGGTGTTTCTCCCCACCAAGAATTAGGTCCGAGGAGAGGGCTGTGTCCCCATGTTAAAACATTTCTCAATTTTTTTGCGTAAAAATAAAATTTTATGGGGCATTTTTGCATTATTTTGTGATTTCATGAAGCCTAGGAGACACGTGCGTTAAAGCCTCTCTATGGCTACGCCACTACGGTGAACATCGTATTTCGTATTTTAAAGCGTCTCGTCGCAGTTACTTCACGTAAGTCCACGTGTGTGGGAGTGTAACGAACAAAATGCGATAGCAACAATGGCCAAGCGTCGACGAGCGGTGAAGAATCTGGACCAATCGCAGACGTGGCGTAGGTTAGCATGTCGTATAGCGTTAAGCATTCCAGCGCTCGACCGTGCAGGTGAGCAAATATGATTGCTATTCACACTCAGGTCGTCAAGAATAGGCCTATACTGCAACTGCCTCGCCTCGCATGTCCTCAACTTACTATAGGCGTAGGTAGTAGGCCTATATAGTGTGATATAATGATATATGATTGGCCTGTGAACAAGCGTGCATACACGCGGCCCGATCGTGACGATCGTCGCATATAGGTTTTGCTTCGTTTTTTTCTTTAGTATTGCTTAATAAAACGAGTCGTTTTCTTGAGAAGAGATCGACTGCTGCAATAACTCGCAGAAATCGACAATCAGCAGCGCTACATTTTAGTACATAGTGAGTTGGCATTTCGCTTTGGTCGTCTGTTCTAAACTGCAGAGACTGCATTTATGTGCGTATGAAACTAATATTTCGAATTGCTGCATAAAAACGACGTTCTATTTGCAGTACGTAGTTTAAAATAACTGCTTTAGAAAATATTTAACGCCTGTTGGAGAAAAAGTGCCAAACCTGTAGTGTATGCACTAGGGACGTCTCGTGTGTGCGACTGCACGCTTTTTTGTGGCCGGGAGACCGGAGCCTCAGAAAGGTGGCGAACTTGTTCAGGCCCAGACCGTAATGATCTGAAGGTGCCTCTGGCACCAAACCCCCAATAAAGCGCCGGCGTGCGTGGAGGGGACAGTGGCCACGTAAGAGCTTTTGGTTGTTTGGTTTGGTTTGTTTTGGTTGTTTTGGTTAGTTCGACGGCTAAATTACGACTTCTGCTAGGTAGTGTAGCGACAGCATTAAGGTGACATGAGCAAAACTACAGTCGTTTGCGTCAAGTTTCGTTTTGATGTTGCGTGCCAAAAATTATTAAAACCGTGTCAGTGTTTCACGAAGCTATTCCAAAAATAAAATTGACATTTTTTAAAGACGCGGTGTACATGTATTTTTTAATTGTATTTTTGGTTTGTTATTAATCTGCTTTCAGAGTCTATTTTAGTACTAATTCAGATCAGAGTTTTCGTAATCGTTAGCTGGTAGTTTGACATCTAGTCATATTGTGAAGAGAGGCCAGTTTGTCGGTATGCAGTACACAACATTCCGTCTACGCGAAGCAGTGGTGCGTGGCGCGAGTTGGCGTAGAAGACGTAAAACGACGACGTAGTAACGTACGCTGCAGGCACAATATTCAGCTAGCGCTACACGTCGCAAAACGCTCCTCAAGGTTAGTGGTCGCTAGTCGCTACACAACGTGCGCTAACACACGTACGAACACGCATTTTGTAAAAAAGATAATGTGTTCATTAAATGCTGACTCTATGTTTATTAATTAATTACAGGGACAGTAGAATTTGGAATTGAATAGTGTTTGTTATGCACTTTTCTATCGATTTCAGAGAATGAAGATTATTTCTGGCCCGGAGATTACAATTCCAGGAAATCGTATTTAATTCTGAGATTTACGTTTGGGATCGAGGACGCAAAAAGTCATAACGCGCCGCAGCCTCAAATGTGTCATCTTTGATGACGCTTAAAATTTTCATTTCACATGTGATGTTTTGCTAATGTAGTTCGACCGGCGGATTATTTCACAGCCGCGGTCCAGCTGCCGTAAAGCTTCTGTCACCAATCTGCGACTGTGTCCACGGCACGATACACGTGTAAACGTCCGATGACCTAAGGTACTAACGTCCCATTTCATTAACGAGTTGGCAGTCGTCCGACAGGTACGGCGGATCGAGGTCGTGCAGTTTAAAATCAATTCTCTGCTTCACAGGCAGCCAATGAAGCTGTCTCAGTACTGGAGTGATGTGGTCACGTCGACGAGCTCCAGTAACAAGCGGTGCTGTTGCGTTCTGTACTGACTGCAGCCGTTGGATCAGACCGCCAGAAATGACATAGTAAGTAAGTTAGTAAGTAAGTAAGTAAATAAAAGGTAAATTTATATAGCGCATCAACGCCAAAAACCTTCTAATGCACTGCATACACTACGAGTAGTACTTTGAAAAAATGTCTTAAGTAATCGTCCAGAAACAGATATAGCGTGAATAGGATAGCGCAAATGTCTCGGCGCTGAGTTCCATGTCATCCAGTCAGCGACAGAGATAGCCCGACGTCCGTATGAACTCAGTCGGTAAGACGGCACAACAAACTGATGACTGGCAGCAGAACAAAGATGATGTCTTGAGGCAGTCGCAGAGACATACAGCAGCGCAGGGGTGTCATTTAGAGGGATGGAATAGGGTGATTTGTGATTTTAATTTTTTTCCTGAGCGAGTTCTGCGTAAACCACAGACGACAAACCTTTGGTCTCCAAATTGATCTTTACTGTTCAAAATGCACAAAATTTGGTCAGTTGATTCTCAGAAAAATCATCTAAATTGTTGCCACCAAATGTCACATTTTAAGGCTGAAATGCACCGAATTCGATTTCGGTTGGGGCTTTGCCCCAGACCCCGGGGGAGCGTTGTAAGCTTCCCAGACCCCTGGCTAAATTTTAAGAAGCCTACTTCTAAGAGAAAAGGGCAGGGAAAAGGGAAGGAGAAAAGGGATGGCAAGGATCATCGTCAGGGATGGTAAGGACATAGAGGGTAGGTGATGGAGAGAAAACAGAAGGGAGAGGAGGGCAGGGGAGAGGAGGGGAGAGAAGGGAAAAAATGATAAGGGAAGGGTGGGAA
>Ga0209671_1000103_pt1 | contig 38060 bp, 21 predicted proteins | sample WorMetHERISLAND2_2_FD_187401 | JGI IMG/M metagenome (GOLD analysis project Ga0209671, IMG submission 187401) | Marine gutless worms symbiont microbial communities from Max Planck institute for Marine Microbiology, Germany - Olavius geniculatus... | ecosystem: Host-associated > Annelida >...
GCAACCTGTGTTTTCAGTTGTCGTAATTGCTTGGCTTCCTCCCGAAGGGCAGCCACTTCATCCGACAGCTGCTTAACAGCACGAACTTCTGCACGCAAACTCTGTAACTCCGTAAGTATTGCTGCAACATTGCAATGATCACAGAGATTATTAGAACTGTCATTACTTTTTCATATGCAGTTTTAATAGTAAGTTCTTACAATCTTAGATTTAGGTTGTTTCTGTGTTTTAGGTTTCGTGTTAGATTTTTCTATAAAGGTTAAACAGTTTACTGTTCCATTATTATGTGTATGCACGTGCATTGCCTGTATAAAGGCCATCCCAAAAATGACCTATACTGTGTCATGTGGGAGGTTAAACCCTACACTCTCATTCACTATGACTACAAATACTACTACTACACAGTACTACAACAGTGGTTGTTGTTGTTGTTGCTGCACAGCTGCCAGGTCGACGGTGGGTCATGACATTGGCATCGCAGTTCTATCACTGATAATAATCGTCATTGTCATTATTCTGGCTGTGTTGGGGTTTCGTCGTTTCGCTCGTCATCGCCGTCGTCTTCAGTTTTTCACGACCGGCATCAAGAATCCCTTTACCAGCATAAGCAGCAGCTCCAGCGGCGCCCACTTTGTCACGATGATGGAGGAACCCGAGGTGGACTTCCAGCCCTGCGAACCACGACAACTCGAGATTATCACTGCCTCATCACCCAACGTGTCACAGTGATTACCCCACACCTGCCCACTGTATTATAGTAGAAGTTGTCCCAATGTGTCACTCATGATGATATGCTTTTAATCATGTGAACTGCGTGCGACATCACACTGTGTCATAGTAATTATTACCACTTGCCCACTGTGCTGTAATCCCCACTATGTCACAGTCTGCTCTCTTCCGAATTATAATCTCTCCCTATCAGGTACCTAGCCATGATCGGCTTGAGCGATGGGCTGCGGCCGAAATGTCTGGGGTGGGAATTTGGGAGGGGTTTCCCAGCTGACTAAGATGTCTCGGGGAGTGCCATGGCTTCCTCAAGTGGGCTTTGGTGTAGAGTCCGAGCCATAATTGAATTGGGTGCATTTTAAGCATCACATATGCATCTGGTTTGAAGGATATACTCATGCGTTAGTTGCGTGGCATTGCTACATGATAATGGCAGATATACCAGTAGTTGAGGAAAACTGCTGAACGAGGGCTTGGTCAGCATTATTGGGGGGCTTTGGCCTCTTAGCCCCATAGATCCATACACATTTAGTATATTACTGCTGAATATTTTTGTCACTGGCAATGATGGGGGATGGGGTGTAGACCCCACCCCTCTTTCTGGCTAGGTGGCTGCTTCCCGCTGCAAAGTTGCATTGATCTGATTCTGATGTTTATAGTTTTTCACCATGCTTGGTGTTTTGAGTTTTTATCTTTTTAATTTCTGTTTTTATGTTTTTGCTCTCACTGATTTGGAGTGATATTCCATAGCCATCTGATATTATGTGATCTGGACATTTTTGGAGAAGTTTTGATTTATGCCTATATTTGCAAAGTTGTAACATATTACTGTATGTTGTGTGAATGGTACCAGTGAATGTGCTTTCTGATGCTGTATAGATTCTCACCACTTATGCTGTGTACAGAAACCTGTAATTAGTGTTACTACAAGAGGCTGTCAAAATTTTTGAGCTGCGATATGTTAGACTACAATTTTTGCCACAATCTGTAGATCGGTGAAACGTACATTCTTACCGACTGATACCAGTTTCCTGCGGGTATGACGTCATTGTAATTTATAACATCACAGATTATGAAATGGAAACGATTCGCAGCATCAGTTCAAAGAGCAAGGAAGGTGAATCTTGCTAATATATAAACACCGAATTTTTCTTCCAGCCTAATACACGGAGGCTCAAAACTTTTGAACGACTTTTGTATAAGGGTCATGGAGAACCAAACATTAGTGTGAACTTTTCCCACACTTAGAATTGGCAGTTCTTACAGTTTTAGATATAGGTTGTTTCTAGGTTTTGTGTTTCATAAAGCTTGAACTTTCTGTATATATTCAAGTTTTTGTTCGATTATTATGTGCACTTGCATTGCTTGGAAAGGCCATCCCGAAATTACCTATATTGTGTCGGGGGGAACAGTTAAACTCCACTCACTCACTTTCCCACTGCACGAGTATCAGGTGTGTCATTTTTATGCGCGACAGCAAGAACTGCTGTAGCACATCTTAGCCATCACAATTCCATTTGACTGTCCGTCCATCCGTCCGTCCGTCACATGGGTGGATCAGTCAAAAACGATGCAAACTAGGATCACCGAATCTTCACTTTCAGCTGCTTGAAAGACTCTGGTTGCAGGATCCGTAAAGCTTTTTATGAACTAGAAAGGGGTCACCCAAAGGGGAATGCTAAATTAGAGAGGGATAAAAAAAATTGCGATTCATAGCCAATAAGTCGTTGTATCTCTCAGAAACGGTGCGAGATACTGCCTAGGCTACTATTAATCACCAACACAAGGGCTTTCAGTTGGCACCAAGATCAATGACCTTGAGTGACCTTGAACACTAAAATAAAGCTTAGTATGGTTTTTTTGGCAATTTTTGGCTGCGACACACATTTCAAGAGCGAATTATGCCGAAATTATTAGAGATAGACCAGAACAACATGTGTATGAAATGTTTAACATTAAACGTAGATCTTAATGGTCCAAGTCGCAAACCCTTATGTTCAAGGATGCCTGCGCACGTGTCGTACCGAAATCTGTCAGATATTTACGATTTTGCGCTAACTTATCTGTAGTGGAGTCGCTACGTAGCAGCGGGGTGTGACGTCGTAATAATGATGGCGTCTGTCTGATACTACTGACCGAGACCTCAGAAAGGGACCCTGGGTTCATTGTAGATATATGTACATTTGCCCTGTATCGTTATTCATCTGTACATAATGTATTGTACACTTTACACAGTGTTGTAGTGTATTGTAAGTCTTACAATCTATAAATAAGTAAACGATGATGATAATAATAATTTGCACGTAGTGTAAGGCTGACTTTCTTATATCTTGTAAGCAAGAATGCGCTAGACTATTTGCATTCTTAAGTGATTATTGATAAATTACTTTTTTTATTATTAGCTGGGTGCCCACAGATTACCAAAAGTCGTGAAATTTAAAATTGGAATTAGGCCTAGGTGCTGGAAATTCATTGGAAATAAAACCGAATGGTTGCTGCGTTTTTGACCTGTCTACAATACATGTATTCCCCCTTTACAAATCATGCATTATGATCATCGTTTACTGCCAGAATTGGTTAACTTCTGAACGATAAACTATGCATTCTGTAAAATAATTGATGTAAGTCTGACTTGTTCAATATCCACTCCATTGAATAGTCCTGGAAAGTCGTGGAAAATCACTTTCATTGTTTTAGGTCTATATGCACCCTGCATTTATATGGATTAATTGATATTTGATTCTCTGTTATTGATGTAGTGCCTTTGTACACTGTGTCTCAAAAAAGCATCCCCAACATTTCGACTGTAACTTGAAAACCAACTATAAGATTTTAATAATCTTTGGTACAAATATTCTTGACACAGCAAATGACCATTCAGATTCTCACCTCACAGAATGTATGCTTCTGCACTACCTAGGGAAAGCAGATCAAGCGAAATATGTGTTAAAATAAGCAGCAAACCTGAAAGAAACATCCCCAACATTATCGATCATACCTTGAATAAAGATTAGCAGATTTTTAATAATTTTTGGCAGAAATATTTTCGACACAACTGGTTATTAAATAAGTGTTTCAGTTTCCACCTCACCCGACGTCTGCTTTTGCACTACCTGGGGAAAGCAGACCAAGCATAATACGTGTCAAAATGAATGAACAAACGTCGGTAAATTCCATTTATCCTAATTTGTGGGCCCCAACAGCAGGTATATTACAAGGTTTGACTGTTGCGCAGCAGTGTGTCTACCAGATGAAGTTTAGGAATGTTTGTAAAGTTAGAAGTGACTGGTACAGCCTGGATTGGTCAGGAGCAGAACTTTGTTGATACTGTTGTCAATGAATGGAGAAAGCGTCTCCTTGCCTGTGTTCGCATAGTAGGCCAACACTTTAAGCAATTTTACTACAAGCAGTTGAAAAATGGACAACTGGATGAAGTGTCAGCCAAAGTGTCAGAAATGTAAACAAAATGTGTTTTTACGCATTATGTTAATTAAGCAATCATATCGCATTGGATAAAAAATTGATATTTCACTGGTTGTGCTTTCCGCAGGTAGTGCAGAAACAAACGTTGAGTGAGGTGGGAAACTGAATGGTCATTTGATGGCAAGTTGGGTCAGGAATATTTGTACCAAAAATTATCAAAATCTGAGTCAAAAATGTCGGGGATGTTTTTTGAGACACAGTGTAGTGCACTTGTGGTCTTATGTAATTAGAGCGCTGGAAATTTTACACACGATAATGAGCTGATAATATGGTATAGGCCTAGTAATATTAATTGTAATTCAGTCTCGAGTTTTCGATCTCATTTTTGCCATCATGGTTTATAGTACACATGTAAGCAGTGTAGTACAGTTGTTTTGTGACAGTGCAGTAAATAGTCTAGATTTTGAAGTTATACGGAGCTGAAATATAATGTGCAGTTTGTGATACAGAAAAATCGTTGAAATAGCACGTTTCTGTCGTTGTTTTATTATATCCGCAATGAGCGCAGTATTAACATAAGCCTAGTGGTGTACATACTACGTGTGACGAGCCATTCTGTAGGATTGGACATTTGAACTGTCGCTGTAATGTGTGAGTGAATTTGAATAAAGTCTACAGAGTTCAAGAACAAGAAGCCCAGCTGTCACTAGAGAGAACCGACCGTATTGCCTGCGTCCGAAGGCCTGCAAATATGAACTTCTTGTTAACTTATAAAAATGCGAGCGTACACTCTCGGCCACTCCCTCAAAATAACTTGTAAGCAATTCGCGCTTAAGTATTTGGGTGCAGTTAGTATCCCCGTTTGGGAAGTGGGGGGAGTGTCGGGGATCCACCTTGGTACCACATGGTATCTATATGGTATCTATGCTTCTTTGGACAGTTTTCCGATAAAACATACCGTTTAGCCACAATACATGCATCATAGACAACAGCCAGACAGACACAACAGTGTGCCATAAGCCATATAATACGGTCGGCTAAAAAGCGTTTAATAATGCCGCAGCGGTTTTAAAACGTGACTGACGTTAGCCTATGCCCGTAGAAGCAGCTAGTGAATAACAAAAACATCATCCACAGTACACAAACGTATGCAGCAAATCAATTTGCCAACAGCGTACAAACTGAGATTCGCAGTGACAACTCTCGGAAATTTGCAGTTGTTGTGTGAGTGACGAAATGCTGTGAAAAAAGTAGTTCAAGCAAAATCAGCAGAACATATTTGCAAGAAAATTCAGATGCAAGTGACGAATTTGTGCAGACAGCCATGTTAGACTTTAAATTTGACGCGACTGGGGGCTAATTTTTCAAGTCCCTTATAGTCGCCACCTACGCTGGTACGATCTTTAAAATCGACTTAGTCTGCCAGTACAACATTATTAGGAAAATCGTTGGTTAAATATTTCTCGCAGATATGGACAAAATGTACTGTCTTGTGTCGGCGTATGTTGAACCATGGTCTGGAGTGGTATAAGTGAGTCAAATGAACTTATATCCCACCCCAGACAGTGGTTTAACCGACACTTATTCTACGTCTGGCTACGGTCGGTCGTGCAGCCTACACTGTCGCTCGTTTGGTCACGTTTTACTGCACACCCGAGGAGTTATCAACCCGTTATACCACTGCCGACGTAGTGCTGGAGATAGGCAGGACAAATGCAACCGTGAAATACGTAAGTAAGTATGTTTGTAGTCGACGCACTTGAACAAAAAAGTCGCAACGGCGCCGCAGTCTCAATCGAACGCAAAACGTCTCGTGTATAATTATAGTCGTTTGAAATCTTGAAAACAAGTTAGTGTTTTGGTGTTAGTTTGCCTCTCGACTAAAGTGAATAGTTAGCCGCGAGACTGCTAGCGGGCACAGCAGCAGTTGTAGTTGTAGTAGTAAATCGCTGATGCTGATCTTGACCGCTGACGGCTGGCAGTTCATAGCGATGTCCTGCCGCTGAAGTATCCTGTACACCAGTGGTCTGGTGATGGTGGTGGTGGTGGTGGTTCCATGGCGGCGTAGGCCTTGTGGTCGCTGGGTCGTTTCTCACGTTCTCCGCTGCTGGTAGATCGGCAACCATCCGGCGTACGCTGTCAGGACTCTCAGATACTATGACCGTGTGTACTACCACCACTACAACTGTCGGGAGTCTCATACACTACGACATTCTACTACTAATACTGGGGGCTACTACTACAACAATGATTACAACTACTAGTGGGACTATAACAACTACTACTACTACAACTGTCAGGACTCCGTATACTATGATACTGTGTACTATTAATAGTAGAAAAAATGATTGCCGGTTTTGTGGTACAATCAGTCATTTTTGACAGATCGAATACTAAGGATTACTACTACTACAACAACAACAACTAGTGGGACTACAATTAGTACTACAACTACGACTACAACTGCTACTACTACAACTGTCAGGACTCTCATAGACATGCTCCACTGGCTGTATTGTGTCGTCGCAGCGGCGTCGTGACGCCGATGACACACAAGGTAGAAATTCGGCGCCGGACTGAGCACTGAGTTGCAGCAGACGCATCGTTGCGTACTCGTTGCCCAATTCGCTTTGTCCGTCGACGGCCTGAATTACACAATAAACAAATAAGTCAATCGTTTTGTTAATTTATAGGCCTAATGCGTCCCGTAAACAGTCTCTAATGTCTCTGCACAGTATTTCAAAGAAACCTGCTTAAAACGACGTCAGCCTAGTGCTGACATCGTTTGCTACCGTCCAGACTCACGGAAGTTACTTATATTTAATTTCAGCTAAAAATTCACTTCTATATTGTAGTACCTGGTGTGCCGTGTGCGAGATGAACGTTTTTTGCAGGTTTCTGACCTTCATTGACATTGATCTGTTATCTTTTGAACCGAAAATTGGCACATTACTTACTTCTGCTCTGACACACAAAGCCAATTTTGGTGGTTTTAAGGTTCTTTTTGTTTTCGAGTTAGGAGCCCGTGCCGTACAGGACAGATAAACACACAGAGTGACGGGCACGACCAGTCATGTGAACTTTTAGAACGGCCGCACGATAAAGCATAAAAAGAAGCCCAACTGTCGTTAGGGCAAACTGACCGTGCCGCTTATATACGATGGCCAGCGTTCGACTTTTGGTCGCGGAAAGAACGGAATTTCAATCTCGTGCAGGTATGGCGACGCTGCAATATCGAACGCTAAAATACGATAGAATAATTCGGCGCGCGTGCATAAGTGATGGTTGCAGGCAGCAACTTTGCATTCAAAAGTGCGGCCAAACCGGTGCAGATAGAGACGTGGTTACCACTGACAGCCTAAAGAAACTCGTCATCGCCCTTCTTAACCGTATCATCGCCAACCCCCTACGACGTACAGTTTAGCCAGAATACGTGCGTTACAGGCAGACGAAACATTGTAGGTACCAAAGGCTCAACCTAATGTTGGGCCAAAAACCAAAACTGTGAACTCGATAGTACGTACTAACCGGTATCAGAGCGTTGGGCTGCAGAGGGTATCTGATAGCTCCATGAACCTTCTCCTGCGGCGCTAGAGCGGTTATCCGGTAGTCGTAGTAGTCTGTAGTGCTTAGGCCGTCGCTTGTCCGACCGTAGTGACGTATCTGCTCGTCCGATCTACCGAGTCGCCTGCAGAACATGCAGCAGCAGCATCAGACAGCTATTCAACAGGCGCAGTTTAAATTACTGGGGTAGCTACAATTCGCCGCGATCTCAACACTCAGAGAAAAATAAAATATCTTTAGCAGCCGCCTAAACTGTTCAAAGCGAACTTCAGTGTGTCTCAGATGAGCTGGAAGGTTGCTTCACAACCTAGGACCTGCAGAACCTATACACATCTATCAGATAGAAGTTCGCTCTATGGGTTGGCATTAAAAATCACACTACACGCAAAAGCAGTTTTTTTGATTGAACAACAGCTCTCAGTAATTCCGAGTTATCATTCCTTCATTGTGAGACTAGAACAACGTCGTCGCGTGGCAATGGGCAACTGCCTCCCCAGCTAAATTTTAGCATGTCGGAAAACTTGTCATGTTGTCAAAAAATTTTCTTCTAAAATACAAAATGTGAGGCTAAAAATTTTCTATTTTTCAGGAATTTAAGGCCAAAGTTGAAGTTTTGTTATTTACCCATAATCCCCTCTGTCAAAATTTGCAAATATGTGTCGAAACTGTCAAAAAAGTGTAACTTTCTGTCCCCTACTTTCTTAATCCACGTCGTCGCTGGACGGTTGGAGACATGTCCCCTGCAGTAGTACTTAATGGATAAAACGTATACATAGTACGAGTATAGTAGCTTAGACGTACCATCTGATGCAGAGGGTGCCGACAACGAGTATGGACAGAACAACAAAGACCGCTATGGTGATCACCATCACCACCGACATCGCTGTATAAAAACATAAACATAAACAGTTACATAAAGTAAAGCATTAATTTCGATTAAAGCTAACCGTCGTAATTCTTTGCAACAAATGCAAGTTTCAAGAAAATTGCATGTATTTTGTTTAGCAACAAAACTTCAGGCTGGTATGTTATTATTCAGCTAACAGCAGCTGTCACAAATGCACTGAGACGCAATCGGTGGCCTAAAGGGCCTATTTTCGGTTCATCCAGTATTGCAGTCAGACTAAAATTGCTTGCTGTCGTAACTGCGTGCAAAAATTAAACGCTTATCAAAAGAGATAGACAGCTGTAGAGAAAAATAAACAGCTACAAAGTCTGGGTGAACGTACGGTAAGGTAGACCAAAGCTTCTAAACAGAGTTGGCAAAGCTCGAGGCACTGTACACACATCCGCAAACGCAACAACTTCACTATGTTCTCGTCAAACTAAAATACACTGCACGTAAGTATTATCGAACTGCAGAAACGGCATGGACGCAGGTAATGTCCTTACTACGAGCAAAAGTTTTGCCAGATCTAGTGCCAGCATTTATGCGGCGATTCGTTTTTGACGTCCATCGGCCATGACCTTTAACATAATTAACTAAAAATTTGGCACATTGCTTATTCCTGCCCCAAAAATGCTTGTGTCAATTTTTGTTTTTTTCCTGCGTTTTTTCTTTTTTTCAGTAAAAAGCCTATACGTGAAAAAATGACAGACAAGACGGACGGACTGACAGACGCGCATTCGGGCAGGACCCGTAATGCGGCTTATTAAGACTCAACGAAACGTTGTTGTTTACATAAACAGCCAACTTCAAGATAACAACTTAAAACGTGAAACATGTGGTCACACGACAACAGGTGCGTGCATTCTCATTGGAGCATTAGCTGTCAATCAAATCAATAACTATGCACTTATCAATCGTCATTCGTCCCTGCAAGACGATATTACGAAGACATTCTTTAAGCCTATACTCTACCAGTTTCGATTTCTTGAGCATTTGCTGTACAAAATGCGCAACAGCGGTTGATAGGCGGTAAATTTAAATAATACCTTTAGATTGCCCGACCCCGAAAATAGGGGGTAGGTAAACACAGCGCGTAATTATCTCTTACGGGGACCGAGTTATACCGTTTTGAATCTCCATAGGCCCCAATGCAAATTTTAAAAAAAATTGGGGTAAAATAGGGGAAGGAGTTATCAGATTTTCATCCCAAACAAACTCGATCTTACTTTACGGGCCCCGAATCACTGTGCAACATTTCATCAAAATCGAATCAAAATTGCGGCCGTAGGAGTGTTTACAGACAGAGTGACAGAATGACAGTGTGACATAAGTGATTTTATAATCTGTCCCATTGCTATAGCATAGCATGAGACAGATAATAAAATTCTTTAAAAATAAGTTATATTTTATAGAAATGTTTTAAGTTCTTACTGTCGGAGCAGTTGCCGTAAGAGCCAACCCATTGGTTTCTGACGCATGTCATCTGCCACACTGCAGCGTCTTCTAACTGATCGTATGCACGACCTACGTCACTGCTGACGTCACAGGAGATAGTGATGACGTCACCGTTACGCGACATCTTCATGCCCAGCTGCATTGTGGGATTCGCACAGCCCACCACTGCAGTACACAGTAGAATATAAACACATTGTTCAACATGCGCGCCCTTCTCTGCAATGATAATTGTTATCGAAACTGTCCGATTCCTCGATTTACGCGAAAAACACACGTAGGCCTATATGGCACTTTTATCGGCCACCCTGTAGATATGTGGCAAAGTTTTGTCATCATATCTCTGGAATGTCGAATAAAGGTGTGTTGAAAGGAAATACGTGAAAGAAAAAAACAGACTAATAGTAAAATAAACATTTTCTCAAAAAGTTTATTTTTGCATTAACGCCACAGGGCAACCACAAATTTTTAAAAAACGTATCGATTATTAGCATTTACCAAACATTAGCATATCGTTTGTTAGCGTGTCGAAGGACGGACAAAATACTAAACCTACTAATACTAATTGTTTACAAAGTGCGGGAAAATGTCATAGAAATAAAAAAAACAAAGACCTTCGTAGCGGAGCAGAAAGTAAGGCATCTGTAAGTCGGATGACATCGCGTTGACCTTGGCTTTGACCTTGACGGTGGGTAGCAGCAGTCTGATTTCCACTCGGCTAGTAGTGGATAGAAAGACGTGCGTCACCGGTGCACGTCCTCCACAGATTGTGGTACTGCGACTGCCCGAGCCGTCGCGGATCGTGGCGTAGACTTTGCACGTTCGCCCGTCCCTCGCGTAGCTAGTACCAGCACTGTTCCCGCGACCGGCAGAAGCTGCCAGACCGTTCCCAAACTCTCCAGACTCCGGTGAGCTCTTCCAGTGGTGGAATAAACTTCCAGCACTGTTGCCGGGGGGCGTCGTCGCCGCGTGTGCCTCGTGCGCGAAGTCGAGCAAGGTGATGTTGACTCTCTGGCCTTCGCCGGCCTCGATCAACCACGGCCAGTCCGCAGTACCACATCCCGTTTGCTCCGTCACCTGGCTCGACAGCAGGCCGCCGCCGCCCTCGGTGACGTCATCGCTGGTGACGTCAACGAGAGCTTGTCCGGGCGAAGTCGAACTAGTGCAGCTGGTCGACGGATTAACCACTGTCAACAATTACAGAGCACCTGTTCGTTGTTATGGCAACGACAGTAGTCTGGCGAATTAAATCGCTCCGCAAAAATGTGGCCTAATCCGCTAGACTATGTGACGTAAGACAGAGAGCCAAAATGTAGCGTGGTGATTTTGCTGAATGTGCAAGTAAAACAGGCACACTGCGCGATGCACTAGCCCCACATCCGTGGTGGTGTCTGGCTTAGGGCTAATGAAACGTAAATTGGAGCCACCCTTAAGGCTTCGCAAAAACTTCGAGTTAACGTTTTTATGTAGTTAAGTAGGAAACTGTAGTACCTACCGCCTTGAAATAAACTTGGTTTTACCATATTGTCAAACACAGCTGGAGAAAAGCTGCCTATAGAGTCTAGAACTCTATACTCTCTGTAAAAGCTGCTGCTGCTGTTGCTGTTACCTGTAGTACACCTGTATGAAACAGTGAGGTGTGACTTAAGGTCGCGATGACACGGACTAACTCGTCTAAATGCCGTATCATCAACTCGTATCTGACACGAGCGTCGCCCCGAGCAAGCGGTTTGTAGTTCCAGCATGACGTCGCGCTGACAGTTTAGGTAGCCGAAGTCACCCGTCACGCAGCGACCTATGCGTGATATAGCACAACGTCAGCAACGGCCACAGAATGATGTCACCACCAGAGTCACGACATTATATGCGGTTGCGTTTGTTGTCGTGATGGGGCCACAACGGAAAAGTTGGTTCGAAAAAAAACTTAGGTTCTTAGCTTTATTGTAGAACCTTAAAAACCTTATAAGTCTCAATATAAGTTTTTTTTTGTTTTTTTTATTTGTGGTGCAGTCTATAAAATAAGTCCAGTTTTATTTCACATCTAATCGTGAGTTTTGGGTTCTGACGTCACGTCAATCAACAAAAACTATTCAGCATGGAAAACAGTGTAAATTTATAGAATGTTTCTTTCGGATCTTAAAGTTTATGCCCACTAAAACCATTTAAAAACCTTTAAAATTATTCAAAACCTTTAAATAGGCCTATCTAAAAAAACCTAATAACCTAAAAAAAACTTTTTTCCAAAAAACCTACTAAACACATCCGCCTCTTTGTATATTAATAACTTTGTTCTAATGACAAATATAAAACAATTACGAAAAACCAACTACAAAGACGTAAGTAAGCCAGCGGGCTCATGCACTAATCGATATTTGCTCAGAACATAAACCACATCGAGTTTTTGCAGCTCGCCATGCTGCCGCAGCTTTTAATACAACTTTAAACACATGGCAAGCTCTAAACTATCAGACATAAGGTTATAAGTCAGCTATAGAAATCTGTTGCAATTTTTCCTGTTTCTTTTCCAACAATCAAAACTTGGTAAGACCAAGGCTATTGAGTGTAGTCTGTAGGCCTGTCTGAAAATAAACAGACAGCTCGGAGCAGCTTTCCTTTCGTATTTGTGCTTCCCAGCTGTTTTTTAGCTTCTTATTATTATTTCGAATTTCTACCAATAAATTATCATGGCGGTCACGTGGCTGACGTACTGACCTAGTTCCATTCGTCCGTATATGGCCCGTTCAATGATGATGACTTCGTTCTTGGAGCAGGTCGGCTTGAATATTTCCGTATTGCAGATCTCCAACGTCGTCGTCTTAGGCGCTGTTCACACAGACACATTAACAGTGATACGCTATTTATAGCACTACAATGTACGAAATAAACAAAACAAAACAATCAATTAATTACTTGGCTCGCAACGCTGAAAGGTATATAAGCGACCCTTATAGTCGGACAGCGTGTCTGTATCCGACTCTGTCCAAGTGTCTGTCTGTCCGCAGGACAGCTGTCGCCAGCATTCGCAAGCCACAACGACATCCACGAAGACCTAAAAACTAAAGTGTTTAAAAGTGACCTCATAAAAGTTGCTGTAACTATTGCATGCTTCAGTAGATTTGACCGGAATTTGGCAATTTGATTGCCAATAAACAGTAAATTGTTATGGTAGAATTCTGTTTGTTTTAATTACGCAAAATCGCAAATGTACACTTGTACAGTAACAAAAAAGTTTACTTATGTAACGCCGTATTGGCATCGGAGATATTCTGTTATCGATATTCTACAATTAATAACTCCGCTAAAAATAATGTTTGTCAACAAAATTTGGTGGTCGCTATAGAAATTTATTGAAAATTTAGTGTGCATTATTTTATTCAGATTTGTTAAGATTTGACATTTCCATTGTACAAAGTCTATGGGTTACTTTTTTCCAGTGTAATTAGATTTAACACAAGTAGTATGCAATGCCAATCGATGCCAGTCAATGATGAACAAGAAAACCACAATAATAACACTATTAATTATTGGCTCAATAACTCATTGACTGCTGTCAAAATATTTAAGAGCAACGAGTAGCAAAGAATCTTGCAAAAATTTTAAAACTTATTTTGTCAAGACGATGACCAAAATTCTATTTTTTGTTCTCGAGGCGTCTCGAGACCAAGACTTTGGTCTCGAGAACTACATCACTGGATACGGTGGTAAAACTGGCAGCCGGTTGTGGTCGTCGAATCCTTTCGGCACGATCCAAATTCTATTTCAGCTGGTACCTCAGCACAGCTGACCGGCATGTTGCAGTCGGTTGAGTGATTGACTACCAGCCCGGGGCGGGACGGACGGTGCGGGGGCAGTGAGACAGACTAATAATGCATTATGGTCGACGGTGGGTCACGTGCCCCGAAGGTCGTGCGCGCTGATTTCCTGGTTGTGCGGTCAAACAGCATCTTGGCATTACTCCCATGGGCACAGTCGCAGACCAACGCGCACGCCCGCTACTAGCTTCCCCAGGGTACATTGTACTCCCCTCCCCTTTGCTGACATCCCCCCGCCGACTAAGGGGGCCAATCAGCGAAGGGTGGGGGTAATGTTCATTGCCGTCATTCTTGCGCCTGTGTCAGCAGCTTCTGTATCCATAGTTTAACTCTTTCTATTCCACGTTCTCGTGCTCGTACTCCTTATCTGTGGCACTATTTTGCAGTGGTATAAATCACGGTATATTCAAGCATAACCAAACGAATAACATTATAGGCTACACGACCGACCGTGCAAGGGTTAAGTATCGTTTGAACCATTTTCGGTGGAGGTACAAGTTAGTTTAATGCTCACTTATCCAATTTACGTTTTGCCGTTGACTTTGCTTTGGTTTCAGTTTCTAATTGAACTTCTATGTGGACTTTGTGGAGACTTCATGGTTTAAGTTGTATACCGTATAGGCCTACCGTAAAATCGTTGTTAGTTGTTAGCCGGTATAGTACGAACATATAAAATGAGCTGTTGTGGCATGCGTGTTTTTTTAAATTGTGTCGAACACATTTCTGCAAATATTTTTTAGCAAAAGCGGTCGATACCTGAAAACAATGTCACAAAAATAAAAAGGTCACGTTTTTATGGAACACAGTGTACGTATGCCACCTGCTAACATTTATGGTCGATAAAACATGTACATAATTTCATGTATCGGGCTTAAATCAGATGATTCTGTTCGCTGCCTGTTGCAAATCCAAGATATGCTTTTTAAAGTCCGACCGAAAAAGTCGAAATAGATTAATAACATGAAAATGTGCTGAGAACGAGGACGCAAAAAATCTTTAACCGATCGAATAGTTCCGACTAGTGATAGAAAAACACCGCACGCTATAGTCTACAGAGCGCCTATACAAACATGACTACAGATGACAGCCGTACGTGGCGCGTTAATCCGTGAATTTGCACTGCAGGCGCTAATCCGGTTTATCGACAACGTAAATCTGCGGATGAGTGCTGATAATTATACGCACGAATGACTTGCCTGTCACTGTCTCGTATAGCATAAAACTATCTGTTCAGCTGATAGTCTAGACCGTGACAACGTGGGCAAAAACTACTATCTTTCGATGGTTATAACCACCATCATTATCGTCGTCGGCGTCATCAATCATCAGAGTTGTAGTAATATAATTTAAGAACTATTGAAGTGTTATTCATATTTGTTTTTATAAGCCTATTGTATTGCTACTACTACAAAAATGTTCAACAAACGTTTATAAGTTTTTACGTAGATTTCTGTTCTAAAAAGCGCTGTAACGTACTTTTTTAAATTTACGATTCGTTGACGACGATTTTTGTTGTTACCAAACGTCGAAACTTCAATGTCAAAAAAAATCAGCCGCCTCATTTTATTCATCACAATAGAGCCTAAGTTCCCGCTGCACCAGTATAAAGCCTTATTTGTTCCCGCATGAGTGAACTCAGCCTCAGTTACAGAGGAGACGTATGACGTCATAAACACGTTACCGACATCAGATGACGTCATAAACTTACTCCATCCGGGCATTACGGAGTTACACAGTATCCGCGCGTCCCTATCATTTAATCAGTCAATCATTTATCACGCTAATTTTATTACACCAAAAGCAATGCATGCGAATTAAAAGTTAGACAAAATGATGGGCTGGACGTTTTTTGATCGTTGATAACTTAGCGACGGTTAGTCGCAGTTCCGCGGGTGACATTTTATGTCAAAAGTTTCGAAATTTTGTCCAGAAAAGTGTAGAACCTATAGTCAGTCAGCGCGTTTTGATATTCTTCCGCTAGCTTGCATAAATCTAAAGTTATGCTCAATTTAATGGCGTCATTTCAGTAAATCGTTGGGGTCTCACCGTCTCAGTAATCATTGGGGGTCTCAGTCTGCGTAACGTATTGTTCTTGCAGCAGTAACACTGTTTCAAAGGTACGACTTACAGAGAAAGAATTAAAATCATAAATCCTTAAAGGGGGTCCGTAGACCCCCAGCTTTCCATCTTCTAAATGACGCTCCTGACTGAATTTGACAGTAATAGGGTGTTTACACGATCCAGCAAACGTCCAGCATTAGCATGTGTATTTTGAATACATTTGCTAGAAGTTTGCTGGACGTTTGCTCGATCGTGTAAACACCCCATAACGCATACACATTCTACTCAATTTATTTTCATATATTATTATAGAATGTTTTAGACGAATTCGGCCTACACGAAACATCGAGTACAGAATGAATCTGTTAAAGGAATTACTGAGTAATGAGTATAATTGCGTTGCAGCAGAACATTTCATGGCGGGGTGTCAATACAGATTATGCGGCGCTGGCTGGGTGCAATATCAAACACCATGCTGCCATCACGCCCAGTGACTGATGTAGCAATTATCCCCGGCAAGCTGACCTCAGCGACATGACATGACCCCAGTCAGTCCGTCTTATATAGGCACTGGCCGCCGCAGGCCAGTCTACCGCAATCCCTGCTCCATAGCGACTGGCGCCTTCTGCAATTGACGCAGCACAATATTTGCTTCCTCTAACCCTCCCTACTCTCCCCCAATTTCCCCTCCACTCCCCCAGGGACCTGTGAACCTCCGACTCATCTCAGTTTCATATTTCGCTCGGCGTTTCTCAATATCTCGAGCCCGACGGTCTCTCTCTCATAACTGATATTATCTCTCTCCACCTATCTGGCTAGGACTATACATTAGGGCGCGGCCGAGTACTGGAATTACTGCAGAACTGCAGTCCGAATCGAAACTAGGCTTGAGTAATATTTCGGCCCCTAGCAATCGCACATAATACTTAATTCATGACTAAAATAATGACAACTAGACCTATTTAAAAATCACTGCGGCGCAACACAATTCTAGCCTACTTCAAATTATTTTGAAGGATTCACACGATTACTGCGCACAAAATAGCAAATTTTAAAATAGCTAGACCACAATTTCCAAATCCTAGGCAAACATGTAAAAATTTAGTCACCGCATCATTACACAAATTTAATAGTATTTATTTTATTAAACGAGTACTCGAATAATAAATTACTCGCATAGCCCAGTCTCAGCGTCGTCCATATCGTTGCTATGACGACGCTCTGCAGCAGCAGCCGTAATTATACCATTGAAGACTGCATCATACTGCGAGTGATATGAAAAAAGTAAACTATTTTGTATTACAATATTTATTGTAAACTCGTATACCAGATTAAACATCATTAGTCATTCAGTTTATTCAGTAATTTTTACTTAGTCAAAATTTGTGTCAATGTCATTAACCATACTGTACAAAATCTTCTTAGCTTTACTTTGTTTTTTTTTATCAGGCCTATTAGCTATAATTTCTTCGTTGTATTTTCGCTACATTTTTAACTAGTCGTTAATGCATTCTGTGGTGAATAAAGTTCCAGGCCAGATCATGGCCATACTCTGTTTGAAGTCAAATGTAGTAAGATAGCAGCAAACGTCCAGCAAACTTCCAGCATACGTCCAGCAGTTAGCACGTGTATTTTGAATACATTTGCTGGAAGTTTGCTGGACGTTTGCTGGATCGTGTAAACACCCCATTAGTTGCAGCATGTAACTAATGAAGACACCGTTTAATGCAATTCTCATAACACGGCCAATCAGTTTATGAGTTGACGTGCGACAGAACAGAATCGATCCGTTCTATTAACGCAGCTCGATAATATTGAACTCAAGTGACGCGTGTATAGCATCTACTGTTACTGAAGCGCGCAGTTCATCGCTCAAAAGCCAGGCGGCGACATGAAGTCGAAAAAAAAGTTTGTAGTGAAACGGGCGAACATTTGAAAACGAAAAGTAAACAATGATAATTTTTCAAAAGTCTTTTTAATAATGGTTTTTGCTGAAAAACGTACCTGATTAAAAATTTCAGAAGAAAGCAAAAGTCACAAGTCTAGATGTGAAAAATATAATAACCAAAATTCTGTAAGCTTATTTGACCTTGCAATTCATTAATTTAATAGGCCTTAATAAAAGTAACTGAACAACGGCAGATTCTTCAAGAGCAGGTTAAATGTTTCCGTACTGTTTTTTCTGTAAGTGACATGTAGGCCTAGTACTTTTTCTGATGTATACATAGCTACTATTATCATTTATCAGGCCAAAGTTGTGTTAAAATTACCTGAGCTTGGGGTATTTGTTTTGGATTCCCACACACTAGGCTATCAGATTATTCATTCGTATACGTGCAGTATACCAGTTACATACAGCGCACATACGTTTTACATCCGAATGTTGACAGATCAGACTTCAACAGCCAAAAAGTTTAATCCCCAGCTATTTCTCACCAATTCAAGTCTTATTATTATCACGAAAAATAAGAAAAATCCCAGCTGTCGCTAGGGTGAGGCCGACCGTACTGGTTGTCACTGACCTTGAAGGTCATCCAAGGTCGATGATTTTCATTTCATCTGAGGGCGTATGCCATTTCCTATTAGTGATTAATAGTAACCATCTCGCACCGTTTAGCCAAAATACATCCGTGACAGACAGAGAGACAAACAGACGACGGACGACGGACAGACGACAACCACGACAAAGGGCCGATCTTTAAGCTTAGGCTTACAGCTCAGCGGTCGGGCCAAAAATGGATGATCCATCGCGACCACCGGCGTCGACGGATCAAGAAGGTGCAACTAATCACCTGACGTCGTAGTCGTTGTTGTAGTTGTTGTCTGCGAGCAGAATGTTGTTGTAGTCGTGATAAGTAAGTAAAGCAGAAACAAGCAGCAGCGAATTGTGACTTGATGGAGATTCATCGTAATTGATGATGACGTCACCGCAACACGTGACCAACGTTCCGTATCAGTCTGTCTGTCTGTCTGTCTGTCTGTGTCTCGATGTCTCTCTGTCTATCTGTGCTCGTGTAAGACGTCTCCGGTCCAATACGTCACCGGTTCGTATTAGCAACGCAAATAGAGCCGCAACGCCAAGGCTGAATCCTTGCGGACATTTAGCTTACACGACAACCAACGACGGCCGCAAGACGACGGCAGCAAGACCAGACGAGAAGTTATCTCTGCTGCTGCCACTAGGCAATGCAAAGCAATCATCACGCACGTCACGTGACGGACACGCCCCCTGCCAGGCTCCGCCCATCACACTAGTGCTGGGTCGGTCCATCGGTTTATTGCTTGGCATAGTGTCGAGTACTAGAGTATTCAGGACTGTCTAGGGAGCTACTGGAACTAGCAAATGAGAATAAAAGTAAGCAAATAAGTAAGATGTACAGAAGCGATTAGACATATGTAGTATTGCATATTGATATGATAACAACATTATTAGCTCATTAAAATTCGCTATATTAAGTTAAATGCAGTTTGCAAGGTCAAAGTCAAATGTAGCTAAAAAAAGGTAACTTTAATTTATACGTTGTCGAATCAAATCTGGGCTCGTTAAAAATCTTTTGTTCACAATTACTGGCAGGCAAATAATAGAAAAAATTACACGATTGAGATAACGAAGTTCGTGCGGATTTGTTCTGCATCTCGAGTACTTGTAACATCACTGTACATAGCTTATATGCCACAGTCGCCATCCTTTAACCCTTTAGATTTCGTTTGCAAGTGCTCGTCTGGTCAGCAAACTGTTATCACGCTCAGCGTTTTTAATTTCACATGATATTTGTGCAAATCGACGCAGCACTTAGAGAGCAGACTGCCCAAAACACATAAACGATAAAACTCACAAGGCACAATAACAGCCAGAACGTCAGCAGCACATCGGTCACCCCATGAAAGTTCCTAACTCGAATTTACTAATAAATATTAACACTTGACGTCATGTTCGTTACAAAATAGCAATAAAGGCTTTATCAACAGAAGCGACTATTAAAGGGCGCACGTGAGAAAGGGTTAATGTAAAGTGCTGCATTTATTCTCACACGCTTTATACGACCGGCGGCTTAAGTCTGCATAGGCCTATATCAAGAACGCACGATCGCCGTTTTTCTTTTTCTGCGTGCACGTCTATATAATGCGATGCATTAGACCCTAATACAGGATGCAAGAGATAGGCAACTTCAGGAAAATTGGACAAATGCAATAGTCATGTAATGAAAAAATGCCTTACGACAAATCGACTATACAACAGCCACTTAGACCTAATATTTCCAATAATTTCTCTTTCATATGCTGTTTTAGTCGCTAAGTCAAAACCTATAGCTTTTTGGCCATTTTAGTTCCCTTGTAGGTGCTTCAGATTGGACTGGCTTCACGTCGACATTCTGTGCAACATGAATTTACTTTCTTGCTTACTTACTTATCTAATGTGGGGCATAATTATATTTTTTATAAACATCAGAATAGCTTTTTCTAATACTGAATGCATGTGCAACGGACATGCAGGTTATACGAATACGAATAGAATGTAAAATATAAAAAGGCCATTCATAATGAGAGTTTATAAAATACGGCCAAAGTTTGTGGTCGTATTTGTGGTCGTAGTTTTGATCGTGAAAATACATTCGACCAAACAAATCTATTCGTTGAGATAAAATAGGTATACAGTTTACATTGTAAAACTGATAGACATATCTGCCAGTGTTAGCACAATATGCTAAATGAACTAAAATTATTTTGAACAAAACTGAGATGTCAAATGCTGCTGCTGCTGCTGCTGATGATGATGATGATAATGAGTGAAAAGCAAAAGATCAGTCTTATTGCCTACAGCAATAGCAGCAGCGGTCGCAGCAGCCAATAGGCCTGCAGCGACGTCGTCACAATCGGAAACAAGAACACTAATAAGCACAGGTCACGTGAGACGAATGCTCGATCAAATAACACGACCGACGAGCGCCGTCGGAAGTAAGTCCCCTATAGTCGTTGTCAGCCGATAGATTTTTATTACAACAGTGTAACACAGTAACGAAGAAAATAATTACATGTCAGCGATACTAAGCATCAACCGGCACCTGAACGTCGTTTTTTTCACAGATGTTGTTTACGTCAATACTGAAATTTTCCCAAAAGTTGAGTTTTGAAATCTGTAACATGTTACTTGCTTTTCACAGTCAAAACTCGAACGTTAATTGGTTTTTAATGCAAGGTTAATATAATCATTTTAGCGTGAAACCATGCTCATTTGTTAAAAGTATCGTGTCTGCCTGAATTCGGCCCGGAAAAGGCACATCTGAGACTTGGATAAAAGCTTTGGATGAAATTCGTGCACTTGATGGGGGAAATTAAAACACCAACGACTGACTGGCTGTAATGTGAGAGAAACTGAATAGTCCACGGGTAATCAAAAGCTTAATAAAGACAAAACAGACACTAAGCGGATGTAGTGGCTGAACCATTCACTGCACGCAGGAATTTTTACGTTTTTGGCTGAAAGTAAACTCCCTCCACGTTTTCTCACTATCCTTCTAAAATCTAGGCAAAAATGAATTACAGTAAGTGATATTGGTCTATGATATAAAGTTTTAAACATTTAGTGTAGACTAGGCTTTTTTCTGTCTATACTGCTTTTTTGTAATCACAATTTTACTACGTTTTATGTAGCTGAGAAAATTACTAAACTATACAGTGTAGGCCTATGCCGGTTTGCAAATAGTTGGTAACCAACCAGGCTTTTACTGTTGCCGGATACCGTGTCTGGAACACTGCCGAGGGACATAACAACATATCAGTTATTTTTGACCTATTGCCAACGTCTTGAAACCAACCGGCTCTTCAGAAAATCCTACTCGGACATCATCGTCTAAACCTGTTTATCGGAAATAGCTCTGCTATTAAGACAACTTTGATTGATTGATTGATTGATTTGCTTTGCGCCACAGAATTCCAAGCATTTTTGCAGTTTTTTTACTACGTTTTTGATTGTATCTGTGTGGTCAAAGGCATACTTAAAAAGACGATTAAGAGGAGCTCGAGATGTGCATTTGTAAACGCTAAAAGCGCCAGCCGCCAATATACGTTCGTCGCGTGGTTCAAGCGTTTGCACTTATGGCTCATAGCGCGTGTATAAGAACTGAAATTTTTCGACAAATTTTAAGCAAAAATTCCAGTATCGCACAACAAATGGGGCAGACAAGGCCACCCCCTCAAACTGGCGCGTGTCTGTGGTTGGTCTGACAGACATTAGTTGGCATTATATTGGAACCGAAACTAGACTGTACGGGTATTGCGCGGAATGGCGTGATACTGCCTGTCTGACCGTCTGTCCCAAGTGACCGCGGCCCATCGGCAGAGCTCCCAAATTGTCCGCATTAGCGGGCTCTCCTTGCGTGCTTGATGGTCGGCGGCCATTCTGCAGGGACAACGATTCACTGTACGACTACGAGTACGACCCATTCGTGGTCGTACCGACGCAGCGTCCGGTTGCTCCCGTACTAGTCATCGGTATCATGAATGTACTGATGAACACTGAAAGTGTGTGATCGCAGTTAGTTCTCTAATCCACCACGAACGGTACATGACTTTGCGATACGATACGCAGTGGTTAAAGTATGGGGGAACGCGGGGAATGAATGCAGTTGCCCCATCTCTAGTTTTAGTCCAAAAGTGTTCTTCCACCTTAAGTTTCCTAATGATGCAGCAAGGGGCCCAAAACCACCAGCGAAGGTTCAAAGCGTTCTCCCGCCTCTGTACTTTAACAACTGACGATACGATACGATACAGAATATGCACTAAAAAGTAAAAAAAAACTAAAAATGTTTTCAATGGAAATGAAATGTGAGAAACTAAAATAGAAGCACTGCTACGTAAAACACAAAACTCTAGAAACAGGTGATTTGGGAAAGCTAGAAGACTGAGATCAGAAAGACGAAAAGAAGTAACAATAACCAATACCAGGAAAAAAATTGTAAACAAGTTTAGGCAAACGAAGACCATTAGGGTACGCTTCAACGCTTTGCATCGGAGGCCGTAGTTTGTAACCGCAATGGCCTTGTAGCTGTAGGCCGACAGTGAGCATGATAAGTTCATGTAAACCACTTTAAATGTTTTCGTTTTTCAGTTTAATTTTATTTATTTATTTAAAGGCAACTCGACCCATAACAAACACACATAGGCCTACGCCCATTACTTTCAGCGCCGGATGGTGTTTCATAGATAGCATGCTAGAAAAACGTGGCTAATTTTAGATCAAAAATTTGCTTGTTATCGCTCTTGAAGAAAATTGAACAGACAGAAGAGGAAAATTGCGTTTAAGAAATATCTGGACAAGTCGGTAGGCGACGTGACTTGCGACTGCTATGCAGCAAACGTCGCATGTTTATAGCGCTTACTGGACATGTATACATTCGCTATATAGCAGCAGACAGCCTACAGACGTGTAGACACTCACAGAAAAAATCTGCAAAGCTGCCTGACAATAAAAGTTGCCAGTCGCGAGCCAATATAACAAAGATGTCATTTGCTGTTTCGCGTCGAGTGTTTTCGACACGTTATGATGCAGAACGCATTGTTCATTGGGCGTGAGCCGCAGGCTGCAGCATGCTGCTGCCGTACGCTGCGGTATTTAAGTGAAATTAATCGCTTTACAGGCTAGCAGCGATTATTGACAGCGACTCAGCGAGGCGTGGTGGTGTGTTGCTGAAATCAATGAGGCGTGGAATAACCAGTCAAGCGTGACGCATACAAACTGCATTAACTGCAACAACGGTGATGGTGATAGATTACTAGCTTTGCTGCTGCTGCTGCTATAGTGTGGATTTGCTGATCATGCAAGCACAACTTTAGGCTACACGTCTGTTGTATTTAGTCGACCTCGTCCAAACTGTCATCGCATTATGCACACTGCTCTGTCCGTCCGTCTGTTTTTTGTTTAGTGTTCATCGCGATGTCCTAACACAAACTTAAGACGAACGTTAGTTTTGACACAATAAATTTAAAATATTTACCAGCGACCAGCAAACAAAATATTGGAACACTAATGAAGTAAAATGTAGAAAATGGTAGAACGTCTCGGATTTTCTGTCGCTCAGTCTTGAAATTGGAACGTGTGTCCTGTATTTTGCGTTTTGTGATTTTTCAACATTAATAATATTGCTTCTGATTCACTTTAATTGTTTCGTTTACAGGAATTGTTATATCAGAACTATCCCTACCGATACGCAACGCGGCTTTGCGGTCAAACCTTCAAAGGTAAGCGCCAAGGTAAAAAAATGACGAACAGTTAGTCCATAAGAATTCTACGTATACGTAGACCTAGATAGCAAAATACCGAAATAAAATTAAGACAAACAGAAATTTTTAGTTGCTTCTGTGTGCTCAGGGAACTGACATTGAGACAGTTGTGCACGTGATTGCAGCGTGTTTACTCAGAGAGTCAGGTTTGAAGCTGCGACGGCTCGAGAGATCGCGTGTCAAGACCTCCTCAGTAATATTCACTGAATTCATCATCAGCTGCCGTCACATCAACGACGCCAACTGGCACCAGCTGCCAGCAGCAACCGTGGGCTTAACTACATAACATGGAAGTAGGGGGGACAAGTTCTAAGAGGGTTAAAGGTTAAAAGATTAAACGTACTGTGTAGCTTTTTATAAGAAACTCATCATAGAGCTATACGGAGCTTCACCTGCGGTATGGGATCACACAGTGTTACCTGCCACCCGACATAGGTGAACGCGCTCCGCTTTAACCCCAGCTAGATAAGCCGGTACTCGATTTGTTTATTCCGGGGCCCGAAAGGTTTATGGTTTACCCGCCCGCATGCAGTCACCCATCCAGGTACTAACCCCGCCCGGCGTAGAGTAACTTCGTTGATCGGACACAACGCGTTACCGCCACGCAGAAGCCGCCAGCGGGGTCTAGAGACAGAGCCTTAGTACGGGGGTCTGGCTGAAAGATTGTAGTTAAATACTTACATAAAACAGTGGCGTCATTGGCTTCCGCCTCTTTTAAATGTCTGTGAAAAAATTGTGGGAAGATTTTTTCTTGTTAAGAAAGTTTCGTCTATAAACGCAAAGTTTTTGGAAAACACTTCATTTTAGGTTATTAAAATTTTGAGCATGTGCAATCTTTTCCGTCGGAAATTTGCAGTGTCTGTCGAATAATTGCAATTTCCTGTCCTGACGCCGCTCCACTTGAGTCAACGTTGTGACAACTTTTCTGCAGCATTTTGTACTTTTTATAAGCGTTTTTACTCAATAACCGTGCGCAATTTCGGATTACAGGAAATTAAATTTTTGGGTGCGTGAGGGTGGAAGTCATTAACAACGCCCCATCTCATGACCCTCAAACTGCCCGGTAGTTAGACGCCGCTAACATTAACAGCGGCGGTATTTTGCGTGTTGCAGTTAATTTGCGAGGAGCAAACAAACAGATCGCAGTTTGCATTATTCATGACATGACGCAGGCCAGGCGATTATCACCTGCTTAACACCCAAGGACCATCACTAAGCATCACCAAGCCGAGGAGGGAGGGTACAGCTGCATACTCTATTAGCACGGCAGATGCGCTTCTGTCTGATACAATATCAACAGACGAGAATTGTCGACGTGCTGCTTAATAATATTATTATCAAATCTCTATGATTTTCTGCAGAAAATCATTAAAAAACTTTTATTCGCCATAATTTATGACGATATAAAAAGAACAAACAAAAAAGAGAAACTTGACAAAATCTTAATTAACGTTAAGGCGCGTACAGAGCGACATAACTGAACTGAACTGACACGGTTTAGTTTTTGACGAACTGATCAATGGGCAAACAAAACAAGCCAACTGGTCATTTGTTGACGCGTACGTGAACGTAGTTATCTAAGTCACCGACACCATTAGACGGTGCCCACTGTAATGCATTGCTGCTTGCCCATCGACCAGTTCATCCAAAACTAAACAATATCAGTTCAGTTCAGTTACCTCGCTCTGTATACGCGCCTTTAGTTACACTGTATTAGCAACAGTTCTCAATTTTTTTCTGCTTTCGACGTGTTAGTCGCCATTCACGTGTGTATAAATGAACAACAGTTTCGCACACTTTTAATTTGAAGTTTTATTAATAAACTTATTTGCTGCTAAAGCTATAGTTTTAAATTCGGTTAGTTTACCAGTCTAGCTAAATCCGTCATTTTGTCCGTAATGTTGCAGGACATGATTGTATTGACATTCAACGACCGCCATTGTTGGTCCATGATGCATTGCGCATGTGCACTTCCGGTCTGACATGCACACTGCACAGAGCGCGTCGCGATTGAGCATTTCCGGCGCGCCCACTATACGTCTCGTATCGGATTGGCTAGAACTGTGTATGCGGTGAATGGATTCGATAATTTGAGATCCGCCGACTGACTGGCGTACTGTTCTTGTGTTCAGGTCGCGCTCGATACCCGTGTGGATTTATTACAAGTAATTTGAACAAAGCTCACCTGACGCGTGACAGCATCTGTCCTGCCACGTGGGCAATCAGCGTACAACGTGCAATAGAATAATAATGCCTCTTAAAGAAATACCCAAGTTTGAGGCCTCCGTGCAAAAAAACTCTATTAAAATCATGAAATAAGCGAAACACTGCTGTTTAAAGCAGGTGAAATTGTTAGAAGATAACGTGTCTGCAGTCTGACGACGCATTTCTGTTTTTATGAAAAAATACGAAGGTTAACTTACGACTTCAGATCGTGCGTGCGTCCGCCCGCAGGAATGGCGGAATGTCAGCGGAGTGGACAATACTGACAGTCCCGCACACCGCACGCAGTGTTTGTTTAGTGCGATACTCAATAATCGATATCTGCCTGTAGTTCATTGTTTGGCTTTCAATCTGCCACACTGCCACGGCACTAGCCTATTGATTCAGTCCATTAAACGATCGGTCTGTCAGCGCCTCACTAATTAACACACACACAGCTGCTGGAGCTGGCCTATCTGTGTGACTAATTATTCTGACAAGCGCGCCAACTCACTTGCTCACTGCACCGAGTCGATTGAAATCACACGATTCAGGGAGCCTATTGTGTCCACTTGCGGCTTGTCAAATGAAAAGCTAAAGGTTCGGTAGTCCGGTACTTGCTATAGCACTGCTATAGGCCTACACTACCTGGTACATGAACAAGTAATTTGAGCAAAGCTCACGTGACGCCCGATACCAGCGGTCCTGCCACTTTGGCAATCAGCATGCAATAAAATAATAATAATTTTATACGCATATCACTCTTAAAATGTGTGTCGCAACCCGAAATCGCAAAAAATACTAAAAAATCCTATTTTGGGGGTTCAAGGTCATTTAAGATCATCAATGTTGACACTCCTAAAAAGCTCGTCACTAGTGCTTGTTATCATCAGCAGGATGTCTGTGCCTATCTGCAACTGTTTCCATGCTAGACGAGGCAAGATCAGTAAAATAACGACTTTTTAGTGGGATACCTCTCTTTTACGCTCGCGTGCGCAAGCCTCCTCGAACATGAGGGATCGGCACTTAGAATGCTGAAATCTGCATTTAATACTGAAAATTTCATACGCAAGTTGTTTTGGTCTGTCTTCGGGCATTTCGTCGCAATTCACTCTTGAAATGTGCGCTGCAGCCAAAAATTGCGAAAAATTCACTAACCTCCCCCTTTTGGGTGGTTCAAAGTGGTTCAAGGTCATCGATTTTGATAAAATTAAAAAAAGCCCATGACCAGTGCAACATGTTTGTACCTATCTGCAACCGTTTTCACACTAGAAAAGCCATTAGCGACAAAATAACGTCTTTTAACGGGGTACCCCTCTTTGACGCCCTCGTTCGAGGGAAACTCCCTCTCTCAGGGGCATGAAATTTCGTCACGATAAACTACAGGTTTTTGGGGGCAGCACACAGCGAAGATTTCGTGATCCTAGCTTGCATCGTTTTGTTACTGATCACGAGTGTGACAGACGGACAGACGCCTAGACGATGGCTAAGACGTGCGAAGCATTCTGCTAACGCGCGTAAAAAAACTTGTGACCAGCCCCATCAGCGTCGTCGTGGGTCAAAAAGTAGGCCTTTGCGGAGCAGAACGTTGCTATTTTCCAACAGACACTGAAAATTTCCGGCAAATGTGATTACGGTTGCTCAACATTATAATTTTGCTTTTAAAGTTTTTCAAAATTGGGGTTTTCAGTTCCAAATTTTGCCTTTTCGGACGATTTTTCGGCAATTTTCCGATCGCCAAAAATTTACGGTGGGCATATTGCTTCTTATTCGCCCCTACTGCTCCAAGTGCATGACAGATGAATGAGCTGATTGGCATGAGCTAATGATATCGCGGCGCATTATGCGGTCATCCATTGCTCGCGCCAGTTAACAGTTGGACTCGCGGTGCAGCCAGCAGACACACCATCGCAACAGTTGGCCACACTAAGACTTTTAGCCCATGATGTTGGGGGCAGATTTAGCGGGTTTGGGAGGCGAGGCCCTCTCAGGTTGAACTACAGCATCAATTTTTTATTATGTTGCTGAAAATTTGCTCACTGTCATGTGATCACCATTTTCAAATGCTGAATATTAATTTAACGACAATATAGGCCTACACTGTGTCCCAAAAAGTAAGCCGTTTTATGTGCATAGTAATTTTTGTGGCATATATGGGTCCGATTTCAGTAATGTTTTCACGTTAGCCTACTGCCAACGTCTGAAACGCTCGACTACTAGACGGACAGCTGCATATTATGTTAACAGTCAGCACCTACACCTTTTCTGTTTAATTTATGTTCAACAGATCCAAGTAGGCTCAACTCAAAATCGCAAATGACGTAAGCTTGAGCCCTACTCGTGGTGTGTTTTCGAGCTGCAAGTCTGCAACTTGTAGGCCAACCGCAGATATTCAAGTAAGCGGTGTGAACTGGTTTCGGTGCTGCGACCTGCCGAATGAAATTAAAGATTCGCAGTCACTTGACTCCACTCGAGCGACATGCTCCCCTGCAGACCCGTCGAGAGTCACAGTGGGGCCCGGGGAAACATTCTGGCGAGGCCCCCAAACATTTTTGCAGGGCCCATTTGGGGAGAAAATTTTTGATTTTTTTTAAAAAATGGTGCATTCTGGTGTACCTCATATTTCTAAGCGACGGCGGGGCCCCTAACGTCGCGGGGCCCGGGGTAGCTTACCCCTTTACCCCACCCTCTCGACGGGCCTACTCCCCTATGCCAAAACACTGACGTTTTGAGTTTCTTCCCGCATTTAGTTTGAAAACAGTTACAAGAAGCCAAGCATCGCTAAGGTGGCCCGACCGTACAACCTTTGCATTAAAAATTGCCGCCAAACCGCTGAAAACAAAGATATGGCTACTCTTGACAGCTTGTTATCGCCATATCCAACTGTACCATCACCTACCCTTTACGACGTACCGCTTAACCACAATACCGCATGATTGGCATGATTGTCACAGTGCGTAATGACTTTTCAAGGTTATCCAAGGTCGACGTCATTTGAAGGAACTTATGTATTTGGTAACATTGGTTGGATTGCTACGGCCCACGTCATTATTCAGCTCGTAAAAATGAAGTGTTTTACGCCGGAAAGCAGTGTTTTAGCGCATCTTATAGACGTCGCAATTCTGTTTGTCTGTCCCTCTGTATGTCACACAGGGGTGGATCAGTTAAAAACAGTGCAAGCTAGGATCACCAAAATCTTCACCTTCGACTGCCTGAAAGACTCTAGTTTCAGGATCCGTAAAGCTTTTTCCGTAAATTCGAAAGGGGTCACACAGAGCAGGGGCGCTAAATGAGAGGGGGGTAGTGAAAATTGGCGATTTTCAGCCAATAAGTCGCCATATCTCAGAAACGGTGCGAGGTAGGGCCTAGGTTACTAATAATCACTAATAGGAAGTCGTACATTGGCTCTCAATTGGCACCGAAATCAATGACCTTAGATACCTTGAACATTAAAATAGAGGTTTTTGCGGATTTTTTCGGCGATTTTCGGCTGCGAAACACAACATTTCAAGAGCGAATTGCGCCGAAATCAATTGCAATAAACAACGACAAGCTGCGAGAATTGTGTTGTGAAACGGAAGCACAATTTCTTGGCGAGCGTCATCAACAGCTTGTCATCGCCATATCCAACGGTACCATCAAAGCTGCGTATGAAATTTTCAGCACTGAACGTAAATTTCGATAATCCAAGTCTTGATTTTCTAGGCTCAAGGAGACCTGCGCACGAGGGCATCAAAGAGCGGTACCCCCGTAAAAGTCGTTATTTTATTGTTGTTGGCCAGTCTTTCGTGAAAAAAGTTGCAGATCACCATATATGGGCATGCTGCCTATCACAACAAGCACTAGTGACGAGCTTTTAAGTCGTATCAACATCAATGACTTTAAAAGATCCTGAAGTTCCAAAATAAGAGGTTTTATTAATTTTTTGCGATCTTCTGTTGCAGCGCACACTCCGAGAATGAATTGCAGTGAAATGGCCGCTGGAGATAGACTAAGCCTTCACTAAGGCAATTTGCGAACATGAACTGCTATAGCTTTTGCGCGTCTCGTGAGCATTAGCTGAAATTTTTGTTTGACATTTTACGGTTTTAAAACCAGTCCTTTAAACAAGAGTCAAACCGAGTCGTTGCAGTTTGTTGTAAATGATAGCTTTCTGAAAATTTATAACATCAAGTCGAATTTATAAACATTTTTAGCGTTCTGTCGGTCACGAATTGTGTTGTAAAGCAGAAGCGCAATTTCTTGGCGAGCTTCATCAGCAGCCAGAATAGGTACGGCGATAAGTTGAAAACAACCATTTTTACTCCACGTTTGTTCAACCCCAAATTTTAAAATGTTTTTTTCACTCTATAGCTGAAATTTTGCGCGCGGAAAGCCGTGACACCAGGCTAATATTAATCGTGTAGTACGTTTTCCGGTAGAACCTACCCTTTAGCCACAATAGGTCTACATGCGTTACAGACGACAAACACACGACAGACGACACATCATACCGAAAGGGGTCTACCAAAAACTCGATCTTAACGTTCGGTTAAAAATCTTTGGTTTACTGCATACGTACATCAACTAATTAATCAGCCTTCAACAAACATTATAAACTTTCTGAAAAATTGTGGGCCAAAAAGTAAATCTCCAATTTTTGTCTATAATATTTTCGGCTAATATTGACCGATTTTTAAAATTTTCTTACTGGCACATTCAGCGAGAATGGGGCAATAACGAAATTACTAAATATATCCCACCGCTCCTTAATTGCGTCGCTACACTACTTTGTAAAATAAAAATTGTCAGAAATCACTCCAATGTGTGCAATGGCCGACGTCTCCGCTGGTTTCACGGTGGCGTTACGGAGACAGCTAGGTGATCAGGTGCTCTGGTCGATAAGTACACACCGCGTGAACACTTGGTCAAGTACCGTTCTTCACCATTCAGCAGTGGTCCAGCATTAAGCTCAATTTTCACTAGTTTCGATTTTGTTGTGAATTCGTTGTACAACATGTTGTCGACAAGTCCATGAAAGCTGAAAGTGTACAGCAAATGCCCAGCAAGTTACACGGTGCCAACATGCTGCAGTACAGTCCAGCAGTTCTCAACTTTTCTAGGAGTGCTTTCTGCCATGCTTCACTCACAATCTGGAACAATCTGCCCAAAACTGTTATTTCTGACATAACTGTATCTACTGATACCTTCAAATCTAAGCTTAGAACTGCTCTATACAGTCGTGCGTTCCTCCACTGACATGTGACCTTATCCGCACTTGAGATTCTTCACCTTGTGAAAGACCTAACGTGCATTATAGTCCAGTATAATAATAATAATATAATAATAGCAACAAGTGCACGCTAGAATTATTAGTCCTAGAAATCGTATAACAAAGTCGCCAAATTCCAACATGTCAAGATGTTTTGCAGTTTGTTATACGATTAATTAACCACTAAATGCGCAAGAAATAAAAAATGGAAAAAACTTTACAAATCCTAAAATTAGTCAACTTAACACTAAATGAATGCGAGGTATAAAACAATTGGCGATTTTCAATCAATAAGTCGCCGTACCTCAGAAACGGTTTCATATAGAGCCAAGGCTGCTACTGCATGGGTATACACCGCGGCTCATTAAAAGTGGAACCGAGGCTATAATAATTGCTCAATTTTCATCTTTTTAAAAATAATGAATATTCTCAATCACTGCAGTGTATGTCACGTTGAACATCTTTTAACTACCGAATAGATGGGCCCGGTCCTATAGTTGTATCTTATAGGCTTATTGACTTTCCGCTGAGTGGTGGTATAGAGGAAAAAAATGTCGATTTTCAACCAATAAGTCGCCGTATCTCAGATTTTCAGTACATCACGCATACGCGGAAAGTTAATGCATCATATCGGCAGCAGCCTGCTCGTAAAGTTTGGCCAAGATACAACTGTATAGTGTCAGCACTATCCAACAGATCTATACAACAAATCGGAGTAGTGGAGTTTGGACGTGCGACAACGGCTCAAAAAATGCACCGGTCTGTATACGGAGTGCAGAATCGATGATGTTGTCACGAGTTCGTTACCGGTGCAGTGTAGGAGGCCTAGGCTACAATCGATGTAAAACGATACGAGTAAGCTTGTGATTACTCTCAATCAGCTGTTGGTTCTAATCGATTAGCGATAGCGTATTGAACGATAGGCTGCATGTGGGGCAAGCGTACGCACATCACCTTGCTCAGTTTTATACAGGATGGGCCAAAAAGTTACGCTTTTTTCTGGTATTTGCTTTGTCTTGTTTGCTCGAGTCTTATTTTCATAAAAAAATGTCGTCATCATCACGTAGCTTTTTGTCTGCTGATGTAAACGAGTTTTATTTTCTAAATACGACTAAATTATAATTTCGTGAAAACGATTGGGTCAATTAACGCTGAACGATGTTAGATTCGGAGTCTGCGTTGAAGAAACGCTGGCGTTTCGAAAGAATTATGAAAATGTTTTCAAAGAAATAAGCACGTTTAGACTGTAAATAATTAATAGCAAATGTTGAAACTGTTCATTCGTTGGTGTTTTGCAGTTTGTCTGGAATTATATTGACGTAGTTGAAAACGGTGTCACTTTTTTGTCCCACCCTGGGCAGCAGCAGAAGGATGGGTGTGAAAGACTAAAACGAGTGATTTCCGTGTTGCTGATTCAAGTGGCACGCGCCGTCCGCGTGCAGCAATTCTAGTACATAGGCCTTTTTCCTCACGTGCATTCACTGCTCAATCACCGCAGCTCAATTTCACAAGATATGCGTCAATAAATTATGGCTATCATAGCTCAATAGCCATTCTTTGTGTCAACTTCTGCTCGCTGCTTCATACGTGAAAGAAAAACCAAAAGGTCACAAGGGCCAGCACACATTAGTTTTCTGGGGGTATTCGACAATGTGTTCCAGTAAAATTATTTTGAAAATTTTCAACTTAAGACGTACGGTAACTGGAAAAACTAGGTCCACCTTAAAACTATTGGAAATTGCATAAATGTAGCAAAAGACTAAAAAGTGACATACAGTTCACGCGGACATACAGTGGACTGAACACAACCGAAGCGTTTAATGAATAATTATTATAAATACGACGCTAACATTAAAGACGATTATAGGCCTACTCAAGATGCTAGTGAAGCCAAACTATTCGTTGACTCTTGTTTGCAGAGCGATTATTAAACGGACTGCCCAGTGCTCAGTAATTTATAAATGGCATGCTCGCTTTATACAGTACGTCGATCTATCTCAATGCCGGTTACGGTAGTAGGCTGCAGTGAGCTATCTATATAGGAGTTAAGGAATGACTTTTGCTCCCCGCTGAATGTAGCCAATATGGTAAAACTGCTGCTTCGTCGGCCTTCGACTATAGTTTAACAGACCGTCCGGCAGCGCCGGTGGTTCAAGACGAATGAACGAAAACTAAAGACTCTCGCTCTCTCTCCTCACTTCCATTAGCTGCTAATCACTACGCTAGTCCGCATCCTGGCATGTTATGGTTCCCCGAATTCGGACCTATATCAGGATGCCTTATGGCCAGTTCACACCTACGATGCCGACGCGACTCAACTCAACTGAACTGCTCAGCCGGGCTAGCAAATAGCGCGTGGTCTGTGCACAGCAGTGTGACGTCACAATGCTAATGACGTCATTGTGTTGTCGCCCACAGTCACGACAGTTGAGTTGAGTTTAGTTGCGTCGTAGGTGTGCATTGGCCATTAGTAAACAGTCAGACCCACTATGTAGCCTACAGAGTTCTCGCGACCCTCTAGCAAGATTTAATTGATCTACGGTGAAAGGACAGTGGAAAATAGAAAAAAAGAATGAAAGGCAAAAAAGAGGAGGAAAGGAAAGAGTATAGAGAAATCTTGCTTCAAGATGGTAATAACAGACGGCCGTGCATGGTTCCAATGCGAACGGCACCGCGATGTAAAGCCAATGTATCTCACGCGGTCGATCCCAGTAGTGTGTGGACACGCGCCGGCCGGTCGGCCTCAGTCTAACGAGCTACTGCTCGCAAATAGAACGGAATAAATATCAATTGACTCGCGACGAGCATCGCTTCCGACACCCACCGACCACCGCCACAAAGCATAAACACACCAGACCCATCACAGAAACTCCACGAAACAAATGATAATCTTTATTTCACCCAGCAAACATTGGTAGACAAAAAAAATTAAAAACAACAATATAGAGTTAGACTCGGAGAATTGTCATGTTGAGCAACTAATTATAGAGACAGTAATACCGAACAGGAAAGAAACCCGAAAAATCTCAAATCGCGTTAGTTCTGGCTGTGAATTTGTTTACTCGTATCGGAATGAGAACACTAGGTAATTTGAACGAAAAATAACTTTGACAAGCCTTTATGATTTCCATATTATTTGTATTAAAAGCTTTATAAAGAAGCGGTTAATGACAAAATCAAGTGATGCGATCTGAGATTTATTCAGTGGGCATACTTTTAAACCGTACAATAATACAGGAATGCATTTTGACTTAACCAAATGGAGCGTAACCTTTTCAGACGCCACTCTACCAACCTTGCCAAATAATAATAATTAAATTATTTGTGGGTTTTTGGGTGTGGGCAAAATGCGTCTGGTGCGTCTTTAGTGCGTCTAGGTGCGTCTGGTGGTACAATTAAGGCAGAGAGAAGGATTCAAGAATCTGAATAAGATCACATCGCTGCATTCCATTTACATCTTAATTGATCATTGACATTTAGTTACTTTATTCCGTTTAGTTAAGTTTAGTTAAGTTTCTTTACTGGTAGGCCTACTGCCATTTTCTGGCAAAATAAAAATAAATCTCTCAGGAGAGGTTGAGACAGCCAGCAGTTCTGCACTCTAGGCCTGTCGGTTGGTAGGTCGTAAAATAACTTTCACGTATAATTAAACTGCAGACTGCGAGTCCTACAGACCTGCTTATTGCTAGCTTCGGTCTATCCCATTTCCCGGAGTGTGACTCGTGGGACATCCATGTGACGTCACGCGCGATTAAACAGATCACAGCCGTTATAAACAGATTATCTAGTTAGCAACTAGCAACTTAACCCTTTCTAGTCTAGACATTTATCTGAACTAGCTACGATGAAGCATCGATGGAACTTGGGAACCGTTATAGTTCTTGGATTTACTCATGTTTTTCATTAGTATCATCTCCAAACGCAGTCATTTCATGTATCAGAGCAAAAAAACTTAACAGTTTACAAAGCTATGTAAGGACGATATGCGTCAAAACTCAAAAACCGTACACAAATGGTTTAGATTTTTTAAGACACGCTGTAGTTTGCAGCAGTAACCACAGTTAGTGAAAAGTAACATTCAGGTTGACGTTTGGTTAAAAAAAATTTCGGTCAAAGAGTCACTTTTAAAAAAAATGTTTTCTCCTTATAGTTTCTCTCTCTTTCTTTTTCAAGGACGGAACTCAGAAATCATCGACCAGCTTGTGTCGTCGTAGGAACCTATCAGTGGCTATAGGTTAAGTGGAACAGATTAAGCCAACTTAGCTTGTTTGTAGGTGCACTATTTGCTTTTCTTACTTACTTACTGGAGCCAATTAGGGACAGCAAATTGTCACGAAGCGCGGATCTAATGCCTACAAATTGTTAATTAGTCAGCCACCAGAATGCTTGTAGCAAGAGACTGCCAAGGCGACCAAAAACCACGGTCAAATGCGACATGTTGACATGCAAAGCGGCCAACCAGGAAACGAACCATAGTGACCATACTTAACGCCATTGATCCGCCTTTCCGTTCCCCTCACCCAGTCATTGCTTCTTGCACGAAGTGGATTATAGACGGAGGTCGCAGTGGGAGCTAGGGATATTCTGTCACGCAAGCCTTGTGTGTGATGAGCAGCTGTTAACAATAGCAGACTGCAGCGTGTATGTGTGCGCACCGTTAGTGGAAACTGTAGCCTCGAGAGACCTGTCAATCATAGCATGCATGACTTGTGGTCACCAGTTCAGACACTCACATCGACAGACAGGCGGACAGACGGACGAACGAACGGACGTCACGGACGTCGTAGCAGTAGCAACAATACGGCGCTGCAGCCTGTTGAACATTCAGCCGCGCTGTGCTGATGTAACATCTTCTCATCAGATTATACTATAGTACAGCTTACACACGACATTACATCACTATCGTAATTGGTAAGTTAATAATACTAATAGCATTATCACTGTAAATTTTTTTCCTGTCTTTTATTTTCTCTTTTTGTGTGCACTGTAGTGTTGTTTGCTGGTGAATAAAGATGTATATAAAAAGTTAACTAGCCTAAACACTCAGCGTGATCGGAGTCGGGTCTGTGATGCGGCTTGCAGACAGACCACCACCTGGTGTGGTAATGAGCGTTTTTTAGCCGATCATACTTGAGCAACTGTCAAGCTATTGGCATGGTTGTCGTCCGTCGTCCGTCTGTCATCCGTCGGTCACGGATGTATTGTGGCTAAACGGTAAATCGTATAGGGTCGGCGATAGTACCATCCGATAGGGCGTTGACGACTTCAGGACCAATCTATGCTTATTAATGGTAAGATCCACTATCGACGGAGTCGGCTTTTAAACCCCTCTACATAACAAGAAAACCCAGCTGTCGCTAAAATAAAGCGCTACAGCCTATACAGTTCCCATTGCAGTACTGACCTTTAAAGTCATCCAAGGTCGATAAATTTTATGTTGTCTGAAAGGGCGTATGCGATTTTCTATTAGTCATCAGCAACAATCTTGGCCGTGTCTCACACCTTTTAGCCACAATTTATCTGTGATAGACGACGGTCAGACAGATACATTTGGCCTTCTCCCCGTAGCCCGTAAGCCACTCATTCGCTGATTGGGGCGGTGGTATATGTCTGTTAGCTGCAAACCGCGGGACCAATTGTTCGTTAACGCTGGCAATGGATGACCGCATGGTGCGCTGCGGTTATCATTAGTTCATGCCAATCAGCTGCCACTTTTGAGATTGTCAAAGCCCTTCTGGCCACGAGTTCGTCTCATATAAGAAACGCTATAGCAAGTACTGGACTTGACCTATTTATGTTACAAACAGCCGTGTTATTGTAAATGATCAAGACAAAATATTGCGGAGTTATTTAGTTTTCAGCATGGTGTTCATGTTGTGGTGTATGCTGATGATATTATGTCAGTAACGTCTTCGGTTAGTGTATTGCAAAAGGCATTAGAAGTTTGTCAACGTGAGCTAGAAAATCTGGACACGGTTATCAATGCAAAGAAAACTTTTTGTTTGCGCATCGGTCGGCGGGCTTCTGTTATCTGCGCTAATATTGTAACTCTGAATGGAATAGCTCTGCAGTGGTCAGATGAACTTCGATATTAAGGTGTTTATATTGTGCATTCCTTTTGGTTTAAAATCTCTCTCGATAAGCCCAAACGCTCGTTCTATCGTGCTGCGAACAGTGTCTTTGGCAAAGTTGGGCGTACTGCCTCTGAAGAAGTTACTATACAGTTGTTTAATAGTAAATGTGTTCCTGTATTGCTTTATGCACTTGAAGTCTGCTCGCTTAGTAAGTCGGATTTGAGTTCAAGTGACTTTGCATTTAATAGGTTTTTATGAAATTATTTAGTACAAATAACATTGAAACTGTTAAGAGTATTCAATTGTACCTTGGCATATCCTTACCC
>Ga0209671_1000104_pt1 | contig 38049 bp, 21 predicted proteins | sample WorMetHERISLAND2_2_FD_187401 | JGI IMG/M metagenome (GOLD analysis project Ga0209671, IMG submission 187401) | Marine gutless worms symbiont microbial communities from Max Planck institute for Marine Microbiology, Germany - Olavius geniculatus... | ecosystem: Host-associated > Annelida >...
GAATTATCTCATCACAAATTTTTTCATGGGCTCTTTATGAACTGGCTTTGAGTTAAGTATGGATTATTTTTAAAAAGAGTTATAATTAACAGCTAATGTGTAATTTTTTTATTGTTGCTTTGTATTTACCACCATTCAACTTAGCATTGGTGTGAAGATGGAAATATTTTGTTTAACAGTCAACATAAAACCAAGTCTGTTTGCTGGTATTGGTTCTGTGTGTGAAAAAGATTTGTCTGCAGGTAGTTCTGTTGTGTGCTTAGCTGAACATCAACACCGTGCCTCAAATAATTCACGTTCCTGTGAAAGGCAAACCCAAACGAACTGACAGTTTGGACATTTACCGGTTTGTCATTTATGCTTTGATTGTCTGAGATGCGAACAGTCTTGTGAACAGTCTGTCATATAAATACGGCAAGAAATTCAACTTGATATTTCTAGTAAAATTATGCATATAAAATAAATTAACAATTCAACACTGTGTACCTCTCAATGCCCATCACTGCCTTACTGCCTTTTCTTCTTATGTCTGCTGCAGTAAGAAGGACTTGTTAAACTGATTACATATTTTAATGTTAGTTAAGACTACACTTTTTTATTTGGTTCAAAAATAGTATTAAAAATACTTCAGAGCAATAGTTAAGATTAGTTAGAAATCTTCAGTGGGTAGTTGGTGATACCTGTCACTGGTGACTGACTGTGTGTGTTTAGGGTCGGGTTTTCTGCTGAAGCTATTGCAAGGTTTGTGTCTGAGAAAACGACTTTACAGGTATAAGGCCCACTTGATTTTACATTATAACTAGAGCTGTTGAAGCGTTAATTTTTTAGCGCATTAATTAACGCGTTATTAATGAACCCAGGCCCATCGAGAGGGAGAGTAGGAAGATACCCCAGCCCCACGACGTTTGGGGAGTTGCCTGTAAAATATAGAAAGTTAGAAAGCAAATAAAAACACATTTTCCAACAATAACTGATGTTAGCCTGTCATCTAAATAATATTTATTTACAGTAGTGATGGAACAGTTTGGTTACTTGAATTCATTCGCTTGTCAAATAACTGCAGCTTGACGGAATATTGGAAATTTTGCTTCATAGAATTCCGTAAATTAAGTAAATTTACGCGTATGTGTTAATTTTTTAACACACGTTAATTTATTAACACGTTGACGCATTAATTTGACAGCTTTAATTATAACCTGTATACATGTATAGCTTAGTCAATTTCTTTGCTGAATCTAAAATTACTTTACCGTTGCACTTAGTGGCAAATTTCCCATAAAATGTTTGTTAATTATTCCATTCACAACTTAAGTATCTTGCTGTACTACTTGTTAGCAAAGTATTAGTGTCAGAAAACAAGCTTGCTCTGCTATATGCTGGGATAGTCTTGCTGCATTATGAATTTGCTCGATACTTGACATAAGGCAGGCAGCAACTGTTATGACAGAATCTCTTCATAGTTTGGGATGTACTAGACTTTCATGTTTTAATTAATTTTATTTTGACTTGCAGTGTGGACTGATTTTCTTTTAGTTCTGGCTTTATGTAATAGCTTAAGTTTAATTTTTATAATTTTGTGAAGTTCAATTATTTGGCTGAAATAATTGTAGCAATATGATAAAGTAATTACGCATTGACAATAAACTGTTTTATTTTTCAAAGTATTGTAAATATTTTTGTGTAATCTTTTTGAAATAGTTTTCACTTTAAAACATGAGCCAGAGTGATATCATACAATGTAATGTCAAAATTGACATTGGCTCAAAAACCAGTGGCTGTTTAGTCCAGCATATGAATGTAGGTAATTTGATATTTTACTATCAACCATCAGTATAAGTGTCTTCCAGAAATCTGTCAAGTTAACTTTCTTTCAGATTTATTGTTGAGATTACTGCCATATCTTTCCTGTACATTTTTGCATTCGATACAAGTCTGCAGCTAATATATAGGTCTGAACTCAGTCATCTCTTATTAATTTGTCATAATTTCATCACTGTAATGTGTTGCAGATTTTAATACATCGGCCACCAGATTACTCAAACTATCTGATTCTTGGCGGACTGTTTGTAACCATTTCATCTCTAGTCTATCTCAAACGCCGCAATCTGGAGTTCTTTTACAACAAGTCGGCATGGGCAACGTTCACTCTGGTCTGTTGTTTGTTACTGTCTGTTACTGGCTTATCTGCTTGACGAAATAGCACTTGGTATAGCTTCTACCTCCACTGTCATTTTTTTATTATTGGTTGTTTATACGAATCACCGTTGACAATGAGTTATTCTTTACAAAATCCCTGGATCTGGATGGTTTATGTATTACTTTGAGGGTTATATATACATTGTACATAGGTGGTTTTAATGTTGATGATTTTTTTGTATTTTTTTCTGTTGTTATGATACACATTGCACGTGTTATTCTAAATTTTTCTGTGGACATTTCAGTAGGCAAACCGTTCGTCCATTTTTCTGTTTTGTGTGAGTTCCTAACTCCAAAGAAAAAGGCACGCAAAAGCCAAAATTGGCAGAAATAACTGGTGTGCCAGTTTGACCAAGGACAGATGCACAGCAACACCCAAGTTGTAGCCTCTTATGTCGGCTATACAATAACATGCTTTAAAGTTTGGGACTTTTTAGTGAATAACTGTACTTATTTTACATCTCCAATTTGTCCTTTCTGTGGAAGTGGAAAGAAGATGCTAAACATTCGCTTTTCTTCTGTCTAAAGTAGGCAGCAGAATGCCAACAGTTCTTTGGTGACTCCATCGACATATCAGATGTGTTCCAGAATAGCGACAACCTAGTGGAATTGCTCATCACTTCAGAGCGTTTGTCTCTCCGCCCCATACAGGCAGCGCCTAACTGTCTCGTCAGGACAACAACAACTTAATTTTGTGTGAATTATGAGAAAACATTGATATTAGAAAGTGCAGTCTGTGGTATAATTGGTTGAAGGCAGTGCTATTCATGATGACATCGGGTCAGATGTGGAATCATATTCGAGCTCCACCATTCATGGAAAGCGATCCTCGCAGTGGCAGCGTGGTGAGTGATGATAGTTTTCTATTGTCGTGAATATGACAACATTGCAGATGTCACACTGCAGCCATTTCTGAATTACGTTTTACCAGTTGATGAAAACATAGGCAGGTTTCAGGTTAGTGTAATATTGAGTATGAAAACTTTTTGAAGAATTAATCTTGTAGATTGCTGTAGCTGTATTAACATTTTAACTCGAAATTTTACCAATTCATGTTATGAAATGTTCTGCGGCTAACTGCCAAGTTAAATGTGATTCTATTGAAAAATGACGAAGTTATAGATTTTTTTAATATGACTGCCTACCGATTTTTCAGCATTAAAAAATTTTCAAGCTAAAACACCAATTCAGTAACATTGTTGAAACAACACAGTTAACTAATGATCAGATGCCAGAATTCCATTGTCACTGTGAATGTTCGAAGTGTCCACCACCAGCTCCAAGCTACAACACCAGCCTCCAGTCGCTTAATTTGATAATTTTTTTTACAGCCTTGTCGATCGATCTTTGTGATAGGTTGCCCCAGATAATTTGAAGCGATTCCTTGAGTTTAGCGATTGTTTTTGGCTTTGTTTTAAGCTTGCAGTAAGCCTCCAACATTGCACCCCATACGTGAGAGTTTACTGGGTTTATATTTGGCAAATTTGGAGGCCATTAGTTTTTTGTGATAAAATCTGGACTGTTAGCCCACAGCCAGTTCTGTGCACTGTGCACTGTGCATGCTGGTGCATCATACTGCTGGAAGATGAATTCGGTAGACAGCCAGCGATTGCTATAAAAGAGCACTAATTTAGTGATAATTTATAAACAAAATAAATATCAAAACGTCACTGTGACATTCTCAGTAATAATGTGGTAACTGGGTTTTGAAAAATAAATAGAATAGCATTTTTAATTTGAACATTTTTAATGCTGAAAAATTGGTAGGCAGTGATGTTAAAAAGTCTATACATAACTTCGTCCTTTTTCAACAGAGTCACATTTTACTTAAATGTAAAGTGCTTTAGTAAATAAAGCTGTGCAATTTTAAATTAAAATTTTGAACAGTTGCTGAGAAAATAGCAAACAAGAAATTTGAGCTAATGCTCACGAGATGCACAAAAGCCTATAGCAGTTTCTGTTTGCAAACTGTCAGTCTATCTCCAGCCATTTCATCGCAGTTTATTCTTGGAGTCTGCGCTGCAGCCGAAGATTGCAAAATCAATAAAAAACCTTTTTTTGGAAGTTCAGGGTCTTTCAAAGTCATCGATGTTGATACCACTGAAAAGCTTGTCACTAGTGCTTGTTGTATTAGGCAGCATGCCCATGCCTATCTGCGACCGTTTTCACGAAAGACTGGCCAACAATGCTAAAATAACAACTTTTACGAGGGTACCTCTCTTTTTGCTCTCTTGTGCAGGTTTCCTTAAACCTAGAAAATCCAGACTTGAACTGTTGAAATCTACGTTCAATGCTGAAAATTTCGTGTGCAGCTTGTCCATGTCTGTTTCAATTGGTTTCAGTGCAATTCGCTCTTGAAATGAGTCTCGCAGCCCGAAATCGCCAAAAAATCCATTAAAAATCTATTTTAGCATTCCAGGTCATCTAATGTCATTTAATTCGGTTTCAATCGAGAGCCAGTGTACGACTTCCTATTAGTGATTAATAGTAACCTAGGTCCTATATCGGACCATTATTGAGATACAGCGTCTTATTGGCTAAAAATCGCAAATTTTTCCCATCGTTTTCTCATATAGCGCTCACGTTCAGGGTGACCCCTTTCGAATTTATGGAGAAGCTTTACGGTCTCTGAAAATAAAGTCTTCCAGGCAGCCGACCGTGAAGATTTGGTGATCCTAGCTTGTACCGTTTTTGAGTGATACACCCGTGTGACAGACAGATGGACAGACAGAATTGCGATGGCTAAGACACACTGAAAGCAGTAGCTGCTTTTGCACCTAAAAACTATAAGGGGCTACTATTTTGCCACACCCCATAGATGGCTAGTTACATTCTGAGATGATTTACTCATCTGCAAAGTACTAGCCATTCTTTTCATCTATTGACTTTGTTGTTCACAGCAAACACTGCCAAACAGGTTAACCACTGCACTAAGCCATGACTTGTTATTACATTGTTGCTGTTTATTTGTCTTTTGCAGATATATGTTCACCCATGGTCCGACTCACAGCTTATTGCTGAGACATATATTGTATTTGCACTCAGTATCCTTGTAGCCTGTCCTTCACAAGACAGATAGTGCAGCATTTTCCAATAATTGGGGTGCAGTAAATGTACATAGTTATACCATTTATAACTGTGTCATTTGGTAATTAGTCTGTGTTTTTTGATCTCATCAATACTTATAGGCATTACGTCTTATGGAAGATGTGTCCTTTAGTGCTTTGATACTGTTGGTTGGCTGGCAGAAGCCATCCAGCCTTTAAAAACTTTTCTTTGAAACACCAGTATGAGAATCAAGATAACCGGGCTTAGGTTGTATTCACATAGACACGAGTACAAGTACAAGTCCAGGCTTCGGCTTATAGCTTGTTGAAGCTTCACTCGTATGAGTGGAGTGTTTACGGTGACCTGTACGAGCACATAACCAAATGTATGTCAGCCATGTTGAATGAAATCGAATTGAGGAAATGCTTCGCGAATAAAACAACGATATTCCACTACAAAATTACTATTTTCACTAACTGCACACTTCTAACGATGAACAGTTTTACAATGATGTTAGTTCTGATGTCAAATATGCGCCTTAGCTTTTATAAATTATACTAATGCTATTTACAAGTAGTTAACTTCGCACGGGTTGGATGAAAACACGACCTGCATGGAAACAGGTAACCCATACTCAAACATATGTGAACAGCTGCCATTGAAATACGCGCAAACTTATGTTTGCCAGAACTTGTATACAGGAACCCGGACAGTGTTGGTATTGTAATGATGTCTACTATCTGTGTGAATGCAGCCTAACCCAAGGTATTTTGGAAAGTGGTCATTGAACAGTAGGTGCATGTCATGTGTGTGTGCACTTGTGAATTTTGAATTTGCATTTTGGTTGATGTGGAAAGTTTTATTTAGAACAGTGGCATCACGGCATGGAAAGGTATAGGGGCAGTTTGCCCACCCTAAATATTTGGCTGTCAGAAAAATTGTTTTATTCTGAAAATTTTTGAGAAAAAAATGCAAAATTTGGGCTTGAAACTCCAATTTTGGGGAAAAGTAGGGGTAAAATTGGAATTTTAAGCATCCATAATACTTCTGTCGGAAATATGCAGCTGTCTGTTGAAACGGAATTTGTAGCATATGTCGGAAAATTGTAACTTTCTGCCAGACCTACTTTGATCACTGATTCAGAACATGAGTAAGTGCCTAAAAAAGGTAAAGGTAAAGGTGTTAATTTGTACAGCGCATCTCGCGTACAACACCTCTAATGCGCTTTTCGTCACTAACCCGAGCCGCCAGCCACACAGCCACCACGTGCAGCCTGCAGACACAGGCTAACGCAGCGGCCGGCTAGGCAGCCCCAGTCAGCTGTACTAAGGTCACCACCTTTCGTAACCCATATAAATGAGTTACTGCTCATTTTACCATCCCACGGAGGGTAGAAAGCTGAGTTGACCTAGCTGGCAGGCTTCGCACCGAGATGGTTTACCTGCCCGCAAGCAGTCACCCATCGCAGTACCAACCAGGCCCGGTGTAGAGTAACTTCATTTCATTGCAGTTTCATGTATAAAATTTTTGTATTTATTACTGATCACAGTGTACACTGTATGTGTGAATTTTCCATAACAGTAGCGCTGCAGATGCTGCTGTTGTCTCTGGGTTCATTTTGCTTGGTGAAGCTCGATCGATGAAGTCGCATGTCAGGAAGAAACGTGGTCTGTGTCTAAATATAGCTGTAATCATACAGTGCTGATATTAACAGGCAAAGATATCACCATGCTGCTAGCACAAGATAAGATCGATCCAGCTGTGCACGTACAGCACTTACTTGCCTTTATTTTGGTTGAGTGTTTGCTTTTATATTGGCTGGCATCGAGTACATTAAGGCCAAGCCATGTTAATGTGAGATATGCGTCATTTTCTTGAGTTTTTTTATCACGCCTGGTAAGCTTGGTCTTTGATCTTTGGAGCTGAAAATCAACACACTAGTTACTCTTGCTGACGGAACATTCACACCGATGCTGTTTTTTATATGCTTTTTTGCTTTCAACTTAAAAGCCTGTATGGACAGATGGACGGATTGCCTGTAATTGTATTGCAGCCTGTTATCCCAGTTGCTGTAAGAATGATGCAAGTAGGTTTAATGTTTGTAGTAACTGGGAAAATTTTGTTGCATGATGAAGTTGCTTGTTTTTTGTTGACAGTTGTTGCTATATGTGCTGTTGGCTCCGTTGTCTTTTTCTTCAGCGTTCTGTTGTCTGTCTTCCGATCAAAACATGAAGGATATCCTTACAGGTATACATTTTTGATGTTATTTTTGAAAACTGTTTTTCAATTTGATCACGGATGGATGTGTGTGGATTGACATTTGTTGTATTTTCAACTATGGGAATACAACTGATAGCAATGTTGTTAACAGCGGTTTTCATACAGTTGAATACCATACTTATCAAGGCCTAGCGAGTAGCGATTGGTCTCATCATCATCATCATTGTAGTGAACCTAAGTACAAAAAAGTTTAAAATTTTTTTGGCATAATCACTGGCTTGAGCATATATGAGCATGTTAAAACTTCGTAAAGTGATTTGCTGTTTTATATAGTAGAATTATGGATCACTGGCATAGCCAAGGGAGGTCCAGGGGGTCCATCAGCCCCTTCTGCAATCCCACCGATATTTATTGTATTTTCAACTTCGGGGAAGGCTTCTGTGCAACTTCTGAGCGTGTGCTGTTTTAGCATCATTAGGTAAATGCATTTTTGCAACTGTTACAACTTACATTATGTGCAGTTTCAGCAGGGGCGGCCTTAGCCAACCAGCATCCTGTTTCAGCAACACATCGGAGTCGACCTAACCTCCAATTCCCCTTCTTCCCTGTTTCTCCTCCTTTTCTTTTCCAATTTCTTCTCTTTCCCTTCCATCCCTTCCTCTGCCCTTCCTCTTCGTGATGCAGTTCCCGTAAATGCTTAAAACCAGTTAGGAGTTTGGAAGAGCGCTGTAAGCTTCTCCAGCAGGGTCTGGGGCAGAACTCCGGCTGCAGTTACATTCTGCTGCTTCACTGTATGCTGGTGGCAGACATCTGATTGCAGTATTTCTGGTTTGTTGGTCAGCAACTCAGTTAGTACTACAGTGAGGGCACAATGAAAGTTTTTCAAACCAGCAAGTTAATTTGTATTGAATTTTTAGGGTCCAAAATGTTGGCCCCCTATAATTGGCAGCCCTGTTTGGACAAACATTTCCAACATGTCTAACACTGGTCCTTGAGCTTCAGTAGTATTTGGAAGAGAGTTGAGAGGATTGATTGATGTACTGAGGAGCTGTGATGATTAAGGTGACATGTCATGATTTTGTGTCGTTGCAGTTTTTTACTGAAGTGAAAAGTTGCATCTGAACCTAGACAGTCGTATGCTTTATGATGTTATCACACAATGTACATCGTCAAGATTTTTAGCATAGCTCTTTTTACACTTGCAGCGTTATAGAATTTTTTGGTACAATATGCTTGACATTGCATCAGTATTACTATGCAGTGTTCTTTTAAAGACTTGTTTCAAACATGAACGTCGGGAAGTAATTGATATCGAAATTGCTGACTGTTTTTTTATTATGTCTGTCAAGCAGTTATGTGTTGGCTCATTTTGTGTTTCTGTGAACAGGTTTTTTTTAATTTGTTGCGCAGTTTTTATCGAATATTTTCTAGCGTGCACTTAAAGACGAAAGCAGCTGCAGAATATTAACCGATGACACTGTACATGATAAAGTTAGAATAGCGTATAATTCTATACAAAATGGTATATTTAGCACAATTATGTGTTGATTTATTTCAATGAAAGATATTGATTTTTTTCAGCAGGATAGCTGAGTAGTACAAGTAATTTGAGCAAAGCTCATGAGTTGCGCAAGAACGCACGAGAGCCTTTGCAGTTCCTGTTCGCAGGTTGCCCTTGTCTGTCTCCAGCCATTTCCATGCAATACTTTTTGTGTGTGCCTCGCAGTCGAAAATTGCAAAAAAAATGCAAAAAACACTAAAACCCCCTATTTTGGGGGTTCAAGGTCATTCAAGGTTATTGACGTTGACATTATTAAAAGGCGTCTCACTAGTGCTCGTTATGATAAGCAGCATGTATGCATCTATCTTCAAGCGTTTTCACGCTTCACAAGCCAATAACGGTAAAGTAACCACTTTAGGGGGTACCCTTCTTTGACGCCCGCCCTCCTTGAACTTAGGGGGTCGGAACGTGCAGCAATAAAATCTACGCTTAATGCTGAAAATTTCATACGCAGATTTTTCTTGGTCTATCTCCAGCCATTTTGGCGCTATTCACTTTTAAAATGTGTGTCACAGCTTGAAATCCCGAAAAAAATCACTAAAACTGCTTATTTTGGGGGTTCAAGGTCATTCAAGGTCATCGATGTTGACATTCTTATGAAGCTCGTCACCAGTGCTTGTTATGATAAGCAACATGTCTGTACCTATCTGTAACCGTTTACACACTATATCAGCTAATAGCAGTAAAATAAGCAAATTTTAGGGGGTACCCCTCTTTCACGCCGCAGTTCGAAGGAAACCCGTTCACCCAGGCGCACAAAATTTTGTCACGATAAACTAGAGTCCTTCTGGCAACCCACAGTGAAGATTTTTCATGATCCTAGCTTGCGTCTGTTTTATGCAATACCACAGTGTGACGGACGCCCAGACGATGGCTAAGAAGTGCAAAGCATTACATGCTCTCGCACGTAAAAATGAACCCATGTGGTTTAATTGGATAACACTGTTTTTGATTTTGTCAGTAATAAAATTTTGATCAGTGTTGTTATTAAAATATGACATATTGTGGTTTTGCATTTTGAACGTGTTGTGATTGTGGACCTCAGCTTTTAGCTGCAAACAATGCTTGCAACTGAATACGGACCTCATCAAGGCCTACGGATTGGTCATCATCATCATTATCATTATCATCGTCATCATATCAAACATCATGGGTACAGCAAGAAAGCCTAGCTAACGCAAAGGGGAACGCGCGAGAGCGGTGCATGTTTGAAGGCCCACTGCAAACAAAATCTAAGCTCACCGATCCCAGCAACTGACATTGGGTATGATGAATTCACATACGCCAGATGGCGCTACCGTCTGGCGTGGCTGCTGCCGTTTGACTGGCCGAATGCGAGTATTTTGAAGGAGTACCCAAGTTTGATGCCCCTGTACGGAGAATTTCTTGAACGCAGGGGGCGAAATTTAAACTAGTGAAAACTACGTTTAATGCTGAAAGTTTCATACGCAGGCTGTCCCGGTCTATCTCTAGTGATTTTGGCACAGTTCGCTCTTGAAGTGTGTGTCGCAGCCCAAAATCGCCAAAAAATCCTTTAAAACCCCATATTTTGGTGTTCAAGGTCACCCAGGGTCATTGCTTTCTATCAAAAGCCAGTGTAGGACTTCCTATTAGTGATTAGTAGTAACCTAGGCCCTATCTCGCACCTTTTCTGAGATACAACGACTTACTGGCTAAAAATCACAAATTTTTCCCACCGTCTTCTCATTTAGCGGAATTTGGTGATCCTAGCTTGCACTGTTTTTGACTGATCCACCCGTATGACAGACAGAAGGACGGACGGACAGAATTCCGATGGTCAAGACGCACTACTACACCAGCAGCTGCTGTCGCGCGTAAAAATGTTGGCGTAATCACTGGTTTGGGCATGTTAAACACTGTAAAGTGATTAGCTGTTTTATGACTTTTTATGTAGTAGAATTGCAGATTAGTGGCAGCCAAGGGGGGCCCAGAGGGCCCAGCCTCTCCTCAATTCCCCACGCAAGAGATAAACACACTTTTAAAACTGGCCTAAATGTGCCAATTTGGTCAGTTGATTTTCAGGAAAATAATTAAAATTGTCGCAACCAGATCTCATATTTTAAAGCTATCAAAATCTATTTCCGCGTTGAGGCTCTGCTCCAGACCCATCTGGAGGAGCTCACAGCACTTCCCAGATGCCTAGCTGTATTTTAAGGGGTCGTACGGTACTTCTAGGAGAAGAAGAGGCCTCTACCAGTTCTGTGAAAAAAGTCGGTACCATAATATACAGAGCATTGTGTTGTTACATTTATTAGTGAGGCTCAGGAGATCTCCATGTCCAAACTGCTGCGCGCTGCTGCTAAACTGCGTAATAGTACACGAGACGGATTGTACGAATAGGTTATGGTGCGGAAAGTTCATGAATCGTTCAGTCGACGTGTGTGGGCGCTGATAATGCGGGTGGTCCTGCGCCGACGTCGTTGAACGGCGTGATGCGGAACGTATATCTGCCAGGTTCTAGTTCGTCGAGTTCGTAGTGACAGACGCGCTGGGACGTCGGTCTGACGGTGTCAACATACTGCCAGTGCTGGCTGCCGTCCATCTGCATCTCCACCGAGTAGGTGCTCACAGGCACGTGCATGCTCCAGATGGGACCGTCCCATTCCACGCGCACTGCATGCTGGGACGACTGAGGACACAGCCGGACGTTGGACGGTCGAGCCGGAGGCCCTGCGATATGACATCGTCAAGCATCACTAATCAATAAACGCTTATTAGAACTCGTCTAGTCAACGACTTCAGGGAATAAGAACAAGAAGCCCAGCTGTCGCTAGGATAGCCGACCTCACTGGTTGTCTGTGACCTTCAAGGTCATCCAAGGTCAATAATTTTCATGTAATCTGAAAGGGCGTACACTGCATGCCACTTCTTATTAGTGGTTAACAGTAACCTTGGCTCTATCTCACCGTTTCCGATATACGGCCACTTATAGCTTGAAACTTTCCATTGAAAATTGCGGCCAAACCGCTGCATATGGAGACATGGTTACTATTGACAACCTATAGGAAGTTGCCAGTGCCCTATCTGATGGTACCAACGCCGACCCCCTGTGACTTATCGTTTAGCCACAATACCGCACAATCGGATTGCCATAGTGCGTTACGACTTTTCAAGGTCATCCAGGGTCATCGATTTCATGTCATTTGAAAGCCAATATGCGACTTTCTATTAGTGATGAATAGCAACTTAGGCCCTATCTTGCACCGTTTAGCCACCAGACATCCGTGACAGACGGACAGACGACGACAACCATTCCAATAGTTCGGCCGTTACTTAGCCTAAGTACGGTCGGCTAAGAAAACTGCTGTCGATAGGCCTACATGTATAGGCCTACTGGTACAAAGTCGCCTACAAGTCAATTCCATATTGCGCTTGGCGGTAAAAAAAAGTTCCAGCTCGGCTTGAGAAAGTTCGGACAACTGTTTCATCAGACAGTAGGGAGTGACTGTTTCTACAAGGTGCGGCAAAAAGCCCCTAAAGTTTTCGCTGATTTCTCAGCAACCGTTCGGCATTTTATTCTGAAATTTTACACAGTTATTTCCTGAAATGTTTTATGGCTAACTGCCAAGTAAAATGTAATTCGCTTGGCAGTTACATGTAGAACGTTTCAGTAAATATATTTCCAATATTTCAAATTAGAATTCTAAACGGACGGCTGCTGAAAAAACAGCGAAAAAACTTTAGGGGGCTACTTTTTTGCCGCACCATGTAGTTTGGCCAACCGTCGGATCGAGGCATTTGGAAAGAAAGAAAGAAAAAAAAGTAAGAAAGAAAGAAAGAAAGATGTGTTAGTGTGTTTAGTTCGACTGTGGTCATACAACTCTTCTTACCGTTCTTTATTTCATTCACTACTCGTTCGACGACCACTTTCTCTTTTTTCAACTCCTTCAACAGCGATTTTCTACAACAGACGCGACGAAGATGTCTGCTCACTGCCGTCATGATATGCCCATGCGGCCATCCGTTCGCTTAGCAATGCACTGCACTGCGCAATTCTAGCCCTAACCTTTGACCTTTTGAATCGAAAACTGGCCCACCGCTTATTATTCCTGCCCTGTTAAACATTTACACCAATTTTAGTTTTTCTTGCTCTATGTTTTCGAATTTGGTCGACGGACGGAGAACGTAATGCGGCTTTATAGAAGGCTTCACAATAATGTAAAATATCGTTACATAGAAATACTAGCACAAGAAATATTATTAGATTGTGACCAATTTAATTTACTCCTCGCGCGCATCATTTTCTTTTATAGTCTTTTGAGAGCTTTTTCGTTCCTTTCGGCTTGTGTTAGAGACCCGGCGTCTACAGGGTGGGACAAAAAAAATGGCACCATTTATTGTACGCCTGATAACTTCACCAAATATTAACCGATTTTTAAAATTCTTTCACTGTGAGAATCAGGAGACAATTTGTAATGAAACTGTCACTACAGATCCCACCACACCTCAAGTATGTCGCTACACTACCTCGTGAGATGTCGGATGACGCACTCAAGCCGGCGACGCCACTGACCAGTTGCGTGATCAACCATCTACGGTTACCCAAATGATTTTTGCTGTTTTAGAGGACTGATATCATCACATCGTCCTTACACACATTTGTAACTAGTAAGTTTTTTTTACATATATGTGAGTAAACGTAAGCCGCCGTAAGTTGTCGTTAACCGACGAGCCAGCAATAATGAACACTAACGTATAAAAGTTTTAAGTCACGGCCTCTGGATTTAGTCGACGTGCAGTTAACACTGAAACATGCAGTAACAGAAAAAGTTAGTCACATCTTTTTGTAAATCTAATGTCGGCTTACCCATCTTTGTCAATGTCTGACTCTGACATGTTTTGCTCTGAAAGACGTTTCTTTTCTAAATACATAAATTTACATAACATTGCATAACATTCCTGAAGTGTTAAATAACTGTAACATAATTACGTCAAATAACACGAACATTTCGCATTTACTCTTTTGCGACAATTATCTGATTAATGATCTGCAAAATTTATGTAAACTCAGTTAGGCCTAATAATTGTATTAAAACTTTTTAGCTGTTGTAAGAGCAAAACAATTGCGCACAGCTAGCTAGCGTATGATGCTCGTATATTATAATGCCAGCAGTTCTGCTTTAACGCAGTGGGTTTAACGCGCCTTTTAATTAAAACTTAAAACCTTCGAGAACTTCTCAGGTGGCGTAAACAGCAAGCCATCGACTTGGCCACCTGCCTGAAACATCTGCGTTGAGAGTTAAAACTTCCATGTGAAGTCGAGTTTCACAAAATAATATTGTTTTTTAGTAACTTTTATTGCACTTGTCATCAACGACGTCGTGGTTGGTGGCAAAGTTGCAATTTCCCGACATTAGCTGCAAATTTCAAACAAAGAAGATATGACATTTGTGTTCAAAAGTTTTATCTTTGTCCTTAAATTTTCCTAAAATGGGAGACTTAGCACCAAAGTTTTGCCTTTTTGAAAGTAAAACTTTTCAACAAGAACTTTTTTCGACAAACTAAAATTTGGGGAGGGCAGTTAATAATAGCCCAACAGGAGGAGCATAAAACCTTTCATGAGAGCGTGCCATCGCGTATATTCTGTCTCGAAGCCGTCCACGGTATCAGTTGAGACGGAATTAAACCTGCGTCAGCAACATCACACGTTGCCGACATTTTTAACACATTTAAATTTCGACCTCTTAAATTCAAGGAGTCTTCCTCACGAAGGCCTCGAATTTGGGTATTTCTTCAAAACGTATTATTATTTTGTTGCATGTTGTACGCGATTTGTTCAGGTGGCAGGACCGCTGCTATCGTGCGTCACGTGAGTTTTGCTCAAATTACTTGTCGTATTTAGTAAACAGATTTCGAATGAAGCTGTAAGTCCAAGTGCCGTTTTTTACTTTAAAAGCGATGGTTTGCAAGCCACACGACACTAAGTGCTCAGTTTAAATAACGGCCTAACTGTGAACTAATGCTATATGTAATTCACAAATGTGTCCTCAAAAATAACAAATATAAAACCTCGCGGTCCAAAGTCCATCTGTTTATTTGTCATCATAGGCCCCCTAAGATTAAATAAAACAGACATTTCTCGGACCCGGTGCCAAGCTGCTGTCGGCAACGCCATTTCGACGAAACGATCGAGATAAAAATCGCATTAGACTATTTTTACTCGCGACAGCATGTAATGCTTCGCACGTCTTAGCCATCGTGTAGGCATCCGACCGCCTGTCCGTCTGTCCATCCGTCACAATGCGGTATTGTGTCAAAGCGACGCAAGCTAGGATCACGAAATCTTTACTATGGCTGACCCAATGACTCTAGTTTATCGTGACAAAATTTCATGCCCGTAAGTAAAAGAGTTCCCTTCGAACGAGGGCGTCAAAGAGGGGTACCCCCTTTAAAAAGACGTTATTTTGCCGCTATTAGCTTTTATAGTGTGAAAACGGTTGCAGATAGGTACAAACTTGCTGCGCATCACAACAAGCACTGGTGACGGGCTTTTTAGATTTGTCAACATCGATGACCTTGAATGACCCTTAACCTCCAAAAGTAGAGTTTGGGTGAATTTTTTTCGCAATTTTTCGGCTGCAGTGCACATTTCAACGGTGAATTGCGACGAAATGGCTGGAGATGGACCAAGACAACCTGCGGATAAAATTTTCAGCATTAAACGTGGATTTTAGCAGTTCAAGTCCCGACCCTCTAGGTTCAAGGAGGCCTGCGCAGGCGGGCGTCAAATACTGCTATCCCCTAAAAAGTAATTATTTTACCGCTATTGGCTCGTGTAGCGTGAAAACGGTTGCAAATAGGCACAGACTTGCTGCTTATAATAACAAGCAATAGCGACAAGCTTTTTGGTGCTGTCAACATCGATTACCTAGAATGACCTTGAATCCCCAAAATGGAGGGTTTTAGTGTTTTTTTGCAATTTGTCGTTGCGGCACAGATTTCTAGAGTGTATTGCGACGAAATGGATTGAGATAGACCAAGACAACCTGCGAACAGTAACTGCTAGGCTGTCGCGCGTCTCATGAGCTTTGCTCAAATTACTTGTCCATTACACCAGTGACTGTGACACGTAGTATATACGTTCGATTAACAGATCCACAGGAAAGCAATATAATACTGACCACTCTAAGCCTGACCAGACGCTTTTAACGCAGGAAGCAGTGGAACTGATGTCGCCCGACGGAACGGCTAAGGGCCTACTGTTGTGTTTAGCGACAACTCCAGCGAACGAAGCGGCTGAAGGCACTAACAGCTCGAACAGTTTGCGACTGGACGTCTCTGATGTTACAATATCGTCTCCTCCGCTGAGACTGCTGGACATTGTTAGCCGATCATTGCTTGTTGATGCAGCGTCGTCTAACTGTATGGCAGATGCGTCTTGTCTGTCGGAAGCTGCTGTAGCATCTTCATTCGTCTGATGAGACTCCGACTTACTGACGTCCGCTGTTGCCTCCTTCGCAATGTCCGCCATCTTTCGTGTCGCTGTATCGCATGCAATCATCATTCACATTTTCACACCAACGTATAAGGTAGATCTAGAGGCCTGCTCTCTGTCTCTTCGTTTACACGAGGAAGCATACATGAAGCACACGTAGAGATGGTTTCGTGAATGCTTGCAATATACACCATTAAGCCAGCTCTAAGACTTAGCGTGCTTCATGTGTGCTTTATGTATGCTTTCTCGTGTAAACGGGCTATTAGTTTACACTGCTGCACATTACAGTGTATATACAGCCCCTGTAGCATTGTCTTATTTCTAACAGTTCATTAAGGCGGTGTTACGCAGTCGCAGCACAGGATATCTGCATATTCTTTGTAGACGTAAATGTCTGGTCGGTCGTCAATGAAATTCTGACTTGAAAGCCATCTCTCACCTATATCTGTCGACTTGGATGCCATATCTTTCTTACTCGACTCTTTTAACAGAAAATGACGTCATAAATGCAACTAATCACGTGAATATAGCGCATAATGACGTCATGTTACTCGAAGGATCTTTTTGTATCTCTGAACTGCCTCTCGAAATAAAGAAGCCCATTCTGATTTTGCCTTACAGTAGGACAAACTGTAATAAATTTCCGGTATATTTTGGCCTGTACAGCACGAATAAATTTTTCGATACTAGCTACTTGTATATTTTTTAATTAATTTGTTTTTTCATGTTTTTGTATAAAAATCACGTTTTCTTCTAAAAGACAGCATCAATGATCAATTATCGTAGGTTTATGTTAAACAGTTGCACGTCAAAACAAATAATTTGAGATGATTAGCAACAGCAGTGTGGGCAGAATTTTGCACCGGAAAGTCAAACTTCTACGTCACTCGTTTTCCCTTCATTTTTGACTTTTCTTTTTTCCCATTTAATTTTTGCGGGCGCATTTTTCTTATTTTTCCTTTAGTGCTGCTCAGGTTTGGCATTTTCTTGCATCATTTAGCAGTCTCAGGCGATTTAAAGGGAGATAATATTTTTTATATTTCGAGCAGAGTCGCACATTTGCATGTCATCGTGTCAGTAATTGGAGCAGTACAGTTCGTTGCTGTATAGGCTGAAGTGTATATAGGCTGCTGTACACGTACGGGGTCTGCGATTCGCTTTTCGGTGACGCACTGAAGCGAGACAGAGTGTGACAGACACAGCCTGAACTACCTGCCAGACTGACAGACAGACAGGCGAGCATGCAGCGATATTTGCTGTACAATAATGGTAAGTGAGTGAGTGACGGCTCTATGATAGACAACCGCAGGGCGTCTCTGCATCGTGTTTTCGTCACGAACACGACCACAACATACAAACAGTCACAATTCGACGACGACAGTTTGTACGATCTCTCATGCCTACCTGCTGTACACGTTCGTACGTGACTCTGCCGACGGCTACAGCTGCGGTAGCACATCCGCGTTGTTGAGCAGAGAACGGTCCTTCGTGTCGTCAACGCCTCGGTCCGTGCCGTCAACAGGTGTGACAACAGGTCCTATGTCAGCTGCTGTTGATTGACATCACCAGCTACAGGTGATGAACTGATGATAACAATTAATTACGACTTACGTAACTATGATAGACGTAAATTACTTGTCCATTGTGTGTGCTTGAATATTTCTTCTCGTATAGAACTTTGTGCCGTTAACGTGCAAAGTAACATTTGTGTCCCATTGTTGAGATAGATGACTCAAGTTGAAGTTTTCATAGAAATGCCATTAAAGAATAAATAAGTTAGATTATTAGCAGCGATGACTGTACATACCGCACACGGCGATACGGAGTACTTGCCACTTGCCAGCCGACAACCCCCGGCCTCGCCTTAATCTCAGCCAGGCGGACCGGCATTTAATTTGCCTATACGGAGGGATGGAAGGCTGAGTTGACCTGGGTAGGTCGTTATATACTGTGGTTTGTTTGTTCAGAGACAGGCAATAGAGATACTAACCGGGCTCGTCTATCGGACATAACGTGTTGACCACTATACCACAGTGACACCACCACCCACCATCTGTGTGGTTATTAAACAGCTGACAGTGACTTCAGTGCAGTCAACCGTGTAGGTTTACTTGCATAGTTCTATCGTGCTCCAGCCGATTACATTGTAGTAGCAATGTAGCTTAAATAGTCACATTTTGCGTCTTCATTGGCTGTAGCAAAAACTCCTCAAAATCAGTACAAACAAGTCTGACTTGTTCCACTGCAAAATGTTTCTTTGACGCAAGGCTGCACTTAATTGGCGAAAGGAAATGATTTTAAATAAATTGCAAATATAATTTTGTGTTAAATACGTTGTAGAATCTGGGACTGCGGTAACGCGTGCGTAAAGTCAGTGTCTTGTAGTGGAGGGAATAAACACGCCAATGGAAACGATTCGGACGTCTCTTGTCTGTAAGTAACGAAACGTTGTCGTTGTCTGCGATTAAGCTTAAGACTGTTGGTTTGTATACCGGGTAGTTTATTAGTCATGTTCACGATCAAAACGTCTAATAAACGAAATTGTTTTTGTCCTAAGATTATCCTAAGTTGTAAGATGCTGCAAAACTATTTTTAATTAACTTCATTGTTTTCAGCTCACACGACTCACGTAATCCTCAAAATAATGTTTATAATTAAAGTCACGTCAAACCCATCTGTGAGGTGATGCTGCTGCTGCTGCTGCTGATGATGATGATGATGACGTTAATGCAGGTATCAGACTTCTGCTCGTGGTTTTCTCCAGTTTGCGCAGCGCGTCCGCCAGCAGTCACGATGTCTGTTCACGCGCGTATGGTCTCGGCTCGGACTATCTCGGTCTCAGCTACGAGGTGCTGCTGTGGCCACCGGACGGCCACGGTGAGTCCGAGGCCTCGTTCAGCGTCGTGGCGGCCTCGGCGTCGACCGATGTCCGTGTCCAGTTCCCATCATCATCGTCGCAGGACGACTGTATGATCATGTTCTCGGGGGTTCGACTGGACTGTGGGCAGACGATTGATTTTACTCTGCTCGAGGCGGAGACCGCTACCTTCGCGTCCAAGACGACCGACCTGTCTGGAACGCTCGTCGACGCGTCCATGCCGGTAGCCGTCTTCGTCAACAACTCGCGCGTCACCATCGGTCCGGGCAACGTGATCGACGACATCGGCGAGCAGCTGTTCCCGGTGTCGGCCTGGGGCAGACAGTTCATTGTGGCGCCCATTCCAGACAACAATCAGTCGGGGTACTCGTTGCGGCTGACGAGTGGCGGCGCAGGCAACGTGTCCGTTGACATCGCTGGCACAGTACATCACCTGGAGCCACGCCAGCCTCTCACCGTCGACTTTCTCGACAACCGTCCTACGTACGTAAACGTCACTGACATCGAGGACGCCGCAGCTGGAGTGCAACTGATACAGTTCGTCCGTGGTGCGACTGTCCCAGCAGACAGCGGGGCCCCGGCGGCGCTAGTGGTGCCCTCTGTGGACAGGTTTAGCGCCGAGTACAGACTGAACAGGGACGACGAATGGTTCGATAGTCAGTACACGGAGTACGTGTCCGTAGTCACTCGACGCTCTGACGTCAGCGGACTGCGCCTCAACGCCGCCGATTTGTACGTCAGTTGGCTCGACGTCGGTACCGAGGACTGGGTCACTGCCGCTGTGCGATTGCAAGGGTCGAAACACTTCACCCTACAGCACGCTGGAGGACAGCCGTTCGGTGCCTACAGCTACGGCTACCAGCGCGCCCACTGTGCCTACGCCCATCCCGCCGGAGCTTCGCTTCCTATTCAAGTAATTAACTCACTCATCATCTATGCGCTATTCTACTTGTAGTTTGAAATTTTAATTTTAGTGTTTTGCGTCGATATTACACGGAGGACGTACAATGAAATTGAATGTTAACGTCAACAAAGAAATAATACAACAGAAACGAACCACATGACGCAAAATATGCGTGCTTAATGTTGAATGTGTAGCGCTAAGAAGTTTAATATTTTGTTAGATAGCATTAGACAACATTATTTAGCAAAGATTGGCGTGGCGCATAGTACAGTACGTTAAGCTGATAACTTCAGCTCCTGCAAATTGGTGGATAGGCGGCTTACTGGATAGAAATAACATGCCCACGAAACTCGTGGTCGGATTTTCGTAAAATGCTGGAAATCTTATTTATTAGCCACGCTGTTTTCTTTTTGGCTTTGGTAGTCTGGTGTGGCTCGGTAATTTAACGGTAACGTGTCGGACTTGTATTCCGAGGTAACTCAGAGGCGCAGGTTCGACTCCGCACCAGGACACTGCCGTGTAACGACCTTAGGCAAGTTGTTCACACGCATGTGCCTCTGTCACCAAGCAGTAATTTGGTACCGGCTTCACCGCTGGGACGTAAACAGGCACACCACGTGATACACTTGCCCCGTATCCGTGGTCTCGCAGTGTAAAAACTGGTGTCTGGCTAGGAAACGGAGATCAGCGCCGCCCTTTGGGCCGTAAGGCTCGGGAAGGACTTTACGTTTTTACGCGCGAAAGCAGCTATTGCTTTCAGCGCGTCTTAGCCATCGCAATTCTGTTTGTCTGTCCGTCACACGGGTCGGCTGCCTGGAAGACTCTAGTTTCAGAAACCGTAAAGCTTTTCCATAAACTCGAAAAGGAGCACCGCGAACGAGGGCGCTAAATGAGAGGGGGTGGGCAAAATTTGCGATTTTTGGCCAATAGGTCGCTGTATCTCAGTAACGGTATGATATACGGCCTAGGTTACTATTTTTACTAATAGGAAGTCATACACTGGCTCTCGATTTCTCGCCGAATTCAATGACCTTGAATGATCTTGAACGCCAAAATAGGAGGTTTTGTGGATTTTTTGGCGATTTCGGGCTGCGACACAAGCCTATATCATTTACAAAATGGCGCCACGCTACTTTGTTATGCGATCTAGATAATTTGGTATTTGTATATTAACTTAGCGTGAACATCTTAATTTTTAGCTAAACTACTGAACCGGAACTACTATTGGCTTTCGCGCGTCTCGTGAGCATTAGCTCAAATTTTTTGTACGTTTTTATGTTTTTATTTCACACAACTTAAAGTGTATTTTAAACTTATTACGTCTTTAAATTACTTGTAATCAGTTTATCTTGGTAAGCCCCAAGTGATCTTAATTCGGCACATCATGGGGTGTTATTGCTATTGTTATCGAGTGGTCTTAAATGCTACAATAACTAAGAGGCAACTGTAGGCTTAACCCATTGTTTAAACCCACAAAAGGAAAATAAAACGAAACAATAAGTACACCACTTTGACAAATTTGTTTTGGCGGTTTTCAGTAATTTATCAACGGTTTGCATGCAAACATTATGCTGAGCTCTCGTGTATGATCTCCAGACCTCTAAGCAATGAACTAATTAAAATTGTCATACTTTGCGCATATTTATACTTTGAGACTTTGTTGTTTTTCTCTTGTGAGTGAATGTAGTAATTATTGTGAGTATTGTGTTTAACTGTTGTAGCCGACAGTATATCCGACGACGACGACAATGTCAATGATGCCACGACCCACTCAACCGTCACAAGGTAGGGCTACTCATATCTCATGTCACTGTGTTCGCAGATAAAAAACGCACCACCGCAACATTTTGCTAAGTATACGCCGTGTCTGGGAAAAAGTCTGCAGTTGTAGCTACATAACTCAAACACGATTAAACGCAGTAATGCCAAAGCTATAATTAGACGCTTAGGCACGTTTTCATCAGTAGAATTACACCACATTTACATTTAACATAGAAATTAGAATAAATTCATCCAAAACTTGTTTTCAGTATGTCGCCTTCGACTACAATAATTACTACTACTACTACTACTACTACTACTACTACTACTATCACTGTTGTTGCTGTTGTTGTTGTTATTGTTGTTGTAGCGTGTATTTAACAGTGTTGTGCTCCATGATTGGTGCAGTGGGATGTCGAATGGATAACATGGGCACCGAGTTCGTTCTGGCGTTCATCAAGAACCTGTTTGAGAACGGGACTTACCAGCTGGAAATCTACCCTGCCTCGTTCTCACCGCGGCCGTCAATAGACGTGCGTGTTGAGTTGGCGACCGGCGGCGGCTGGAAACAATTCGTGAGACTTCAGTCCGGCCGCTCTGTCATGGTCGACGTGCCCGCCGAGCTAGAACTCACTGGTAAATTGTAATCTATAGTCGTCTCAGCATTATATTTTAATTTCAACTACTTCACTCCACTTTAGTTCAGCCCTTCATTGTTCAAATCCGCTTGTAATAGCAATAATAACGTATTGACGGCGATGCTGTGTTGTGCGAGCCAGGTACGGAGTTGTCTCGCAAGGCGGTGCTGGTGACGACGGGCGGTGACGAGCCATTCGGCGTCTATGCCATGAGTAGTGCTGAGCGAGGCTCCTGCGACGGCTTCGTAGCTCTACCGGTCAGCTCACTGGGCACCGATCACTTCGCGCTGTGTTTCTTCCCACCCGATCACCAGTCGGAGATCGGCATAGTAGCCGTGGAGGACTTCACAACAGTCAGCGTGACGCTGCGAGAAGACACTAAGCCCTCTGTAGTGGTGAAGTGGAACGAGAAGTCGTACACCAACGGACAGACGTTCAACATCAGCATGAATCGATACGACACCGTCCAGCTGCAGTCACTCAAGTAGCCTATGTCCATTGCTTAAATGATCGTCATCATATAGGACTATTCGTTTAATGAAAAATTGACAAACGCAACTTGTAACAACGCAAGCATGAAACGCATTCTAGAATATTTAAGCATTTGAAGAAACGTTTTAATAGGCCGCGTTACAGTTCTCGCCCGTCCGTTTCTCTGTCTGTCGCGTAGGAGCTACATAATGCGAAAACAAAAAATATTATTAGATTGTGACTAATCTAATGCACTCCTCGCGCGCACTGTTTTTTTTTCCTGTACTCTTCTAAGTGCTTTTTCGTTCCTTTCAACTTGTATTAAAAACCCGGTGTCAATTTGAGACCGGACTAATAATATACTAATAGTGACTGGCGTCGAGGTCGTTATTAAAAATTGTTTCCCCGTCTATCTAGCACCGTTATCAAAATATGGCGCCTCAAAGATAATGGGGTTACGACCTTGATCTTTCTGGGTTACGTGACGTCATCGGTCACGTGACCATTCGACTCGCGGTGGTCGACTTCTTTTGCGTGATCCATAGTGACCATGCGTCTGTTGGCACTGTTATGAAGATATGGCCGTTTGAAGTTCTTCCAGGAAGGCTCTTCCAAGAACATAGGTCGGTTGTCGGTCGGTCCTGAATATTACACTGATCTCATATTTTCGCTACGTTAGGAACGTAGCGCGCGAGGAGAAAACAAAAAGGCGTCGAAAAACCAAAATTGGTATGAACGTTTTCCAGAGCAAGAGTAAAAGCTATGATGGTTTTTTAGCTCAAAGGATGGGGCTGCGCACGTTTAGGCGAACAGCAGCATAATATCAACACTGGGCTTGTACGCAGTTTTTGTATTTAAATTATTTCTGTAGGTTTTCTGCAATCTCAGTTAGCCGTATTTCCTGTACTTTTCATTATTTGCAGGTTTAAATCTTAACATAAACCGGACTCAGTTATACAGTAGAGTATGGAGACAACGAGTTCCATGCAGGGATTTGCTGGTAGACATTTTTTGTATAATTAGATATCCAATCAATTATTTTATTTTTCTAACAGAACACAACAATTTGCCAACAAAAGTTTGCAGCTGTAAATTTTACAGGGATCACGAAATATTTGTCACATTATGCATAGTATTCTTAGGTCAATAGTGTCGTAGAAATTTCGTCGCCAAGTTTTTCGACGACAGCCGTCGATGAGATGTGAGTTGATACGGTTGTGTGGACGGACGGTGTGTTGCGCAGTGATCTGAGCGGTACGAGGTTGGTCTCGGACAACCCCATCGCCGTGTTCAGCGGCAACAACGACGCATCAGACGGTCTACTGCCGCAGGCCGGTCACCTCGTCGAACAACTGCCTCCCGTCGACTACTGGGGTTACACGTTCTACCTGCTCAATCTGCCCGGCATCAGCAACTACACGTACAAGATGGTGAGTTCGAGCGCGTCGAATGAGGTCGAACGAAGCACGCCCACTGCTGCTCTGACCACCCAGCAGCTGACACACGCCGGAGATCTGTATACTTCATCCGCCAACCAGCCGCTGGTGGTCCGTGCGTCACAGCCGCTGCTTGTCGCACAATTCGGCGGAAACTATGAACTGCCAGGCAATGGACCGCGAGCGATGCTCACCGTACCTCCGGCCGAGCTGTTTCGACCTTGGTACACGCTGGCCACCGGACACTCCGACTACGACAACTTCACGCACTATGTCATCCTCGTCGCCAACCGCTCAGCCGTCGACCGTCTGACGCTGGACGGCCAGCCCGTGGGTGCTGAGAACTGGACTGAGTTTGACGCCGGTGGTCAGGATACGATGCTCGGTCGAATGGTCCGTGTCCGGCCTGGAGTGCACGTTATTGTTCAGCTGGATGGAACGCCGTTCGGTGCCTACGTCTACGGCCACTCGGACTCTAATTGCGCCTACGCGTTCGCCGCAGGACTTTGCCTCGGATCACCCAACAACTTGGTATGCCAGTGTGTACGCTACTAGCTACTCGCCATTTTTTGACTAAAACGTTACGTAAATAAAGCTCCTGGACTGACCGTGCGATTGATACGAGCGACATCTATATACCCTGCATTATTTTTTTCATGTAACGTCGGTTCATGGTGACCTTTGTCTGAAAATTTCGCACAGCCACGACGTTCGCTTTGCCTACGTACTGACTAATTATATTGAATCGAAATTCAAATTTAATTCGGAACAAGCTAAGTAAAACGTTTTATTGACTCCCAAATCAACTTGAGTGACCTTCCTTGACCTGCTTTTATGTCAAACTTGCAGTATGTCCGGTAGTCAAGTGACTGTAATTTACACAATTAGTTACATCATTCAACATGATTATGTGGTTGATATTTTGTTGTATTGTGTGCTGTAGACAACCTATCCACCGATCACGCCGCCCGCAAAACCCAACACAACAATTACGGGTAAACTGAGTATTTCATTCAGCTTTTTTTCATCTCTGCCATGTATTTTAATCTGTAAACGTTTCATTTGTTGGCTGAATGTATAAAAAATACAGTGATGGTTAGTATTACACGTGATAATATTATCGTATCGTTAATTAAATTGTATAGACCTATAGAAAGATGTCATTTCAGTTTTTATGGGCACTGTCAAGTTTATTAATTGCAAACTAACTCAATCGGCTGAGGCATTTGAAAGTTCCGAGCAAGAAATTTTTTGGCCGTTTACGGTTTCTTGTTTATTTTGCTTCTTATATGATTATTCCTTGAGCGAAATGGGTCACATTGCCCGCATAACGCGGCTGGGTGGTTCGTGAGCTGTTCGTCGACTGAAAACCTTATCTGCTTCATCAGTGAACATTTTTAGATAATTATCCAGTTACTGTCTGCGGCCGGGGTGATTTAAGTCGGTGACCGTGCTTGCCGACGTCGTAGCTGATGTAGTGAATGGAATCAAATCACCGTGTAAGCTGATCGAGACTTGTGCATAAGAGGAGTCTACTTTGGGGGGAGGGGCAGTGAGACAGTAGACCCAAAACCAAAAGCTTGTTGGGTCGAAGACCCCACAGGCTTCTGATTTTTCCAAATCGCAGAATGAGCCAGTGGCAGTTTTCGCATTTTCTTGCAACTTGTAAAACTCCATTCTATATGCCCAAACGAAACACTGAACACTGTACAGTGACACAAAGTGCACGGTTTTAGCCGCTCAAATGTGCAAAGAAATCGTTCCGCAGTCAGCCCGACGCCAAACAATTTTTGCACATTTGAGCGGCTATAGACAGAGTTGTACCCTAGTGAGCCAAAAAAAATTATCGCAATTCCTAGACACGGTAGCTGGATTTAGGGGTAACACAAGTGGAATGAAGAGAAAAAAGAGAAGGGAGAAAGGGAGGGAAAAAGGGAACTCAGAAAAAAAGAAGGATAAAAACTAGGGGGAAACGTGAAAGGTTGACTGCCCGACGGCGAGTGTGGCTGCAGCGCTAATTTGTAACAAACATATTTGTAAAGTAGTTACATACTGACCGTCACTGCAAATAGTCGTGAAAAAAAATTCTGACCCAATCCAATCTTATCCAGTCTCATCCATGGATGAATTAAATCCATGACCAACTCTGTGTGCACAGACTGCACGTGCGTGACAGTAACAAGCAGCCGTCACGCCGAGTACTCCGGCCATTTCCATCGACACTCCACTTCCACATTCAACGACCGACATTATTACATCCGGGTGCCTCGCCACCCGGCCGGCGTGACGTCATCGCCACGTGACTGCGACATGTTCCTCTACGCGTTCGTCGAGGTACGTACCACGTGACGTGATGACGTCACTCGCACCTGTCTAAGGCCGCGTTCACATAGATGCCAGTACGGGTAACATGTACGAAGAAAACTACATGTAAACACAATTATTTATTTAATTTTTGTTATCACGTTGAATTGTTCACCGCTAAGGATGCATGAGCAGTGAAATTATTAACTTCGTAGTAAAAAAAATTGTGGTTTTTATTTGCAAAGCATTTTACTCACAAACTGAAAACTGGACTCGTACTCGTAGTCGTGTCTATGTGAACGCGGCCTAAAGCATGGTTTTTGTCCAACGCAACAGTCTTGCGTACTTTTCTGATGTCAGTGCCGCAGACAACGAAAAATAAGTACGGAAGCAAATACTCAACGAAAGCAGCTGACGCAATTGACACCATCGGCGTATTTAGGATTTGGCAAAGGGGGGGCATGGCGAGCGCGCAGAGCGCGAGCCTATAATGAGGGTCTGGGGGCGGAGCCCCCTGGAGCTGAAACACTTTTTGCTTTTGAACGTTCAATAGAAGCCGCAAATTCGCCCATTTTTTTGCTGAAATTTGCTGGAGAACGGCAAAAACGCATCTTTTCATATAAAGTTGCCTGTAAAAAATTTTCATGGTCGGGCCAAAGGGGGGGGGCATCGCACCGTGGCCCCTCCCCCACTAAATACGCCACTGATTGACACCACGGCCAAAGCACAAGGACAAAAGTTCTGTCTGTTTATGAGTTGCATGCGTTGCGTTGCATGAAAACATGCAAGCTTAATGATTGTCTTATCTTTATGCACTCCTCACTAGTTATAGCTTTATGACGCATTAATTTCATGCACCACAATCATCTCAACGTTTTAGTAGAGATGACTTTGTTTGCTACGTGTATAATTTAAAGCAACTGTCTACAGCAACGACGTTTTAGGCTTGTGTTTAACTTGCCTAGTTTTGCTTGCTAGCTATGATCTGGCTTTGGAGAATCTCTGGTAATTGCTACAAATCTGATGAATGACTTTTTTCGTCTCGTCCAACTGATGGCATCAATGCATTAGCGGAATATATAAGATGTGAAGCAAACACGTGCACATAAACGAACGAGCAAAGGCAGAGTGTCAATTTTCCCAGATTTCCGATGCTCACATGTTTGATTCAAAATGTAAATGTTATTAGACACATTTCTATCTTTTTCGTGTTGTGTTAAGGCGCGTACAGAGCGACGTAACTGAACTGAACTGACACAGTTTAGTTTTTGATGAACAGACCAATTGGCGTGCGGGGAACACCCATTAGTCATTGGTTGACGCGAACGTGCGCGTTATCAAGTAGTTACAGACGCTATTAAACGGTGCCTACTGTAATGCATTACTGCTTGCCCATTGGTCAGTTTTTCAAAATCAAAACCATATCAGTCCAGTTTAGTTGAGTTCAGTTACGTCGCTCTCAACGCGCCTTTAGGCTTAGGCGTACTGTTAATTACGACCGCCTTAAGTGCTCTGCATGATGAACCTGCACGTCTTGCTTGCTGTAAATGTTGCTACTGCAGATTTTTGGGGGGTAAATTATTGATTTTATTAGAATAAATAAATAAATGATTGATCGATTGAATGAGTACGGCTAGTCAGTGGTCATGCGATGCTGATGCTGTCGTTGCAGGAGGCATCATACTGGGTGGTCGGTCCAAGCCTGGGTGGTCGGCAGGGCGGACTGGTAGGTCAGCCCGTGTGGCCTGAGCCGTATAACGTGACTTCGTGGAGAGCGTTTGATGCCGCTTTGGGTGGCTTTGTCGATGATTCGTCGACTACTGTCACATGCTCATGTCCAGGTTCCAACATATCACTCACTTAACGTACATGTAGTTGCAATAAATGTTTCTAAATTAAAAAAAAATATTTGTTATGGAAATGTGCCTTAAATTTCTATATTTTTGCCAGCGTTGTTTATTTGCTATGTGTGATGACAAAAATTTGATAAATTTGACAAAGTTGTATCTTATGGCCATTTCACATTAGGCATCGTAGATGTTAATTGGCCATTAAAGCTATAATTTTTTTACGTCAAGTGAAAAGAGTAGGACGTTTTTTGTTCAACGCTTCCAAATTGTCAAAGTGTCCCTGTATGAAAAGGGTTTTCAACATTTCTAACTTCTAAAAAAATTTTCTTTGACGTTTATTAAATCTATGGATCAACCTAAATCAGTTTTTTTTACCTTTTTCTATCAACTTTGGCAACACTGAACATTGTTATACCTTAACGAAAAATACCTGCACGCGATTGGTGCAAATCACGTCACGTGACGTTCACCAATACGCTATAGTTACCTCCTCAGCAACAACGCAGTGACATAGTGCCCTTCATGGTAGCACTATTGACAATAGTGCACTTCCAGAAGGCACTATTTGATTGAGGTCGTCATCACGCCGACGATGGTCACGTCTCATTAACATTCGAGACCTCTATGACCATGCCGACGCCAAATTTATGTACTGTGGCTAAACGCTGTAAACGGTACGTCATACGTTATCAGCAGACAACCATGTTTACTTTATTCGAAGAGAGCGTAAAATACCACAAATTTTGAGTAGAGGCATTGAAGTATAACAAAACAAATAGGGACTGGCGTCTCGATCATTATTGAAAAATTTCCCCCCTCACTTCGTAACATGTTGCCCTCGATCTTCGATCTCGGGCAACATTATTACAAACTTCGGGTCAAAAATTTTCAATAATGACCCGACGCCCGTCACCATTTATATATTATTGCATATTTGACACACTACGTTATTCAGCTATTATCAGTCTATCAATTATACTTGTGCTGTACTGTTTTTTTTATAATTTGAAGTTTGTACTACAAACTTTTTAGACTAGGTTTTGAAGATAGTTTTAACAGCAGCAATCGTGGTGTTTTTTTCTCTCTTGCACACTTGCCACGTCTGTCACATCCCACAGTTTCACTGCATCAGTGTACTGTACAGCTGAGTTAAATAAAAATTGACCGAGTCACTGTGCATGTGTGTGCGTGTGTGCTTACGTCAGTCGTGACGTCATGTGCGTCGACGGAGTTCCTGAATAAGACGACTGGATCGAGCGTGTATAACGGCGTATTCACGCTGCTGAACACGTCGTACAGCGGCCGGCCGGTCTACCGTCACGAGCGCCACCCCTCACTCTATCTCTTCTATTCACATCACCATCGCATCAACTGTACTGACGCTGCCGGGGACGGGGCGTGGGTTGTGGGTGACGGCTTCGGCGATACTTCGGTCTCTATGTCCATGTTTGCTGAGGACGACGCCGTCGACCCAATGTTGATATCTGGCGACGCCACGTGGCGTGTCTATGACCGGACAAGCGATCAGTTCGCGCCCGACTCGCTGTTAACTCTCGCCTGCTACGTCTCTCATCAACGATAGGCTGATTGATAATGTAAACTTAAGCCGAAATTCCATTACGCCAACGACTTTGCGACAAAGTCCGCTGACTTTCGTGGTCCACGTCCACATCTTTCACCGCAACTTTCCCGCAGGCTTGTCGGCGCAACCATCACGACATGTTGACATAGTTTGAAAGCCCGAAACTCCCCCTAACATGCCCGTTTCATGATTTGCGTCCGTCATTTTCATTGGACCGCGGGTAAGTTTCGCTAAAAGTTGGCGTAATGGAATTTGGGCTTTACCATACAAACAGCTAGCAAAACAGTAGAGGGCGTTCAAACAATGCGTGTGTTCGTCTTTTGTCATGTATACAGGCACATTTGATATATTCATTATACTGTTGCTTACATACTTACTTACTTGCCCATTATCAGCAATCGGCAGGGAAAGGCTTGTCACATTTTTTTTCATTGCGACCTTTAGTGTTCTAGGACAAGTCTCCATGATCCATAGTCTTATACTCCGTTTACACGATCGAGCAAACATCGAGCAAATGTCGAGCAAATGTATTTAAAATACACGTGCTAATTGTTCGACATCTGCTCGACATTTGCTCGTCGATTGCTCGACGTTTGCTTGACGCCTGCTCGACGTCTGCTCGATGTTTGCTAGCATTCGTCCAGCTAACTCGACGAGCTATGGTAATTAACATGTTAATTAGGAGGGCGGGCGGGTTGTAATTAAAAGGCCTATATAACACGTGGTCAGCTGTGGGCTAAGCTCTGCCTACATTTGAGCCAGGTGGCGGGGTTCCGTCAGGCCTGCTTGATGTCTGCTCGATGTTTGCTCAATCGTGTAAACGGGGTATTAGGCCTACTCCTTCGCTGCGTGTCAACCACAAAGCATTTTATTTTACCTATCTGCGATATATGCAGAAACGTTTTGCGCTCTAATTAGCAATAGCTGCCTTTACTATTTGTTACTTTATCTATGCCCAAATTTTGTGTAAAGGTTTAATATTAAAATTTCAGAAACCCACACGACTTTGATATTTTATAATTTATGCATACTGTTTTCACCTAGTAATCTCTCCTCCAATTAGTACAGTATTGTAATTTCGATGTTGACTGTGTTTTATCCGTTATGTATAGTGCACTAGCCTAGTTATAAAAAGTTTATTTGTCAATTTGTATTTAATGTGGATATTCTAACAAACTTTAGTTTGACAAATGCTCGTGTGCTGCCATATTCCGTCAAATAGACAAATTGTAATTTCGATGTTGACTGTGTTTTATCCGTTATGTATAGTGCACTAGCCTAGTTATAAAAAGTTTATTTGTCAATTTGTATTTAATGTAGATATTCTAACAAACTTTAGTTTGACAAATGCTCGTGTGCTGCCATATTCCGTCAAATAGAACTTGATTGATTGACATAACCTGCAGAAACGTTGCAAAACATTCTCAGGAAGAACGCACAAGGATAAGGATAGAGATAGAAAGTAATAACATGTACGCCCGCGTAAAACATTTGCAATATTTAGACGTTATTACATCTGAAATTCAACATTCCTGCTGTTGTAACAATGCTGCCAGTCAACATAGTATGTTGTTCTCTAAATTTGTATATTCTGCATTATTTCATTTTTAGTCGCAAAAGAGTTGTCGTTCAAACGTCAAAGAGTTTCCAATCTATTAGAGATGAATAGCGGAGAGTTTTAGGCCTCGTAGGTCAACTACTCATTTACACCGAATAAGGCTCTAAAATGAGAATCAAATGTGTGTCTCGAATAGAACGTGAATGTCAATAGTTTAATGCAGTCGGTAACAAGAAGAGATGAGAACTGGCGGGAAGACACGACGGACGTAAGCCTGACTATGATTTGCAGTCACAGAATGCATTAGTCGACAAAGCACTCCGTATAAGACCGATAACCAGTGTAGAGTGCTTGCTTCAGGGATCTACAGTAGGCCTAGTTTGCTTCCTGCTACAGTTTTGGTCGATTACTTTAGGTTGTTGCCATTAGACAGCAATATTTTTTGGTCTCTAAAATAAATTGCGAAAAAAATTAACACCACTTCAACGCGAGAGGCATAAAACTGCAAAAACGGACTACAGAAAGCGAGATTAAATTGGAGAAATGTGAATCGAAAAACGGACATAAAGTAATAAGATGTGAGAACTAAAGAAGAATTCACTACTAAGTCTACACTTACAAACGTAAATTCTACCCGAGCAGATACTATAATGGGGCGGCATTTTTACGCGCGAAAGCAGCTACTGCTTTCAGCGCGTCTTAGCCATCGCAATTCTGTCTGTCCGTCTGTCTGTCCGTCTGTCACACGGGTGGATCAGTCAAAAGCGGTGCAAGCTAGAATCACCAAATCGTCACCGTCGGCTGCTTGAAAGACTGTTTCAGGAACCATAAAGCTTTCCCATAAATTCAAAGGGGGTCACCCCGACAAAGGCGCTCAATGAGAGGGGGGTGGCAAAATTTGCGATTTCTGGCCAATAAGTCGCTGTATCTCAGTAACTGTGCGAGATAGGACCTAGGTTACTATTAATTGCTAATAGGAAGTCGTACACTGGCTCTCGACTGGCGCCGAATTCAATGACCTTGAATGACCTTGAACGCCAAAATAGGTTTTTTGATTTTTTGGCGATTTCGGGCTGCGACACAAGTCTATATCATTCACAAAATGGCGCCACGAAACTATCGTTATGCGATCCAGATAGAGAATAAAAGTATTTGTATATTAACTTAGCGTGAACACTTTAATTTTCAGCTAAACTACTAAACCGGAACTGCTATAGGCTTTTGCGCGTCTCGTGAGCATTAGCTCAAATTTCTTGAACTCAACCGGCTACAGCAACAGGCAGCACTAAACGTGTAGACCTATTAGTAGTTCAAATTTTAAGCCTACCCTTGTATAAGTTAGGCCTACGTCGAAAGTGACACATGCTACATTTCCAAGCTTCGATGTATCCAGTAGACCAGTACCCAAAGTAATGAAGGATTAATTTTTAGCCGACCGTACATAAGTAACGGTCGAGCTATTGGCATGGTTGTCGTTCGTCTGTCCGTCCGTCTGTCTGTAGTGGATGTATCCTGGCTAACTGGTAGGTCGTAGGGGAAAACGTTTTGCACGAATAATTAGCCACGGGTGTGAAACTCTGGCATGCAATATTTTAGCGATCTACTCTAAAGGAAACATTTTCAAATTGGGGTTTGAATGACGGTAGGGTAAGAAAATGTGCGTTTTTAACGGAAAACTAGCCATATCTCGTAAACGGTGAAAGATATGGCCAATTTTACTTTTAAAAAATCACTAATAGAAAGTCGCATATTACCTTTCAAATGACATAAAAATTATCGACATTAAATGGCCTTGAAGGTCACTGACAAAAAGTACGGTCGACTATCCTAGCGACAGCTAAGCTTCTTTTTTTACTAACACATCGTACGAAAAATTTGCAACCTAGTAATCACCGAAGATTTCACCACACCTTAAATGAAAAAGTATAAACGTCAGAATATCAGCGTGCACTGTAGCCTTGTACATTTCAAACATCTTAAACATCAAGTGTAGGCCATCACCTTCATTTTTATTGAAAAATTTGACAATAAACTTAAATTACTTAAGATCATTTATTTAGTTTTATCTTTGTACACCGTAATGAAAATATTTATTCATCATAGCTGTAGCAATGCTAGCAACGCTGACATTCATACTTCACAAGGCAGCACTTTTGAAGAGTGGTGAAGCCAGGTTAATGCCCAAGCTTTGAGAATGGCAGCCATTACCTCAGCTGTCACTAGCAAGGCTGCTATTATCTTACTGATGGATCACTCATGTGTCATCAAACATATTTTTCTTTAAGTTTTAAATCCCGTCCAAGTCGTTGAATAATAACAACGTTAGTGGTCGTAGGTTGTGGTCGTGATACACAGATAATCCCGCCGGTGTAAGCTTACATTGCTAGCGCGAGTGGCGTGCGTATTGGCGGGTAAATGGACGCCAGTCGGACGGTCGGTCGGTCGCCTGTCATCTGCCGCCCGCTGGACAACGGATGAGGAGGTTAAATATGGCGAATATCATAACAGTCGTCACTCGGAGCAGAGACTTACGGACTGCTAAGCCGCCGGACAGGTCGCTAGGTCTAGTCAGACAACACGCGCTGGTCTGGTAGAACGCAGCTGCAGGAGGAAAATCAATATCCTCCTCGGCGTGTCCGTCGGTCAGTGCCTCAGTTCGTCGTCGACTGCATGGCCGACAGACTTGGTAATTGCGCGCATAAGTCAGCTATTGTTCGGTCGATGCAGCGCCAATGCCAGTGACTGCCGGCTAGCAGCTTGTGTGGTTGTGTGTCGTCGACGACACTGCGACACGTTCGACTATTGAGTCGAGGAGTGAAATGATTCGTCCGTCTGGCTGTCTGTCCGTCTGTCCGTGTACGTCGTCTGTCCGTCCGTCGGCCCAATCACACCGGTCGCACCGACCGACATCCATGCGCCCGCCGACTGACGACGAGAAAATGCGCTAAATCTCATCCACCGCCAACCGAACTACACTGGACGCTCGACCCGTGCTATTCTATAATGTATTATGCTGCAATGCTTTCGTCTGTTCTCTCGCGTGCATTACGCCCCGTTTCTTGTCACGGGCGACATTAGCAATGCATAAATCACTGCTACTGCTAAATGTTTATGAATTAATGAACTGGCACTATAGCAACCACATGCTTAGTGTTTTAGCACACTAACATAATTATGGCCACTGGTAGAACGGTTTAATTTACCATTGCAGAATTTACAGTATAGCAGCGAAACCACAATTATTACAAATAATAATAATAAACTAAAAGTGTCTAGCGAAGACTACTCGTAAATTTAAAAAAATTCTTAATCCTCATCTCGAACCAGCGATCCCGGATCTGATTCCGGACGCCAATAAAATTTAAACAATGCTACGCTCCATTTCTCCAAAAATTTACCAAAATTAGTTTACAACTAGAGATAACACACAATATTTGACTGAATACAAATACTGGGCTTTCTGCGGCAATATTAAATAAAAAATTAAAACTTCAGTGCAAATAAGTCTTATTAAAAGAAACTTATTAACAACATTGACTACGTAGTTCGAGTATTCGAATTATTCTAATTTATATTGAGACACTATTTAGCCAACTACAGTGGCAAAGAGGGCAACTGGCTCCTTTTCTAAATTCTAGACTGTCGGCAAAATGTCGGAAAGTCTTCTGTGTGGAAAAATTTTCGTCCAGAAAATGCAAACGTTGAAGCTAAACCCCCTATTTTAAAAACAATTGAAGGCAAACTTGAAATTTTGCGCACACATAATTTTCAGTTTTCTATCAGAATCCTGTCGGAAATTTTAAGTGTCTGTCAGAAAATTTCACCTTTATGCTCTGCCTACTTTTTTAACTCACTCGACGCCGAGGGTCTTATCGCAGGCGACGTTACAGCGATGTTTTGCGGCTGCAGAGCGTGCACGCGGTTGAACGTTTAGTGCAGCAGCATCAATAACAGACGACCAGATGACGCGACGCAACCACTGACCAACGAGTGGCGTGTGCTGCTGCACGCTGCTGTTGCTGCTGTTGCTGCCACAGATAGGTCTATATTCTGTCCGTCTGTGCGTCTGTCTGTGTCTGATACAGAAGACCCAGGGGCGTCGTGAAGAGCTCGTCTCGTCCGCTTGCTTGTTCGTGGTGCAATTTGTCGCCGGTCCGTCGTGGCGTCGTCAGGCCGCTGCACTCATATACTGTAATAAAGCCGGTGTGACACTGCAGCCGGCGCACCGGCACCTCGGCGGCATATACTGCATGTATATATAGTAGTCCACATGTGCTAACGTCGGCGGCGATCCATGTCCAACCTGCAAGGGGAATGATAACGTACTCTTAGAGTCTCGCAAGGGACTTGCGTTTTTTTGCCTTGGACACTGGCGGTTCCAACCCCCAAAAAATCTGGGTGCTGTGCTTCATCCCAAATCCAGCTGAACAGGGTGGTCTTTATTTATATCGGTATCAGGAATAAAACTTCTCATCGGCCAGTATGTTATGTACACACAGCTGGGACTATTGAGCCTGAATTTGGGGTACTACATAGCATCCCGGCTCTAAGCTGGGACCGCCACTGGCCTTAGAACGTCTTTCCTGACGCTGAAATGGAACGTCCAGCCGTCAATAGGCTGATTTCAAGTCAACATATTGCAAGACATAAACAAAGTCGTTGAGGTGCATGACTCCGTTGGTCCTTAATGCATTGACGCCCACGGACGTGGTCAACCTGTTTGCTCTACGCTTTCGTTTGTTTTGCGTTTTCTTTTGCACATTTTTTTTACAAAAAAGTGTTTTAAAACATTAAGCAGGATTGCGCACGGCATAAATGCATGAAGTGGTTAGGCCCCTACATGTAAAAAACACAGAAAAACGTCAGATTTGTCGGATGGGATGATTCAAACTGAAGCAAGATCTGCTCCAACAAAAAGAATGCATACGGTATGCAGAATGTCAATGGCTCCCGGCACTTATATAGCCTATGATGTTACCTTGTTTACAGTCGAGTGATTCGTAATAGTTTTACTTGAGAAACAAATCTGACAAAAATCAAAAAAGGTGCCGACGAGACGTGGGGTAGTTTGTTCAGTTTCCGAGCGTCCAGACGTTGAAAGTAAATTAGGTCACCGCAAAAGCAGTGATTACGCAAGACCTGCATTCTTAAGTCGTTAGCGTCGGGTGACATTAACCGGTGACCTTTTTAAACTAAAATCGGCACACCAGTTATGCCTGCAATGGAGAACATTTACATCAATGTTGTTGTTTTTTTGTTTCTTTTTCTTTTTTCACGAAACAGCGAAATGTTTCGCGCGTCTTAGCTACGGTTTTGGCCTCCGTCTGTCTGTCGGTCTCTCCGTCACACTTTGCAGCCCTATCAAAACGGTGGAAGCTAAGATCACAATATCTTCACTATAGCTGCCCCACGGACTCTAGTTTTTTGTGACAATTTCATGCTGCTAGGTAAGGGGGTTCGCCTTAAACGAGGGCGTGAAAAAAAGACCCGTTATAAAAATTCTTATTTTACCGCTATTAGCTCATCTAGCGTAAAACGGTTGCAAATAGGTAAAGACATGCTGCTTACTATAACAATCACTAGTAACGAGCTTTTTAAAGATATCAACATCGATAACCTTGAACGACCTTAAACGTCGAAAATGAAAGGTTTTAGTGAATTTTTCGCGATTTTGAGCTGTGACACACATTTTAAGAGTGAATTGCGCAGTAATGGCTGGGATAGACCAAGACTATCTGATGTGAAATTTTCAGCATTAAACGTAGATTTTAGCAGTTTAAGTCTTGACCCCTTAAGTTTAAGGAGTTCTGCGCTCGCGAGCTGCAAAGAGAAGTACCCCTCCCCTAAAAAGCGGTTATTTTACCACTATCGGCTCATTTAGCGTGAAAATGGTTGCAGATAAACACAGACATGGTGCTTATCATAGCAAGCACTAGTGATGAGCTTATTAGTGGTGTCAACATCGATGACCCTCAATAACCTTGAACCCACAAAATAAAGGTTTTATTCTTTTTTGCAATTTTTGGCTGTGGCGCATATTTAAAGATTGGTTTGCGCAAAAATTACTAGAGATAAGCACAAATTGTTAGCGTATAAAGTTTTTAGCGTAGAAAGTACATTTGTAATCATTTCAGTTCCGACCTCCTGGGTTGAAGAAGTCTTCCTTAAATTTGGGTACTCCTCAAA